>Ga0184637_10000815_pt1 | contig 22171 bp, 14 predicted proteins | sample PLM3_127_b2_FD_133143 | JGI IMG/M metagenome (GOLD analysis project Ga0184637, IMG submission 133143) | Groundwater sediment microbial communities from an aquifer in East River, Colorado, USA - PLM3_127_b2 | ecosystem: Environmental > Terrestrial > Soil > Riparian zone | place: USA: East River... | reverse complement strand
CAAGCTCCCCGTCGGCGCCGGGGCCACGCTCCTGAAAGCGGTCGCCCTCGCAGGAGGGCTCAACGAGCGCGCTTCGAAGAAGGGAGTCCAGATCAAGCGCAGCGAGGACGACGGAACCGAAACGGTGATCAAGGTCAATCTGGGAGACATTCTCTCGGGGAAGAAGCCCGACGTCGTTCTCCGGGAGGGAGACGTGGTCGTGGTGAGAGAGAGCTTCTTCTAGTGCCCCGTCGCGAACTCGATGCGCGTCGCGCTCCTCTCACTCTTCATCGCGGGGGGCGCGCTCTATAGCGCCGCCGCGTGGCGCTCTTATCGAGAAGATCTCAACGCCCGCGAGGGCGCCGCGAATCCTCCCCCCGAAGGCTTCAGGCATCCCGAGGCGAGCCTTCGGATACTCCGGGAGGCCATTGAAACCAACGACTACACCGATGGCCTCCTCCCCCACCTCGAGCGCTCCCTCGAGGAAGCGCCCTCGTTCTACCAGCCGCCTCTCCTCATGGCGGCGTTTTACGCCAACCGGCTCGAGCGTCCGGAGCTGACCCGGAGGAGCTTCGAGGCCGCACTCACACGGTTTCCCTCGAACGGCCGGCTCCATCTGAGCTACGCCGAGTGGCTTCTGACCCCCCGCGCGACCGCTCCGTATCGCGCCTTTCGCAACGAGGCCGGACCCGAATCCCGGGCCCTCGCACTCGACCGCCTCCTGTCCGCGACCGCGCTCGAGCCGGATCTCACACGACAGGCCCTGAACCTCATGCTCCGCTTCCAGGTTCCCGTCGCCGAGTGGGCGGAACGGCTCCCTCGATCCGAGTCCACGAAAACCATCCTTCTCGATACGGTGGACCGCGCTCCCGTGGATCGGGACGTCCGCGCGAGGCTTCTCACTGAGTTTCTGGAAACGGCTTCGACCGTCGAGCTCAGCCAAAGGATCGCCTACTACGCCGGGAAGTGGGGAGAGCCGGAGCTCGCGCTCGAGGCGGCATCGAAGTGGCGGGATTTGGCCGTTGCCGCAGGCGATAGCGGCGGGATCGTTCGGGCAACGGTCGCCATCGCGCGCCACTTCATGGGGTCCGGCGATTCGGAACGAGCCTATCAGCTCCTTCGCGAGACCCTCACCATCATCGAGGAGTGGAGCCTTCCCTCGGAGAGCGCGCTCGAGCTCCTGTGCCTCCTCGGGGACGAATACCGGAACCGACGCCAGCATGCGATGGCGCAAGGTCTCTATAGCGAAGCCGTGGCGATGTCTCCCTACTACGTCCCCGCCTATTTGGGCCTCGCGCGCAACTACCGGGCTCTCGGCGACCTCGTCAACGCCCGGCACGAGCTCGAGGAAGTGATCGGCTTCGACCCTTCGAACGCCAGCGCCGCCCGCGAGCTCGAGGAGCTGATGAAGCTCGAGAGCAAGAGGCGCTAGCGTTGCCGTTCTGGTCGCCGTTCGCCGTTGCCGCGCTCGTCGCCGTCACCGCCTGGGGCGTCGGCGGCTACGAGCCCTGGGCTTCGCTCGTTCTCGAGCTCGGTGCGCTCTTTCTCGGGGGCTGGCTTTTCCTGAGCGTCGTTTTCCGGACGTCGCGCGAAGACCGGCAGCGATTCCTCGCGATCCGCCGAAGCCAAAAGAAGGGCACGACGGAGGTCGAGATCCTCGAGCCCTCCTCGAGCACGGCCAAGAGCGTTCCCTATCGGGACCCTTCGTACTGGATGGGATATCCCTTCCGCCGAAACGGACTCGGCTTCCTGCTGGTGCTCGCGACGCTCTGGGTGGCGCTCTCCCTCGTTCCCCTGCCGTCCGCCGCTCTCGCCCTTCTCTCTCCAAAGGCTCTCGTTGTTCGGAGTGAGGCCGAAGCGCTCCTCGGCCGCGAGCTCGGCTTCGCGCCCTTGAGCTTGAGTCCATATCTCACGTTTCAAGACCTGCTCCTCTGGATCGCGTTCGTGCTGGTCTTCTGGGTGGCCCACCACACCGTGGCCTCGCGGCGAGGCGTGAGGCGCCTGTCGGCGAGCCTCGTCCTGGTCGGAGTCGCTTCGGGCGCCTACGGGCTCGTTCAGTGGCTGACCGCCCTCGGCGCCCTTGGGGGAACGAGTGCGACTGCGGGGTTCCAGGCGAGTGGAAGCTTCGGCAATCGAAATCACTACGCGCTCTTTCAGGAGATGCTCCTCCTCGTCGGGCTCGGGTGGCTTCAGATGCTCTGGCACGAAGGGCTGCGAAAGGCCGCGGAACGAGTCGAGGCGCAGGAGGCGAAGGCAAAGGCGTCGATGGTAGGGCTCGGGGTCGCGCTCATCGGCCTGAGCCTCCTGTTCTCGCTCTCGCGCTCGGGGATCGCGTTCGCGGCCGCGGGAGGCGCCTTGTTCCTCTTTCTCACACGGCGCGCTCGGGGGACGTTTCTCGCCGCGGCCGGCGGGCTTCTCGCCGCCGCGCTCTGGATCGGAATCGGCCCCGTGGTCTCGCGATTCGAGGTCATCCCCGACGAGCTATCGGGGGAGACGGGACGAACGACGGTCTGGCGCGACAGTCTCGGAGCGCTCTCCGATTTCTGGCTCACGGGATCGGGCGCGAGCTCGTTTCGGTACGTCTATCCGATGTATCGAAGCTTCGGCGGGAGGCGCTTCTACTCCTGGGCGCACAACGACTACCTGCAGGTCGGGATCGAGCTCGGCCTTCCCGGGCTCGCCCTCGCCGCGGCGCTCGCCTTCTCGATCGCGCGCCGCGCTCGAAGCGTGAGGCGCGAGCTCGTCGCGGCGGCCTCGTCGCTCTCTCAGCTCCACGCGGGCTATTGCGCCGCCGCCGTCGCCGTCGCGCTTCACAGCTTCACGGATTTCGGGCTGCACCTTCCGGCGAATGCCGCGCTCTTCGCGGTGGTCCTGGCGGCGGTGAGCGGCATGGCGCCCTCAGCGCGCTCGAAGAAACCGGGAGAGAAGAGAACCCTTCTTCGCCGCACCCCGCCGGTCGCATGAAGCGAGGTCCTTCTCGACCTCCTCGTCTGTATAGCCTGCGTTCACTTCAGCCATACGCCGTCGCATGCGATCGAACCGACGTAAGGTCTCGTCGGCGTCCTTCTGCAAGGACTTCCGATACTTGTCGAACATGTTGATTACACACACAGGCCCATGCCAAGTTGTCAAGAATCGTTTTACCTTTGGCTGCTACGTGGAGTCACGTGATCCACATGAAAAGTCGCCTCTTGACCGAGCTGGGACAGGCCACAATATTCGCAACGGTTCGACTCTTCGGCCAGGAGCTCTTGCTCTTCACGGCCACAACGCTGGACGAGTTAATTAAGACTCGGCGATTGACGATCGGCGCGTCGGCCGCCCGGCGAGCGTGATACCGGGATCGCGTTCCGTACTACTTTCGTAGCTTGAGCCGGATCCTTCGAGCACAGGGAGGCTTTCCCCATCCGATTTCGTCTTCCTTCTAGCAGGGAGGACAAGCCGGGTGCGACATGACCAGCTCTTCAAAACGATCCTGGAAGGACTGCTGCGGGATTTCCTCGATCTCTTCTTCCCCGAAGCTGCGGACCGGCTCGATTTCGAGACGTTGCGCTTCCTCGGAAAGGAAGTCTTCGCCAACGTTCCTGAAGGCCAGGTGCGCGAGGCCGACGTGGTCGCCCGGCTCGAGACCCGCGACGGGAAGCCGGAGCTCGTCCTCGTTCACGTGGAAGTCCAATTGGAGCCGAAGAGCGACTTTGCTCGCCGGATGTTCGAGTACTACGCCGTCTTGCGCCTGCACTACCGGATACCCGTCTTTCCCATCGTCCTGTACCTCCGCGGGGGACCGCGCTCCAAGGTGACCGAGTACCGCGAGGACCTCTTCGGCGAGGAGCTCTTGCTGTTCCGCTATCACAGCGTGGCATTGGCACGGCTTCCCGCGGAAGAGTATGTTGGAACGAGCCCGCTCGGGGCGGCTCTGTCGGCTCTGATGAACGTGGAGAAGAGCCGGGACCGCGCTCGGTTCCGGATTTCGATGCTCGAGCGGGTGGTGAGAAGCGGACTCGACGAGGCGCTGAAGTACCTCCTCGTCAACGTGATCGAGACGTATTTCGTGCTTTCGGGGGAGGATGCGGAGAGGTACCGCCGTCTTCTTTCGAGAAAGGAGTTTCGAGCCGTGCAAGAAGTGGAGATCACCTGGGCCGACAAGCTCATGGAGAAGGGGCGGGAAGAGGGGCTGGAGAAGGGGAGGGAAGAGGGCCGGGAAGAGGGCCGGGAAGAAGGCCGGGGAGTCGGCGCCATCGAGGGTAAGCGTGAAATGCTGCTGCGCCTCCTGGCTGTCAAGTTCGGCGACCTTCCCGTGGAGATAGCGGCGAAAGCCGAAACGATGTCCGCGGAGGAGCTGAATTCCGTCGTCGATCGCCTCCTCACGGCCACAACGCTGGACGAGCTGGAGCTCGGCGACTGACGCGGCGAATCCGCAAGCGATGACGCGTTCCTTCATTCGTCGGCGCGAAAACCGAGCCACCCGAGATCCGTGGCCTGCCGCGTCTCGCGTTTCTGGCCGTTCCGGTTTTCGGCTGCCCCACACGCCGAGCGGCTCGCAGTTCCGCATCCGTGACTCCGGGATGTCCGAGAAATCAATCAGTCCATTGGGCGTACGGCACACGATGCCATCTTCATCAGAGAAACCCGGTCGAACGCGAGTGAAGCTTCGGCCGGGCTCCGCCGTCGGATGATTCCATGCTAATCAGGATCCCTTTGACGCGATGATCGTCGCGACGGCGAGAACGCTCGACTTGCCGCTCGTTACCAGCTGACATTATCCGCTCGAACACCGTCGAGGTCATTGGGGATTGAGACTCTCGGTTTGACGCGGCCCTCGGGCTTACTCTAGGCTCGGTCCGGATGACCCTTCTGCCCGACGGGAAGCTCCCGGTGCAGTTGCTGCGGGAGCTTCTTTCGCGGCTCGCGATTGACGACGTCCGGGTGAAAGTCGGGCCCGCGGTGGGAGAAGATGCGGCCGCCATCGACCGCGGCGATCACTATCTCCTCCTCGCCGCCGATCCCATCACCTTCCTCCCGAAGCGAATCGGCTGGTACGCGGTCCAGGTGAACGCGAACGACATCGCCGCCATGGGCGGAAAGCCTCAGTACTTCCTCTCGACCATCCTCCTCCCTTCGGGCCAGGCCACCGAAGAGATGGTGCGCGAGATCCTGTCGGACATCGCGAGCGCCTGCCGAGAGCTCGGGTGTCTTGCCGTCGGCGGCCACACGGAGGTGACGGGCGGTATCGACCGGCCCATCGTCGCCGGCGCGATGGTGGGGGACGTGGAAAAGGACAAGCTCCTCACGTCCGCGGGGGCGCAGCCGGGTGACATGGTGCTCGTCACCAAGGGTATCGCCATCGAGGCGACGGCGATCCTCGCGCAGGAGCGCGCGCGCGAGGTGCAGGAGTCCTTCGGCGACGAGTTTCTGAAAAAAGCCGCGGGATTTCTCACCGATCCCGGAATCTCGGTCGTTCCCGCGAGCGCCGCCGCGGTCGAAGCCGGGGGGGTCACCGCGATGCACGACGTGACCGAGGGCGGGATCGCCGGGGCGCTCTGGGAAGTGGCCGAGGCCTCGAACGTGGGGATGGTGGTGATCGAATCCGAGATCCCCCGGTTCTGGGAATCGACGCGCATCGCCGAGAGGTTCCAGATGGATCTTCTCGGGGCCATCGGCTCGGGGGCTCTGATATTGACGGCGCCGGAGCCCGCAACCGAAGGCCTCATCGCTGCCATGGGGGAGAAAGGAACCGACGGCTTCGTGATCGGCCGCGTCGTCTCGAAGGACCAGGGTGTCGTCATGGTCCGGGGGAAGGAGCGGCTCCCGCTTCCGCGTTTCACCACCGACGAAGTCGGGCGCGTGCTGTCGGAGCCGGTGAAAGGCCCCGCGGGCGCCGCGGGCCCCGCGGAATGATGCTTTGAATTTGAAGAAGACTCTTCCGTTCGCCGTTATCGTCCTCACCCCGTTCCTGCTCTACTGGAAGCTCTTCCATCCCGACCCCGAGAACCGGCAGATCTTTCGAGGGGATTTCCTCAACCAGCACTACGTCTGGAAGAGCTACACGCTCTCGAGGGTAAAGTCTTTCGATCTTCCTCTCTGGAATCCGCATATCCTGGGGGGCGAGGCGTTCCACGCGAACCCGCAGGCCGGGATCTTCTATCCGCCGACGTATCTCCTGCTCCCCTTCCACTCGGAAGGCCGGATCTCCTACGTCGCGCTCGAGGCGTACCAGCTCCTCCACCAGGCTTTCGCGGGCGTGGGAATGCTCCTCTTGGTGCGCTCTCTCGGCGCGGGGACTATGGGTGCCCTCGGGGCGGCGGTGGTCTTCGTGTTCACGGGCTTTTTCACCACCCCCGGGCATCAGGCGATCGTTCTGACCGCGAGCTTCATCCCCTGGGTTCTTCTCGCCGTCCGCCGGCTGTTCGAGCGCGAAACGTCCTTCCGGTCTGCCGTTCTCGCGCTAACCCTCGCCATGATGATCCTCGCGGGCCATCCGCAAGTGGCGTACTACGGACTCCTCCTCGCGTGCGCCTACTCCCTCTTCGAGGGCGGATTTCGCGGGAGCCTCCTCCGCTTCCTGCCCGCGCTCCTCCTCGGCATCGGCCTCGCGTTCGTGCAGCTCCTCCCGACGTACCTCCTCGCGTCGGAGTCGACCCGGGCCGGCCTCGGGTACGAGTACTCGACGTCTTTCGCCTTCTCGCCGTACTTTCTTTCCGCGGTCCTCGTTCCCCGGGGTCAGGTGCCGCTTCCGGGCCAGGACCCCTCAGGCCCGCTCCACGTCTACGCCGGCATCGGGACGCTCCTCTTCACGTTCATCGGCGTCGCCTTCTCGAAGGAGCGCGCCCGGCTCTTCTTCGCCGCCGTCGCTCTCGTGGCTCTGCTCCTGTCGTTCGGGAAGGACTCGCCCATCTACGATTTCTTCTACGCTGCCCTTCCAGGCTTTGGCACCTTTCGCCTGCCCTATCGCTTCCTCGGCGTGTGGGTCCTGGGATGCTCGGTCACCGCCGGCCTCGGTATCGAGGCGATGGCGAGCGCCTCGCGCAAGGACCGGCTGCGGCTCCGGAGCGTGGCCCAGGGGGCGTTCGCGGCGCTCCTCGCGCTCTGGCTCTTCACGGCGCTCGTCCACACGCGCCTTCTCTCGAATCCCGGAAATCTCGATCCCACGGACGTCGAGCGGGTGGTGGGATCGGCACACTGGGCGGTGCTCCTCGCGGCGCTCTTCTTCCTCCTGTTCCTCCTGTTTCTCTGGCGCCGGCAAGATCGCTACGTGCTCCCCGCCATCGTCGCGCTCTTCGCCATCGACATGGCGGCGTTCGTCAAGGATCGAGGGCAGCATCCCTACTCGACGCTCGCGAGGGCGGAGGATCGACCCGTCCATCGTTTGCTCGCGGCACAGGGGCCGAAGAGCCGCTACGCCACCGCGTCGAACCTCGAGAGCTACTCGATGCTCTTCGAAACCGAGACCGCCGGAGGACACGCGTCGCTCGAGGACTCTCGGTATCAGGCGCTTCTCGGCATCGCGGCGACAAGCGCGAACGCTCTCTCGATCCTGAACGTGAAGCTCGTCGTCCGCTCCGCTCCGGCGTCGGCCTACCCGTGGTGCGGCGCCCGCTACGCGTCCCCGCTTCCGATCCTCGATCTTCCCTCCGAGCTCACCCCGGCGAAGCTTTCGATCTCGCCGCCGATCCAAGCGGCGAGGGTCGCCTTCTACTGGACTCCTCTCGCCCCCGGGGGGACGGGGGTCATCGAGATTGGCGGAAGCTCCCATCCCCTGGCCGAGGGTCGGCCGCTCGAAGTCGGCTTCGCCGAGCCGATCGCGTTCTCCGAGTTCCGGGTTCTCGTGGCCACGGGAAATCCGGGCATCCGCATCGACGACATCGAGGTCGATCTTAACCCCATCGGGCTCAAGGCCGATTTCCTCGAGATCGACGGCATGGGCATCAACCTTCACGCCCTCCCTCGCGCCTACTTCATCGTGCCTTCGCAGGTTCCAAGCGAGGTCCAGACCGTAGAGAGCCTGGGCTGCTGGAGCGTTCATCAAGGAATTCAAGTGATCGATCCCGAGACCGGGGAGGGGGCCTCGGGGTTTTTCCGGAAGGACGCTGCCGAGGTGGTTGTATACGAGCCGGAGCGGGTCGAGATAAGGACGGACTCACCGCGGGACGGATTCCTGGTCTTTTCCGACACCTACCGGCCGGGCTGGTCGGCCCTCGTTGACGGAGCTCCGGCCCGGGTCTTGAGAGCTCACACCGCCTTTCGGGCGGTGCGAGTCCCGGCCGGTAAACACCGCGTCCTCTTCAATTACCGGCCCGGATCCCTCCGCGCCGGAGCGGCTGTGAGCCTCCTGGCTCTCGGCATCGTCATCGCCTGGCCGGCGATTTCGTGGCTTCGGCGCCGGCGAAGCACTCCAACTTTGGACGAAATCCCCGTAAGATAATTCCATCAACCCATTCTCCAAGCGCCGAGACACGCTCGGTCGCAAGCTGAGCCGATAGGAGCCCTCTTTTTGCCCGCGGAAAAGGCCGAGCTGCCAGAACGAGTCACCGAGAGCCGGAAGGCCGGTCTTGTCCGGGAGCTGGTCCGACTTCTCGTAAAAACGCAGAAGGCCCAGCGGCTCTACGACTCGAGAAACGCCGTCGCCGAGCGGCTCGAGCTCGATCTCTACGAACGGCTGAGCGCGTTCGTCTCTGAAGAGGGTGACATCCAGCTCGTGGTCCTGGAGTCTCAGCTTCGCTCTGAGGATGAAGTGGTCTTCGAAAGCGCCAACCGAACGGACAGCCTGGCGTTTCTTCTCTACCGCGACGGAATCCGCCGGCTCTCCTTCAGCCCCGGTCTCGAGCATCAGGAGCTTCGGGCATTTCTTCGCTGTCTGAACCGGGTCGCGCTCCTCACGAACGATCGGGACGATCTGGTGACGCTCCTCTGGGAACAGGACTTTCATTCGATTCGTTACTTCGCGATCGAGGAGCTGGCGCGAAGCGAGTCCTATCCGCGCCTTTCGGACCAGCTCGCGGCCGGCGAGAGCTCCGAGGGCCCATGGGGCGGTGCCGCGGGCCAGGCGGGAGAGGCGGTGATCCTCGATCTGAAACAGCCCGTGTCCACGGTTCCGGTCGAGGCCTGCCGGCTGCAGTCCGGCGAAATCGAAGCGCTTCAAAAACAGCTCGCGGCCGAGGAGCAGCAGCCGTTCCGGCAGGTCGTCGCCGAGCTCGCGCTCGAGCTCGTGCTCCTCGAGGACGGCGAGAACGAGAAAGGGCAGATCTCGGAGGAGATCGTCGAGATCGCGGACCGCCTCATCGCGGACGGCGACGTCGCCGAGCTCGTGGGAATGCACGAGCACGTCGAAGGCCTCGCGACCATGGTGTTCCGCGGAGCCGCCTCGGCGCAGAAGCTTTCTCTGGAGCTGACGCGGTCGCTCGTCGAGCCGGAGCGATTCGAAAGACTCATGGAGACGGTCGAGATGGAGCACGCCCCCAAGCCCGAGGCGCTCACCGTCTTTCTCGGCCGGCTCGGTTCCTCCGCGAGCCCGCTCCTCCTTCTCTGGATGGGGCGGTTCTCGTCCGCTCCGTATCGCCGCGCGGTCACGGGCGCTCTTTTGTTTCTCGAGAGCGGCGGCCTTCCGATACTACGCGAGGGTCTTCCTCTCGGCCCGCCGCCCGTCGAGCCGCAGGAGCGCCTCTGGCACCGGCAACTCGTGCGCGAGGTGGTTCACGCCTTGAGCCGGCACTCGTCCGAAGAAGCGCTCCCGCTCCTTACCGAGCTCCTTTCGTCCCCCGACCCGGAAACGCGCCGCGAAAGCTTCCTCGCCGCGAGCCGCTACTCGGAGGAGCGAGTTCTCTCGCTCTGCCTCGAACGGATCGTGGATTCCGACCCCGAGGTCCGCACCACCGCCCTCGATACCCTGGTCAAGAGGGGTCGAGTGGATCTCGGTCTCCAGATCCTGGAGCGCGCGCTCGCGAGCGAACTCTTTGAAAAGCTCGGGCTCCTCGAGAAAAGACGCCTCTTCTCCGCCGCGGCGAAACTTTCCGGTGAGTCCGCCCTCGACTCCTTCCAGAAACTTCTGAACGCCCGCGAGGATCACTGGTTCCAGAAGGAGAAGGACCGGGCGTTCGCCGAGGCCGCGGCCCACGGAATCCGCATGGTGGGCAGCCCCCGGGCGAAGCGGATGCTCGAAGACGGATCCCAGAGCGGGCACAAGCTCGTGCGCGCCGCTTGTCTCAAAGAGCTCGGCACGGGGCGAAGCTGACCGATGTCGACGACGATGAGCGCCGCTCCGATTGCGACCACGAGCTCCGAGGCCCGGGCGTTTCTCGAGAGGTCGCGCGAAACCCTTCAGCAGCTCGCGGTCCTCATCCGGAACTCGTATCTGCACGACCTGAGCAATCAGGTTTTCGAGGAGCCGCTCGAGAAGCTCGTGCAGTCGATTTCCCGGCTCATCCTCACCGAGGGGAGCTTCCGCCTGGAGTGCTTCGAGGAAGAGTTCTTCGCCAACGGCAACCGCATCCGGATGGAGTTCCGGAGCTTGCACGCCTACAAGTACGTCCTGAACGAGCTCGGGAAAAGGGGCGTCGGAGGAATCTCGTTCGAGGGCCTTCCTACGGTTGCCGCCGCCACCGCGTTTCTCGACGTCTTTTGCCGCGCGCGGGAAGCAGAGCCCGAGGAGGGGAGCCTTCTCGATCGTCTCAACTTCGAGCTCCTCGAGCGGGAGGTCAAGGGCATCAAGGTCCTTCCCTCCCGCGACGAAGTCTCGGTGCCGGAGAGCGAGCTGTCCTCGGACCGGAGGGACCGTGCCCTGAACGCCTACCAGCAGGCGCTCGACTTCATTCGCGAGTCGATTATGACCGTGGACTCCCCGGCGCAAGTCAACATGCGCAAAGCGAAGCGCACGGTGCAGAAGCTGGTCGACTTGAGCTACGAGGAAGGGAACGGCTTCTCCCTCGCGGGCATGGCATCGATCAAGGCTCACGACGACTACACGTTCAACCACATGGTGAACGTCTGCGTCCTCGCCATCGCGTTCGGCCAGAGACTCGGTTTCAAGCGAAACTCGCTCGCGCAGCTCGGACTTTGCGCTCTCTACCATGACATGGGGAAGCTCCACATTCCCCTCGACGTCCTCAACAAGCGCACCGGCTTCACCGAAGAGGAATGGGCGGTGATGGGAAACCACACCATCTATGCCGCACGCACTCTCTTTCCTTTGATCGTGGTGGATCGGACGACGGTGAACCGAATCCTCACCTCGCTCCAGCACCATCTTCGCTACGACGGCACCGGTTACCCAAAGCTCAAGATCCGCAAGAAGCAGAGCTTGTATGCCCGGATCACCGCGATCGTGGATACTTTCGACGCCATGACGACGAAGCGCATCTACCAGCGGCAGCACCTCCCCGACGAGGCGATCGCCGTGATGCATCAGGGGGCTTCGACCCGCTACGACCCGCTTCTGGTGAAGGCGTTCATCAACTGCATGGGCATCTTTCCCGTCGGCTCGACGGTGGCTCTCCGAACGGGAGAGCTCGCGGTCGTCGTCGACTCCAATCCCGACTCCGACCATCTTCACCAACCCCGGATCCGGATCGTGACCGACCCGGCGCGCGTCCGTGTGCCGCCGTTTCTCGCCGATCTTTCGCAGCCCAGCGAGGAGTCCCGGGCAATCCTCCACTGCGTCGATCCGGAAGAGTTTGGAATCGTAAGCGCGCACTATGCCTTCTAGAAACGTGAACCACGCGAGGAAGAAGCGTCCAGACCGGAAATCGAGACCCATTCTCTGGGTCGGCGGCTCGGGGCTCCCGGGCGGCGTCATCGGCAAGGAGCTGGTGAAGCTGGGCTATCCCCTCCATTGGGAGCCGGCCTCGCCCAAAGGGCCGCGGTCCGTCGCGGCACTCGCTCCGGCACTCGTCGTCATCGAGGCGGAGAAGCTAGACGCCTCGCTCCTGAACCTCCTCGGGGTTCTCGCCGAGCTCAAGCCTACGGTCGATCTGGTCGTGTTCCAGCTCCGAAGCCGCGAGCCTCGCTCGATCCCCGAGCGGCTCGACGGCGTCCTCCTGCGGGGCCCGGCGCTCGTGCAGCAAATCCGTCTCGTCCTCAGCGCCATCGAAGGGGGCCGTCAGTTCAAGTCCGCCGGCGCGAGGGCGGTCAAACGCCTTCAAAGCTCTCAGGCCGAAGCGGAGCGGCTCCGGACGCTCGCGGTCAAGGACGACCTCACGTCGCTCTACAACTTGCGGTTCTTCAATCGCTCGCTCGAGACCGAGCACCAGCGCGCGACGCGGTTCGGCCGGAGCTATTCGCTCATCTTTCTCGACCTCGACGGCCTGCGCGAAGTGAACGCCAAAGGCGGCCACATGGCCGGCGCCCAGGTGCTGAAGCACGTGGGGGAATTCCTGATTCAGCGCATCCGGCGCATCGACCTTCCCGCCCGCATTGGCGGGGACGAGTTCGTGGTCATCTGCCCGGAGACGGAGAAGGTCGCGGTCCGCCTCGTCGCCGACCGGCTGCGCCACGGAATCCAGCGGCTCCAGAACGAGCAGGGAACGCCTCTCGGTATCACCGCCAGCATCGGCATCGCTTCGTTTCCCGAAGACGGGGACCTTCCCGAGGAGATCCTGCAGCGCGCCGACCGCGCGCTCTACGAGGCGAAGGCGCTCGGGAAGAACCGCGTCTGCTGCTGGGGCGAATTCACGATTGAAAACGACGACCAAGGCTTCCAGGGGTCGGTCCATGGCAACTCCTCCACCGACTCGAGCGCTGGAACCTTGAAGCCGGTGCGCCGGAAAGAAGGGAAATGAATGGGAATGAAAATTCAATACAAGGGGGATAGGGGGATAGGAGGAGATAGGGAGATAAGATAAGACGATGAATAAGGTTTTTGATTTATCCCCCCCATCTCCTCTTATCTCCCTATCCCCCTTGTATTTCTTCTTTGCGCCTTTGCGCCTTTGCGCCTTTGCGTTCCTTCCCGGGGTGCCGTAGCGTAGGCACGCCGTGGCCGAAGTCACCCGCCGCATCGGTCTTTCTCTCGGTGCGGATCTCTGCTGGCCCATCTGCTTCGAGGAGATCCTCAAAACGTGGAGTCCCGCGTTTCCCGTGGACGGCGACGTCGTCCGGTTCGAAGTCAAGCGCGTCACCATCGAGCCGTACGATCTGAAGAAACCCTGCCCCTACGACGTGGTCCTCGACCGTCTCACCCACTGGTATCACACGAGCCGGGAGTGGATTAAGAAGGCGGTCCTCATGGACGGCCTCTACGTCCTGAACAATCCCTGGTCCATCCAGGCGATGGAGAAGCATTCGACCTATTGCGCGATGATGCGCCTCGGGCTTCCCGTGCCCGAGACCTGGATGGTCCCGCCCAAGGAATACGAGCCCGCGCCGGATCTCCAGGTGACGCTCGAGCGCTACGCCCAGCTCTTCGATCTCGGGGAGGTCGGCGGGAGCCTCGGTTATCCGTTCTTCATGAAGCCGTACGACGGGGGGGCCTGGGTGGGGGTGAGCCGCATCAAGAACGAGCAGGAACTCAAGGACGCTTACGACAAGAGCGGCAAGCGCATCATGCACCTCCAGAAAGCGGTCGACCCCTTCGATCTCTTCGTGCGCTGTCTCGGGGTCGGCCCTCAAGTGCGCTTCCTCCGCTACGACCCGGACGCACCGCTTCACGAGAGGTACTGTCTCGATCGAAACTTCCTGCCGCCCGAGGAAGAGCGGCTTCTTTACGACATGACCCTGACCATCAACTCGTTCTTCGGCTGGGATTTCAACTCCTGCGAGGTTCTGCGGAAGAACTCCGTCCACTATCCCATCGACTTCGCCAACGCCTGCCCTGATTCACAGGTGACGTCGCTCCACTACCACTTCCCCTGGCTGGTGAAAGCGAAACTTCGGTGGGCGCTGTTCTGCGCCGCTACCCGCCGCCCGATGAGGATGAACCTCGACTGGTCTCCGTATTACGCCATTCGCGAAAAGAACCTTCCTTACCGGGAGGCGCTCGCCGCCTACGGCGACGTCGGACGGGAGCGCTTCGACAAGGACCGCTTCGACGAGTTCTGCCGCCTTCACATGCGGGAGCTCGACGAGATCGCGTGGGAGTTCTTCGGAACCGAGACCGCGAAGAACGCGGTGCGGCTCAAGGTCCAGGCTCTGTTCCCCCCGCACGAGCACGAGCGGTTCACCGAGCACTTCTGGGAAAGAATCCAGATGTGGCGGACGGACGAAGAGAGAGAGAAGAGGCAAGAATGAAGGCGACCTACGCCGATATCGAGGCGCTTGCCGACCGCTTCGTAGGCGAGATTCTCGAGGGAGATCTGTGTGCCTCGCCCCGACTTCACCCCCGCCAATCCCTGGTGTTGACGCGCCTCCTGCGAAGGATCTCACTTCCGTTTGACGAGGGCAGCGGTGGACCTGGAGGCTGGTGGATCCTGTTCGGGCCCGAGCTACGCCTGCACGAGGACTACGTCGTTCCCGACCTCGCAGGATGGCTTCGAGAGCGGCTTCCCGTCGTCCCGGACGCGGCCCGTCTAGAGCTGGCGCCAGACTGGGTGTGCGAGATCCTGTCGCCTTCGACGGAGCGCATCGATCGCGGCATCAAGCTCCGTATTTATGCCCGGGAGAGTGTTTCCCATTTGTGGCTCCTCAACCCGGACGCCCGCACACTGGAGGTGTACCGTCTTCAAGACGGCGATTGGCTGGTCGTCGCCGTCCATACCGGAGAAACGCCGATTCGCGTAGAGCCCTTTGAAGCCATCGAGCTCGACCTCGCCACTCTCTGGGGCGAAACACCAGCCTAAGCTTAGAGCTAACCCCTGCGCTTTCGAGCCGCGGACAGCGCACCGAGTGCGGCACCCAGAAGAAGGATCGTTCCCGGCTCCGGCACGCCCGTGGGTGTGATTGGTCCTCGATACGCGAGGGTGAGCGGCACGTCGGCCAACCCGTTGAACAGATCCACCGGGTTCATCCCACCCGTCGACGCAAAGTAATTGTGGGAGAAGTTCCCGTTCACGTCGGCATTCACGAGCCCGAGCATGGCGCCGAAGGGGGTCACGACGTTAGCAATCTCCGACGCCTGAAAGTCAGTGCTGGAGACCAGAAACGGCAAGAATCCGAACCTCGGCGTCGCGCCAATCATGCCTGTGGCGTTGCTTTCGGCGGCCGCAAAGAGACCGCCGCCGACGTTGAGGTAATCGATGATGTCAGAAGAGTGCCCGTTCAGGAACAGAAGCTCGTCCGCGCTGAGCATTCCGCCATGATCGCTCGCCACCACGATGGCGCTGTAGCTGTTGAGGGCGACGCGGAAATCGGGAAGAGCGAGCAACGCCGTTGCGTCCATGGCGACGAAATCCGCGAGGGCAAATCCGAGCGCCGAGACCAGGAAGGGCTCCTCGTACTCGTTGCCGACTGGAACGGAATCGTTCGACTCGACGAAGAGAAACGGCAACGGACTTCCGTTCCGGGCGAACGCGATGCCGGTCAAAGCCAGGTTTCGGGCTCCGACGGTGTTACCCCCTTGATTGGCGTGCCAGATTGGATCGTGTCCGGTAACGAAAATGGACCCGGCGAAAGCCGGCGCGGTAATGAGCGTGATAAGAGACGCGAGAAGAAGACGTGATTTCATGATTCCCCCCAAACCCAAGATCACAACGCAGCAACTTCCGTTCCAACGAACGGAACGGTGGAAAACATTAAGTTTCAGCGACTTCCCGCGTGAGTCTTTCTAGCCACTGTCAACTTTTCCGACGGCAGGACATGAGAACACCCGGTAACCGACTCTGCCCAGACGAGTTTCCTCCGAACGGTCTTTCGTATCGCGCTCCGACGCTTCAGGGCTCCTGGCTCTTCGTCTCCTCCCGCACGGTAGGATACGTAATCCCGAGCTGCTCCAGGTAGCTGTCGTACTTGGTCTCGTCGTAGTAGTACTTCCGCATCTTTTCGCGGAACGACTCCATGCGCTCGCGGTTTAGAAAGATGGCGGGCGGATCGTTTTCGGTGATGAACGGCGTGTACTGGTGATCCTTGGTCTGCTCGTTCTTGAAATAGTCCCACGCTTTTGAAACCAGCTCCGGGCTCGTGAAGAGGTCGAGGGCGGTCATCACCATGACCTTGGCCCCCGCCGTCGCGCCTTTGTGGGCGATGGGCGTGGCCATGGCGATGGCGTTCGCCCAGTGGTGACCGGGCCCGCCGGGGATGTTCGAGGGGAACCGGAGCGTCACCGTGGGAACGTTCCAGGAGATGTCTCCGATGTCGTCCGAGCCCCCGCCCGTTCTCTTGTCCTCCGGCTCCGGCTCCTCGAGCTTCCCGAGCTCCGTCTTGAGGCCCTCCTCCTTGACTCCGAGCTCCTTCTGGAGCGCCTTCGCCAACTTCTGGTCCGCCTCGCTCCACTCCGGAAGACCAACCTTCTCGATGTTCTTCCACATCGTCTCGGCGACGACCTTGTTGAAGTGCTGGGGATACGCGGTCCCGAGGATGCGCCAGCTTACTTCGGTATCCGTCATCTCCGCCGCCGCCTTCGCCGTCTTGTTTCCGATCTCGAAGAGCCTCTTGATGTCGGGCTGGTCGAGCTCGCGGAAGTAGTACCAGACGGAAGCCTCGGAAGGCACGACGTTCGGCTGGTCGCCGCCGTTGGTGATGACGTAGTGCATGCGCTGCGCGAGCCGCAAGTGCTCGCGCCGGAAGTTCATCGCCGTGTTCATGAGCTCGACAGCATCGAGAGCGCTCTTCCCTCGCCACGGAGCTCCCGCGGAATGAGCCGACTCGCCGTGAAACGTGTACTCCACCGAGACCAGGCCGTTTCCGCTCCCCGTCCCCCATCTCGTCGTGAGGTCGTTTCCCACGTGGGTGAAGATGCAGACGTCCACGTCCTTGAAGTAGCCCGCGCGGATGAACCACGCTTTCGAGGCGACGAGCTCCTCGGCGACTCCGGGCCAGATCCTGAGCGTTCCCTGGATCCCTTCCCGCTCCATGATCCTCTTCAGCACGATGGCGGCGGTGACGTTCACCGCCTGGCCCGAGTTGTGCCCCTCGCCGTGCCCGGGCGCCCCTTCGACGAGAGGATCGTGGTAGGCGACTCCCGGCTTCTGCGACGCTTTGGGAATGCCGTCGATGTCGCTTCCAAAGGCGATGACGGGCTTTCCCGAGCCCCAGCTCGCCATCCAGGCCGTGGGGATGCCGGCGATTCCCTCTTCGACTTCGAACCCGTGCTCTCGCAGAAGGGCCACGAGATAGCGCGAGGTCTCGACTTCCTGAAAGCCTAGCTCGCCGAAGCTGAAGATCTTGTCGACCATGACCTGGGTGAGCTTCGCCATCTCACCCACCTGGGCGGATGCGGCGTCCTTGATCTCATCGTCTTTGTCTGACTTACCTGATCGCTCGGCGGATGCGGCGAAAGCCGCGAGCCCAAGCGTCACTAGGATTACCAACGTTCTAGCGATCATCGATTCCTCCTGATGCGGGGCGGTATTCTACGTCACTTCTCTTCACGTTTGGCTTCACGTTTGGCTGGGCGAGCCCGAGCAGGCGCTCGAACAGGGCCGTCCGTCTCGCGAGAGCGGAAACGACGCCCCGGCGGAGCCAGGGGAAGGCGGCGAGCGCGAGGACGACCTCCGTGGTTCCCCGATACCGTCGCATGGCGCGGCGATGGGCTCTCTCGTACGACGCGAGCCCGCCTTCTCTCAGCGATCGCGCGAGCGCCCTGGCGCATTCGAAACCGATCGCGATTCCCTCCCCGGTGATCGCGTCGACGTAGCCCGAGGCGTCGCCGACGAGCGCGATTCGCCCCGCGCTCACGCGGCTCGGCCGCCGGCGAAAGGGTCCCGCGCCCTGAATCGAGGAGACCGCCGAAGCCCCGCCAAGGTGTGCGGCAAGCGGCTCGAAGCGGGAGAGCATCGCGTCCCAGGAAGGAGCTCGCTCGTGCCAGAGAAAGGCGACACCCACCTCGTCTTCACTCACCGGTGTCACGTAGGCTTCGGCGCCCTCACCCCAATGGACCTCGACGAAAGGCGACCAGGGAGAAATGCGGTAATGCCTCCGAAACCCGTAGCGTCGAAGTCCGCCCCGGGGAGCTCCCGGAACCAGACTTCCGAGTCCGTCGGCGACGACGACCCACTTCGCGTCGAGCGCCCCCCCGGCGAAAGCAACCGTGGCGCCGTCACTCGACTGAGCGACCTCCTCGACTCGCGTTTCTTCTCTCACCTCGACCCCGAGCTCGCGGGCGCGGGAGAGAAGCGCCCTCGAGAGCTCGGTGCGGCGCACCCCGAGACCATGGCCGTCCTTAAAGCGGGCTTCAGCTATGTTGCGGCCGTCGATGTAACGGATTCCCTCGAAGGGGTGGCTCTTCTCGACCCGCACTCCCATGGCTGAAAGCAGACGCACCCCCCCGGGCATGAGCCCTTCGCCGCACGCCTTGTCGATGGGAAAGCGCCGGCGTTCCAGGACGGCTGCCGACAGTCCTTCGGAAGCGGCGAAGATGGCGGTCGCGAGCCCCGCCGGACCGCCGCCGACGATCAGAAGGTCGTGCACGAGAACGCGTTTGCCACGCTGGGAAGCCTCCTCAATAGACGACACGCTATTCCATGAGAAGCCGGCGCGCAAATCGGGAGGCGAGTCAGTGGACGCGATCTAGCGGACTAAGGTAGGCTCGGGCGCAGCTGGAGGTTTGGCGTCGAGGCTTCGAGCCAAACTGGCTGACGATTTGAACGAAGAATGGGCGGGCCCCCCGAGCGTTCCGTCTCTCAGTTCTCTCGGAGGGCACGCCCTTCGTCAAACCCCTGGAATGATTGCAGACTGCTTAAGAATCCAGGGCCAGCTCGTGCAAGGAGTGCCGGGGGGTCAAGGTGTCGTTCCCAGATGCATACCCCCCGGCACATTCACTGGAACGAGAAGGAAGCGTGGGTGCCGACACTCTCCCTGTCCCGTTGTCCCGTGATCCTTGTCTCTTCATAACCGATGAACCGCTATCCCCCCAGCTCCGATCTGTTTCACTCTGAACCCAGTTCGTTCCAGAGCGGAACAGCTTTCCACCAGATCGGAAGAGTTCCGAGCTGATACCGGGGGACAATGCAACGGCTGTGCCACGGTTTGCCAGGGTTTCCAATTCGTACTAGCATCGAAGGCGGAGGACTCACCCCGTGATCCGCACTCTCGCCGCTCTTCTCTTCGTCCTCGTTCTCACCGCGTGCACGTCGCAGAGCGGCCCGGAACTCCCGCCAGCCGAGGTCTTCGTCAACGCGGGCCAGCAATTCGCACTCCGGGTTGGGGAGACCGCGGGAGTCGTGACCTCCCAGGCCATCGCCCTCGTCCGCTTCAACGGAGCCGTCCAGGACAGCCGGTGTCCCGCCGGCGTCCAGTGCGTCACCGCGGGCTTCGCCACCGTGCTCCTAAGCGTGCAAACGGCGCTCAACGTCCACGACGTCACCCTGGATGTGCCCCCCGACGGAACGGTCGAAGTGGTGGTCGACGAGCTGACGGTGAAAGCACTCGGGTTGCGCCCGAACGCGCAACAGGGAGTGACGATCGATCCGCTCGGTTACGTGGTCGGGCTGATGGTGACCGAGTCGAGCACGACCCCGATTCCCAACTGAGCCAACTGAGGAATCGGGAATTCGGCGTTCTCGATCGGGTCGACGAGGCCGCGTTCCCCTCGAGCGCCGCAGGCGGTCCGAAGAAACGCGTGGGGCGGGAGCGCCGTGCCGAGGATAGCGGTAACCAACTCCGAGGGTCTTAGAGAGGCGACACCGCTCGTCTCGCGAACCCTCAAGAGGAGCGCGAGACTCCGAGGCAGGATCGACAAGAGCGCTCCGTGCTCTCCCACCGACGCGAGATCCGCTTCTAGGACGACGCTCTTCGCGTCGACTGTCCGGAGCTTTCCTTTGCGAGTCACTTCGACGCCGACGCTCGGCGCCGACTGGAATGCCTCGAGCCGCGCGCGGTAGCCAAGGTCACCCTCGGGTAGCGCGACGACATAGTCGACGGAGTCGATTCTCTTCGCGAGCGACGGCTCGCTCTCCGAAAGCCTCCGGGCGGCGAAGAGCGTCAAGCCCGGCTCGGAAGCCGCTTCGAATCGCTCCTTCAGCTCCGCGCCGTCGATCTCGATGGTGAGAGCGACGTCGGCATACTCCGCCACCGACTGGAGCCCGAGACCGAGCGCCGGTCCGAAGCTCACGAGCGGCCGGGGCGAGAAGCCCTCGGTGTAGTAGAGCGGAAGGCGCGCACGCCGCATGACCCGCGCGATCACCTTGATGAAATCGAGATGACCTCGGAGACTCATGGGACCGGTCTTTCCGTACCGGAGCCGGTAGCGGACGGGCTCGCCCTGCGAGAAATCGTGCGGCGTGAGCCCCCGGGCGACGCGCTCGTGGGCGCGCTCGCGGACGCTCGGCTCCGTCTTCGCAGGCGGCGTCTCCGCCCCCATTCTCTCGAGGAAGACGAGGCGCTCCTCGCGCATCGCCGTCATATCGCACGCCACCCCGCAGTGGTAGCAGATGAGCTTGCGCTCGTCGGCCCGGGCGTCCTCGAGGTTCGTGTGGTGGACTTTCGCGTGGACCGGCTTTCCGCACGGGGGCGAGAATCGTCCCTTGAGCGCGCGCCGGTACTCCTTCGCGAGAAAGTCCGGCTCGAGCCCGACGTCGATGTGATCCCAGGGGAGTTTTCCGTCGACCGGGAGAGTCGCGAGATACGTGCCCCGCGAGACTCCCTCTTCCTTCTCCCACTCGTCGAGCGACTCGAGCCACAAGTCCCATCGAAGATGCTCGTCCCAGCCGTCGAAGCGGGCACCCTTCCGCCAGGCGCGCTCGATGAGACTCCCCGTGCGGTAGTCGCCACGGGCGACGATGCCCTCGAGGTGGCTTACCCGGTGGTCGTGGGTCTTCAGCGTGAACCCGAGCCAGCGAGCATCGCGCCTCAGGATCGCCTGCTTGCGCTCGATCTCTTCCATCGTGTCCTGAGAGCACCACTGGAACGGAGTGTGGGGCTTCGGCACATGACTCGAGACCGAGACCGTCACCGTGACTTTCTTCCGGTGGTACTTCTGGCCGATCTCGACCGCCTGGCCTCCCATCGCGGCGATTCCCTGAACGTCACCGTCCTCCTCGCTCGGAAGGCCGATCATGAAGTAGAGCTTGATCCGGTTCCAGCCGCGGGAGAACACCCGGTGACAGGTGGTGAAGATGTCGTCCTCGCTGATGTTCTTGTTGACCACGTCCCGCATGCGCTGGGTGCCGGCCTCGGGGGCGAAGGTGAGACCCGTCGCTTTCACCGAGGCGATTTCGTCGAGGAGATCCTCGTCGAGGCCGTAGGCGCGGAGGCTCGAGATCCCGAGAGAGATCTTCTCCGGGCGGAGCTTCTCCATCACCCCCTTCACCAGGGGCGAGATGCAGGAGTAGTCCGCGGTCGAAAGCGACGTGAGCGACGCCTCGTCGTAGCCGCCCTTCTCGATCGCCGAGACCAGGGTCGAGATCACTTGCTCGGGATCGCGCTCCCGCACCGGCCGGTAGATCATCCCCGCCTGGCAGAAGCGGCAGCCCTCGGTGCAGCCGCGCGCGATCTCGATGGCCATGCGATCGAAGATCGCTTCCGCCACCGGCACCGGCGAGTCGTCGGGGTAGGGATAGCGGTTGATGTCGGCGAGGTACGCCCGATGGACCTTCTCGGGAACCCCATCGTGGCGCGGCCGCGAGACGTACATGAGGCCCGACCGCTCGCAGATCTCTCGCTCGTAGAGCGCCGGGCAATAGACGCCCCCCTCTTTCGCGAGCTCGATCAGGACCTCGGTCCGATCCTTCGTCTCGCGCTTCAGCTCCGCGTAGTGGCGCAGGAGCCGCGGAAGCCGCTCCTCGGCGTCGCCCACGAGGAAGACGTCGATGAACGGCGCCATCGGCTCGGGCTGGGTCGCGACCGGCCCTCCCGCGATCACCAGAGGTGACGCGAGCGTCCTCTCGGAGCTTCGGAGGGGGATCCCTCCAAGCTCGAGCATCGTAAAAATGTTGGTGAAGGTGAGCTCGTACTGGAGCGAGAACCCGACGACGTCGAACTCCGATAGCGGCCGGTGGGTCTCGAGACTCAGCAGGGGAAGACCGCGCTTCCGAAGCTCCTTCTCCATGTCGAGCCACGGGCAGAATGCTCTTTCGAGGCACAAGTCGTCTTCTTTATTGACGATCGAGTAGAGGATCTTCGTGCCCTGGTGGCTCATCCCGATGTCGTAGACGTCGGGAAAGGCGAGCACCAT
>Ga0184637_10000814_pt1 | contig 22196 bp, 18 predicted proteins | sample PLM3_127_b2_FD_133143 | JGI IMG/M metagenome (GOLD analysis project Ga0184637, IMG submission 133143) | Groundwater sediment microbial communities from an aquifer in East River, Colorado, USA - PLM3_127_b2 | ecosystem: Environmental > Terrestrial > Soil > Riparian zone | place: USA: East River... | reverse complement strand
GCCGGCGAGCATGCGCAGTTCAGCAAGGAAGCGGCCGACCTGCTGCTCGAAGCCGGCATCATCAAGCAGCTTCCCGACCTGACGAAACTCGCCGACACGCGCTTTCTCAAGTAGTCGATGAAGCCATTGCTCGCTGTGGCGCCGGGCGCGCGTGTCGTGCTCGGCGTGGCCTTCTTCGTGCTCTTCGTTGCGCTGTGGGCGGTTGCCACGTTCGGCGGGTTCGTCAGCAAGACTTTCCTCGCCGACCCGGTGACGATGGTGAAGAGCGGCTGGACGCTGCTCGCCGAGATGGGCTTCGCCAAGGACATCGGCATGACGGTGTGGCGCGTCGTCGGCGGCTTCGTGATCGCCGCCGCGATCGCGTTGCCGCTCGGTGTCGCGATGGGCGCCTACAAGCCGATCGAGGCCTTCTTCGAGCCCTTCGTCTCGTTCGCACGTTACCTGCCGGCAAGCGCCTTCATTCCGCTGTTGATCCTGTGGGCCGGCATCGGCGAGGCGCAGAAGCTCGCGGTGATCTTCATCGGCAGCTTTTTCCAGCTGGTGCTGATGATCGCGGTGGCGGTCGGCAACACGCGGCGCGATCTCGTCGAAGCCGCATACACGCTCGGCTGCGGCGACACGAGCATCGTGCGGCGCGTGCTGATCCCCGGCGCCGCACCCGAGATCGCCGAGATCCTGCGCATGGTGCTCGGCTGGGCGTGGACCTACGTGATCGTCGCCGAGCTGATCGGCTCGTCGAGCGGCATCGGCCACATGATCACCGACAGCCAGGCGCTGCTCGCCACCGACCAGATCATCTTCGGCATCATCGTCATCGGGCTGATCGGGCTGGTCAGCGACTACGCGTTCAAGGCGTTCAATCGCAAGATGTTTCCGTGGGCGCAGCTCGGAAGATGAAAACCATCCTTTCGATCCGCGGTGTTTCGCGCACGTTCGCCGTGGCAGGACGCGCGCCAACCGTCGCGCTGCAGGCGACCGACCTCGACGTCGAAGAGAACGCGTTCATCACGATCCTCGGTCCTTCGGGCTGCGGCAAGTCGACGCTGTTGCGCATCGTCGCCGGGCTCGACCGGCAGACTGCTGGCGAAGTGCTGCTCGATGGTCGGCGCATCGAAGGCGCGGGCGCCGACCGCGGCATGGTGTTCCAGAGCTACACGCTGTTCCCGTGGCTGACGGTGCGCGACAACGTCTGCTTCGGCCTGCGCGAGCGCGGCCTGCCGCGCGTCGAGCAGCTCGAGATCGCGCAATCGTTCCTGCAACGCGTCGGCCTCATCGGCTTCGAGCACCACTACCCGAAGCAACTGTCGGGCGGCATGCAGCAACGCACCGCGCTCGCGCGTGCGCTCGCCAACAACCCGCGCATGTTGCTGATGGACGAGCCCTTCGGCGCGCTCGATCATCAGACGCGCGAACTGATGCAGGAGCTGCTGCTCGGCATCTGGGAAGCCGAGCGCAAAACAGTGCTGTTCGTCACGCACGACATCGACGAAGCGGTGTTCATGGGTTCGCGTGTGGTCGTCATGAGTGCACGCCCTGGCCGCATCAAGCGCGACATCGCGGTGCCCTTCGGCCACCCGCGCCACTACTCGCTGAAGACGACACCCGAGTTCGCGCGGCTGAAGGCCGAGCTGACCGAGGAACTGCGCGTCGAGGTGTTGGCGGCGGCGACGGTTTGAACGTCGTGTGACTCAGCGGCGTTGCAGCCGCGCCGGCGACATCGCCGCCGGATCCACGCCTTGGCGAGCCAATTCGGCAGGCAACGCCGCACCGAGCAGCAAGGCTTGCGCGAGCTCCGCCGCGCCGGCCGCCGACTGGATGCCATAGCCACCTTGTCCGGCGAACCAGAAGAAGCCTGCGCGTTCGGGGTCATGGCCGATCACGAGGTCACCGTCGGCCGCGAAGGTGCGCAAGCCGGCCCACACATGGCGCGGGCGTCGGATCGTCAGCGTCGTGGCTGCTTCGATCGCCGCGATGCCGGTGGCGATGTCGATTTCCTCGGGGACCACGTCGTGGGGTAGCACCGGATCGGCGTTCGCCGGTGAGCCGAGCAGCTGGCCGGTATCCGGCTTGAAGTACCAGCTCTCGTCGATGCCGACCACTGCCGGCCAGTGGCGGCAGTCGATACCTTCCGGTGGTGCGAACGTGAACGCGCTGCGCCGCTTGGGTTGCAGGCCGACCGGCCCTGCGCCGCACAGGCCGGCCACGACATCGGCCCATGCGCCGGCCGCGTTCACGAGCACACGTGCACACGCCTCGCGTTCACCGGCGAGCTGCAGCATCCATGCGCCGTCGTCGCGGCGAGCCGCCAGCAACTCGGCGTCGGTCCACATCATCGCTGCGCGCTGCTGCAAGCCGCGCAGGAAGCCCTGGTGCAACGCGTGCACGTCGATGTCCTGTGCGTCGGGCTCGGCGATGGCGCCGATCAGGGTTTGGCGGCGGGCTACCGGCAGCCGCGCGAGCACCTCGTCCGTGCCGAGCCGTTCGACCTCTGCGCCGCCGGACCGCAGCTCCGCGAGCATCGCAATCAGCAGTTGCTCCTGGCCTTGCTGAGCGAGATAGAGCACGCCGCGTGGCGTGAGCAGCGGCGCGTCGGCAAATTCCGCGGGGGGCGCCGTGTAGAAGGCGCGGCTCGCACGCGTCAACGCGCGCACCTGCGGCGTACCGTAGCTTTCCATGAACATCGCGGCGCTGCGTCCGGTGCTGTGGTAGCCCGGCTGCGACTCGCGCTCGATCAGCAGGACGTCCCCGTGTGCTGCGAGTCGCCACGCGAGCGACGCGCCGGCGATGCCGGCACCGACGATCGCGAAGTCGTACGCCTTCACCTGCGCATCAACGTGCTCTTGCCGAACAGGCTGACGATCAGCTCGACGGCGACCTGCGCGGTCGCGTTGCGCACGTCGAGCGCCGGGTTCAGCTCCATCACGTCGAGGGATGCGAGGCGGCCGGTGTCGGCGATCATCTCCATGCACAACTGCGACTCGCGATACGTCGGGCCGCCGCGCACCGCGGTGCCGACGCCCGGCGCGACGTCGGGGTCGAGAAAATCGACGTCGAAGCTCACGTGCAGGTGCGTGTTGACGTCGATCGTCGCGAGCGCGAGCTCCATCGCGTGGCGCATGCCCATCTCGTCGATGTAGCGCATGTCGAAGACTTCGAGGTCTTGCTCGTGCACGAGGCGCTTCTCGCCTTCGTCGACGCTGCGGATGCCGATCTGGCGCACCCACTTCGGGTGGATCGCCGGCACCTGGCCGCCGATCTCGATCAGCGGTTGCGGTCCGTGGCCGCACAGCACGGCGACGGGCATGCCGTGCACGTTGCCGCTCGGCGTCAACGTGTTGGTGTTGAAGTCGGCGTGCGCGTCGAGCCACAGCACGCGCAGCTTGCGGCCCTTTTCGCGGCAATGGCGAGCCACCGCGCTGATCGAGCCGATGCCCAGGCAATGATCGCCGCCGAGCAGGATCGGAAAGCGTCCGCCCGTCAACTCGGCATGCACCGCTTGGTGCACCGTCTTGTTCCACGCCGCCACCTCGGCCAGATGCCGGTAGCCTTCGACCGGCGGCAACCACGGGTTCGGCGGGCCGCTCAGATTGCCGCGGTCGATCACGTCGAGGCCGTGCGCCGCGAGCGTCGGCCCGATGCCCGCGACACGCAGCGCTTCGGGGCCCATCGAGGCGCCGCGGGTGCCGGCGCCGATATCGGTGGGTGCGCCGATGAGAGAAATCTTGCCGCTCATACGTCGAGCGCGAGGTCGCCGGTGCGCACCGGGCCGTCGATCGCGTATTGAGTGCGGATGATGCCCCACGCTTCTTCGGCGCTCTCGACGAAGCGGAAGAGGTCGATGTCCTCGGGGTTGATCATGCCGGTCTCGACCAGCAGCGAAAAGTCGACGAGCCGCGTCCAAAACTCGCGCCCGAACAAGAGGATCGGCCGCTTGCGGCACTTGCCGGTCTGCATGAGTGTCAACACTTCGAACATTTCATCCAGCGTTCCGAAGCCGCCGGGGAAGCACACGAGCGCAATCGATCGCATCAGGAAGTGCATCTTGCGCAGCCCGAAGTAGTGGAACTGGAAGCACAACTCGGGCGTGATGTAGGGGTTGGGCACCTGCTCGATCGGCAACACGATGTTCAGGCCGATGCTTTGCCCGCCCACTTCGAAAGCTCCGCGGTTGCCTGCCTCCATGATGCCGGGGCCACCGCCGGTGACGACAAAGATGGGCGTGTGCAGATCGCGCGAGCGCTCGGTGACAAGCGCGGCGAAGCGTCGCGCCTCTTCGTAGTAGCGCGACATCATCACCTGCATCTGGGCGCGCTTGAGAGAGCTGGCCTCGCCTTGTGCTTGCGCGGTCGCGAGCTGTCGCGCTGCCTCTTCGGGGGCGAGCACGCGTGCGCTGCCGAAGATGACGATCGTCGACTCGATGCCGCGCTCCTTCTGCACGAGCTCGGGCTTCAGCAACTCGAGCTGCATGCGCACCGGCCGCAGTTCCTCGCGCAGCAGGAACTGGTTGTCGGTGAATGCGAGCTTGTAGGCGCTTTCCGGTCCGCCGTAGCGCGATGGGGGGATGAGGCTCTCGGCCTCTTCCTGCGCCGTCGGGAAGTTCCGCGCGGTCAGATCGTTCTTGTCCATCCCCGGCAGCTTACTGCAGCCCCCGGCGAAACGCAGCGTCAAAAGGGGCCGTGGTCGCGGTGGCTCAATCGCGGGTGCGGCAGACCGGGCATTCGCTCTGTCGGCCAACACGGATCTCGTTCCACTCCATCGTGCGTGCATCGAGCATTTGCAAGCGGCCGGCCAACGAGGAGCCGACGCCGGCCAGGAGCTTCAACGCCTCGGCCGCCTGCATCGTCCCGATGATGCCGACCAACGGCGCGAACACGCCCATCGTCGCGCAGCGCCCTTCCTCGACCGTTGCTTCGGGGGGGAAGATGCACGCGTAGCACGGCGCCGCGTCGTCACGGGTGTCGTACACCGAAATCTGCCCGTCGAAGCCGATCGCAGCGCCCGAGACGAGCGGCTTGCGGTGCTTGACGCACGCCGCGTTCACGGCGTGACGCGTCGCGAAGTTGTCGCTGCAATCAAGCACGACGTTCGCGCGCGCGACCAGCGTATCGAGCACGTTGGCATCGGCACGCTGCACGAGCGCTTCGACGCTCACTTCGGGGTTGATCTCGTGAATGCTGCGTGCCGCCGATTCGACTTTCGGCCGCCCGATGCGCGCCATGCGGTGCGCGATCTGGCGCTGCAGGTTCGTCAAGTCGACACTGTCATGGTCGACGATCGTGATCTGCCCGACGCCTGCCGTGCCGAGGTACAGCGCCACCGGCGATCCGAGCCCACCCGCGCCGATGATCAGCGCATGCGATTCGATCAGGCGCTGCTGCCCTTCGATGCCGATCTCGTCGAGCAGGATGTGCCGCGAGTAGCGCAGCAGCTGGTCGTCGTTCATGCGGCGAGCATACAAACAAAAACGCCCGCGAATCGCGGGCGTTCTGTCGAGTGCCGAAAGCTCAGTTGACTTCCGCCTCGGCCTTGCGTTCAGACATCGTCTTGCTGACCATCACCGGCTTGCCCTTCAGGCGGTTGAGTGCCTGCACGAGCTGGAAGTCCTCGGCGCTGCCGAACTCGGGCAGCGGCTTCGGCGGTGTGTTCTTCTTTGCGGTTTCGTCCTCGAGCCGCTTGCGTGCTTCCTCGCGCGCCTTCTCGCGGGCCTCGTCCTTCTGCTCGGCGGCCGGGCCGCTCAGCAGGTGCTTTTCGAGATCGGCCTCGCGCACGCGAAGCGCCGCGAAAAGATTGCCTTCGGCCGTTTCGTCGAGCATCACTTCGGGGACGATGCCCTTGGCCTGGATCGAGCGACCGTTGGGTGTGTAGTAGCGAGCGGTTGTGATCTTTAGCGCCGTTTCGGGCGAGAGCTGGCGCACCGTCTGCACCGAACCCTTGCCGAAGGTCTGCGCGCCCATCAGCGTCGCGCGCTTGTGATCCTGCAGCGCGCCGGCGACGATTTCGCTGGCCGAGGCCGAACCCTCGTTGACGAGCACGACCAGCGGTACGGTCTTCAGCGCCTCGGGCAGGCGCTTCAGCGGATCGGGCCCGCCGCGGCGAAGGTAGAACTCGGGCGACGCCTTGAACACCGCTTTCGATTCGGAAATCTGGCCGTTGGTCGACACGACGACCGCGTCGCCCGGCAGGAACGCAGCCGAAATCGCAACCGCGCCTTCGAGCAAGCCGCCCGGGTCGTTGCGCAGATCGAGCACGATGCCCTTGAGCTTCGGGTCCTGCTTGTACAACTCGTCGACCTTGCGTACGAAGTCTTCGACCGTGCGGTCCTGGAACTGGCTCACGCGCAGCCACGCGTAGCCCGGCTCGATCATCTTGGAGCGCACGCTTTGCACCCGGATCTCTTCGCGCTGGATCGTCACCGGGAACGTGCGGCTCTCGCTCTTGCGAAACACGGTGAGCTGGACTTTCGTGTTGGGCTCGCCGCGCATGCGCTTGACGGCCTGATCCATGGTCAGCCCCTTGACCATGGTTTCGTCGATCTTGGTGATCAGGTCGCCGCTCTTCAAACCGGCCCGAAACGCCGGCGAGCCTTCGATCGGGGAGACGACCTTGACCACACCGTCTTCCATGCCGATCTCGATGCCCACACCGACGAAACGGCCGCTCGTGCCTTCGCGAAATTCCTTGAACGACTTGCGATCGAAATACTGCGAGTGAGGGTCGAGACCCGACACCATGCCGCTGATCGCGTCGGTAATCAGCTTCTTCTCGTCCACCGGCTCGACGTAGTCGCTCTTGACCATGCCGAAGACGGCCGCCAACTGCTGCAGTTCTTCGAGCGGCAAGGGTGCGAGCGAGCCGCGCGCGAAGGCCTGCAACTGCATGGTCGTGAGCGCACCAGCCACCGCGCCGAGGGCAATCCATCCCGACACTTTTAGTTTCACACCCATGGACGTTCCAGCTAGAGAGATTGAGGGCCCGGCCAGTATAGAACCGGGTCGCGATTTGGAGCTAAAGCCGACCGGAAAAGTTGCACGTTACCCCTGAACGAGGGCTAACTCTCGTGAGTCAACGCGAATTGCGCTCGAAAGTCACGACGTGGTCGACCTCGGCACGAATGCCGATCCATTCGCCGACCTGATGATCGTGATGCGAGGGCACGTGGGCGAGCACCTGTTCGCCGCTTGCCAAACGCAGCGTGTAGAGAAACTCCGAGCCGCGAAACGCCTTGCGTTCGATGCGAGCCAATACCTTGGCGTCATCGTCATGCACGATGTCGTCCGCCCGCAGCAACACATCGCAATGCCCGCCTGGATACGCCTCGGGCAGCGGGCATTCCTCCATGTCGGTCAGATCGCCCAGCGGTGTTCGCACGACGGGGCCACCCACGGTCGCGACGATCTGCGCCGGAGCGAACACGCCATGCCCGATGAAGTCTGCAACGAACCGAGTTGCGGGGCGGTGATAAAGGGTATAGGCGTCGTCCCACTGCTCGAGACGCCCGCCCTGCATCACGCCGATCAGATCGCCCACCGCGAACGCCTCCAACTGGTCGTGAGTCACGAAAAGGGCCGTGGTGCCGGTTTGCTTGAGGATCGCGCGCACCTCGTGCGCAAGACGCCCGCGCAAGTCGACGTCGAGGCTCGAGAAGGGCTCGTCGAGCAGCAGCAGGCGCGGCGCGGGTGCGAGCGCGCGCGCGAGTGCGATGCGCTGTTGCTGGCCACCCGAGAGCTGATGAGGCGCGCGGTCAGCGGCATGGCCGAGCCCCACGAGATCGAGCATTTCCCCCGTCCGCCGCTGACGTTCGCGGGGCGCCAGGTGGCGGATGCCGAATTCGACGTTTTGCGCCACGCTCAGGTGGGGAAACAACGCGTAGTCCTGGAACACCATGCCGATGCGCCGGGCTTCCGGCGCGACGTGGACGCGGTGGGATGCATCGCTCAGCACCTCGCCCTCGATGCTCACCCGGCCACCACCCGTCCGTTCCAGTCCCGCGATCACGCGCAGCAACGAGGTCTTCCCGCAACCCGAAGGCCCGATCAACACGCCGATCCAGCCCTTTTGCAGTGTCAACGACAGCCCGTCGAGCGCCGGCCGATTCGCGATGCCGCCCGGATAGTGCAGGGTGACCTTGTCGAGTTCCAGAAACATCGCCCTATGATAGCGGCCACACAAGAATGAGGATTGTTCGCATTCCCATTGCGGCCGATGCTTTCTGCGCGGTCGCGCTTGGCGGCTTGCGCACCCTCCACCGACTTCGATGCTCCGTCTTCTCGCCCTTGCGGCCCTGGTGCTTGCCCTGCCGGTCCTCGGCGTGCTCGGTTCATGGCTGGCTCTCGACGCCGAAGGCGTCGCGGCTCTGCGCCACCAATGGGACACGGTGCTGCCCGGCTACATCTGGACCTCGCTCGTTCTGAGCGTGTGTGTCGGGCTCGGAGTGGCGCTGCTCGGGGGAGCGACCGCGGCGGCCGTGACGCTGTTCGAATTTCCGGGACGGGGTGTCTTCGAGTGGGCGCTGTTGCTGCCGCTGGCGATGCCGGCCTACGTGCTTGCCTATGCCTACACCGACTTCCTGCAGTTCAGCGGGCCGGTGCAAAGTGCTCTTCGGGCGCTGACTGGCGCCGAAGGAGCGCTGTGGCCCGATGTGCGCAGCCTGTGGGGCGCGATCGTGCTGTTCGTGCTGTGCCTTTATCCCTATGTCTATCTGCTCACCCGCACGGCCCTGGCCGAGCGCGGCGTGGCGCTGATGGAGGCAGCGAGGCTGCTGGGCGCCGGCATGCGCCGCCGCGTGCGTGAAGTGGCGCTGCCGCTTGCGCGCCCCGCGATCGCCGCCGGCGTCGCTCTCGCGTTGATGGAAACGCTTGCAGACTACGGTGTCGGTTCGTATTTCGGCCTGTCGACCTTCACGACCGGCATCTACAAGGCCTGGCTCGTGATGCACGACCGCGACGCGGCGGCCCAACTTTCATCGCTGCTGCTGCTCGTCGTGGCCGGCGTGCTGTGGCTGGAAGCGCGCGGGCGTCGACAACTGCGTTTCGCGCATGCCCGGTCCGGCGCCGTGCAAAGCGCGGAAGCGCGGCCGACGGTGCTGACCGGCCGCCGCGTGCTCGTGGCATGGATCCTGTGCGCAGTGCCGGTGCTGCTTGGGTTTGTGCTGCCGGTGGCCGTGTTGTTGCGCTTGCTCTGGTTGGAAGCGAGCACTGCCGAGATGGCATTGCCGCTGGCGCGCTTCGCGCAATGGAGCTGGACGAGCTTCAGGCTGGCGGGCCTGGCCGCGCTGCTCGCGGCTGCGCTCGCCTTGGCACTTGCCTTTGCGCTGCGAGTGCCCGAGCAGGCCCGGCAGCCCTTGCGGCTGGCGGGGCGTGTGGTGTCGCTCGGGTACGCCGTGCCGGGCGCCGTGATCGCGGTGGGCATCCTGTTGCCGGTCGGCTGGTTGCAGGAGCGCTTTCCGCAGCTCGGCACGACCGGGCTCGTCACGGGCACCGCCTTCGGCCTGCTGTACGCCTACCTCGTGCGCTTTTCGGCCGTCGCCCTTCAATCGGTCGAGTCGGGTTATGCACGCTTGCCGTCGAGCGTCGATGAAACCGCGCGCATGCTCGGAACGTCGAAGCTGCGGTTGTTCTTTCGCCTGCACCTGCCTTTGCTGCGCCGCTCGGTGCTCGCCGCGATGCTGCTGGTGTTCGTCGACGTGATGAAGGAACTGCCCGCAACCCTGGTGCTGCGACCCTTCGACAGCGACACGCTGGCGGTCGTGGCCTATCAACTGGCGCGCGATGAGCGCCTGAGCGAGGCGGCGTTGCCGTCGCTTGCCATCGTCGTGGTCGGACTGTTGCCGGTCGTGATGTTGTCGCGCGCGCTGCGTCGCGACACCTGGCCTACCGGGCGCATCAGTGGGCGGCAGGGGTGACGAGCCGCAGGTGCCTCGCGTTGTGGCTGCCACCGCGTTGCGGCCCGAGCGCTTGGCTTCATAGCAGGCGGCGTCGGCGGCTGACATCACGGCCGGGTCGTCGTCGAGGCTGTCGTCGATCTGCACGACGCCGATGCTGGCGCCCACTTGGAACGTCTGTCCCCGCCACGGCAGCTGACGGGCTTCGACCCGGGCTCGAATCTGCTCGGCCACACGCTCTGCGGCCTGGCTGTCGCAGCCGCGCAGCGGCACCGCGAATTCGTCGCCACCGAGGCGCGCGACGGTATCGTTGCCGCGCATGCGGTGGGTCAGGATCGCGGCGCCGGATCGTGCGTCGCGGTCCACGACAGGCGCTCGCGCTGCATGCGCGCCTCGGTGATGTTGGTGACGATCCAGATCGTGCCGGCCGAGGGATCGCCCGCGACCACCGGCGCGCCTTGGCGGCGACCCCAGAAGTGAGTGCCGTCCGCGCGCATGAGCTCGATCTCCTCGTCGAACATCTTCTGCGCGCCAAACGCGGCGGCGATGCGCTGGCCCATTGTGCGATGCTCTTCTTCGGAGGTGCAGATCACATGCGTCGAACCCAGAGCGCGCCGTGCCCGGCGTGAAAACTCTTCGCGCATGCCATTCCCCGTCAACGTTGCGAGATCGTAGGGACGGGGTGGTGGCGAAATTGGCCAGCTTTCGCGCGGTTGTTTGAATGACCGGCTGGTCTCACCGACAGGAATCGAACCTGTATCTGGCGCTTAGGAGGCGCCCGTTCTATCCGTTGAACTACGGCGAGTGAAGGACCCTCAGTGGCCTCCATCCTCAAGATCGGCTCGAGCTGGCGGACACTTGTGCGACGCAAGGGCCACAAGTCTATCTGCAAGACGCACCCGACCGCAGCGGCCGTGAAGGTCTAAGCGCGGCGCATTGAGGCGCAACTCGACGCCGGCCGGCCGGTGGCCGAGGAGGAATGGCGCACGGCACCTGGCGCCGCGGCCCGCCAGGGCACACCGAACAGGGCGACCACTGCGAGCCGCGTGCGCCGCTCGACTCGCTCGGCGAGGTTCGGCGTCCGATTCCGAACGCCCTCAAGGCCTGCAGGCTCAAGCCCGCTTTCCGCGACAACACTGGCGACACAAGCAACATGGCGATGAGCATAGGAGACCGACTCCAGATCGGCGGAAGTGAATGTCCGCTGTGCCTGTAGCTGGCTCGCCTCGGACCACGAGGTGAATGCACGCACGCTACTGCCAGCGCCACGTCCAGATCGCGTCGACCGAAGTTTCGAGCCCGGACTGCGCACGCAACGTGAAGCTCTTCGCGACGCGATAGATCAGTTGCCAACTCCCCGCGGTCGCGTTCAGGCTGCGCTCATAACCGACGTACCAGCGATCGGAGATCTGCTTGCCGACGGTGAGTACCGTTTCGCGAACCTCGCCATCATTTTGCCGTATCGACAGCTCGTCGAGGCCGACGCTCTTCAGCACGCCTTCGGTGCCAACGCCGCCTTCGCCGGCCAACAGCGCGAGCGCTGCCTGCTGCACCAGCGCGACCTCGCTGCGGCCAAGGTCGGTGGGGCCGCGTCCGAGCACGAGCCACGACAGCTTCTCGGTGTCCGACATTTCGGGCACCGAATAAAGCCGCACGCGCGGGTTGAGTGCGGGCCCCGTCACCGTGACGCCGACCTTCACGTCGCTGTCGCTCGCGGTGGCCGACGACGTGCGTAGCGCCAGGATGTCGAGCCGCGGGTTGTTGACCGGCCCGTAGAAGCTGACGCTGCCACGTTCGATGGTGAGCTTTTGCGCGTACGCGTTGAAGGTGCCGCCTTCAGTGCGAATGACGCCCACGAGCTGCGGTTTGCCGCCCGGCGCGGTGAGCACGAGCGATCCGCGCAGCAAGGTGTCGAGCCCGCGCCCGCGCAGCCGAAAGCGCTCGCCGAGGTCGACCGCGAGGTTGAGCGACACGTTGCGGCGCGGCGCACCACCACCCGCGCTGCCGTCGGCCTCGTCTTCATCGTCGCGGCCGACGACGGTCACGTCTTCCGAAACGCTCGGCGCACCGGCCGACGAGATGTCGATGAGTCCCTCGTCGGTGGCAAAGCGGCCGTCGAGCTTGATCGCGTCGCTCTCCAACTCCAGTTGCGCCTGCCCGCTCGCGACAACCTTGCGATCGACGCGCCTCAGCAAGCCGAAGTGATCGGCCACAAGCTTGATCTGCGCTCGTGGTTTCTCGCCGAATTCGGCCCTGCCATCGATGCGCACGGTGCCGTCCCCGCCGTGCAGCACGAACCGCTCGATGCGCGCGGTCGGCCCTTCGAGCGCGATCGCCATTTCGCCGTCGCGCACGTCGATGCCGGCGAGCAAGTGCCGGGCGCCGAGACCGCTGCCCGTCAATCGGCCCGTGTATTCAGGCGCGCCGAAGCGCCCACCGAGGCGCGCCTGCATGGCCAACTGGCCGACGAGCCGCCAGCCCGCCGGCACCCAACCACCCCAGGTCGAGAGATTGTCAACCTGCACGTCGAGCCGACCTTCCAGCGGCGCGTCGGCCGGCGGCCACACCGCGCGCGGATCGCTTCGCACCGTCTGCTGACCGGCCAGCGTGCCGAGGTTGCGCCCTTGAATCTGCTGGGTGAAGCGCCACACTCCGTCACGCGCGCTGAGCGCCAAGCGCGCTTCGCGCAGCCCGAGCCGCTGCGTCACGCCGCGCACGGTGGTGGGCACCGCAGACGCCGGCGCCGACGCGGCGAGCACGGCGGAAGCAACCGCCGAACCGGGTGCGATGGTCGGCACGAGGCTCGGATCGGTCATATGCAGATCGCCGGCGGTGCGCTCGAGTATCGCGTCGGCGGTGACGCCGCCGCCGCTGCTGCGCAGGTCGAAGCGACCGGCCAGCGTCAGGGTGCCGCCCCAGCCGAAATCGGGCTGTAGCCGTGCCAGCAGCGGTGCGACGGCGAGCGGTTCGAGCTCGGCCTGTACGTCCATCTGCGTCGGCTGTCCTGGCACGGCGGCATAGGCAAGCTGGCGCAAGCGCAGCGCTGCGTCGAGCACGACCAACCGCGTGGGGCTCAGATTCAAGCGTTGGCCGTTCGCGCCCTGCGACCAGCTCAAGTCGAAGGGTTCGGCGCGCAGCCACACGAGGACCGGCCGCGCTTCGGTCGCACCTGCAGCCACGCCGGTCCCTGAAATCGCCTGCACCTCGAGTTGCCTGATGCGCCCGCGCCACCCGAGCGTGGCCGTGCTGACGTCGCGACTCCAACCCCCTTGGGCCTCGGCCAGCGCGAGCAGGCGCTGCGCAGCCGCGCCGGGGGTGCTCGCGGGTTTGGGCGTGCTTGCGCCAGCCGGTGCCGAAGCACCCTGAGCGCTCGTGGCGGTGGCCGGCCCCTTGGCGCCACCGCCGGCCGGCGCCGGCGGAACCATCTCGACGCGAAGCTTGGCGACGTGATTGCTGCCATTGCCATCGATCTGAAGATGCGGGGACTCGAGTTGCTGTTCGCCGATCGCCAAACGGCGAGCGCGAAACTGCAAGGCTGCCGGCCCGTTCGGCGCGGTGCCGAGGTTCCAGCGTGCCTGCGCACCTTCGAGCGCCAGTCCCGGCAGCGTGAGCACGTCGGTCTGGAGCTCGCCGCGACTGGTGAGCACCGGCCAACGGCCGCTCAGTTCGGCGTTCGCAGTCAACGCGCCGCTCAACACCATGTCGGGGCGAAACAGCCGCAACGCCGGCGCCAGCGCGGCGAGCGCCGGCGCCGCCGCTTCGACGGTCCAGCGGTCGCCGGCGCCATCGGCCGACTGTGCGTCGAGCTCGCCACGCAGCGCGAGGCGGTTGCCCGCCGCAGCCATCGAGGCCGTGACCTTGACTCCCGCGCGTGCCGCTCCGCTCAACTGCAGCTCGCCGGCGAGCGGCACTCCTGCAAGCTGGCTGTCGCGCACGATCGCACTCGCACTGCCGCGCCACGCCGCCAGCCACGGCGTCAGGCCACTGCCGGAAGGCGGACGTTCGGGCAACAGCAGGTCGAAGCGCGCGTTGCCATTGAGTCGCGACGGGCTGCCCTTCAGCCGCGTCGAGTCGGGCATCAGACTGGGGTTGACGTTGACGAACGCCGCCTCGCCGCGCACATGCCACGTTGCCGGTGTGCCGGTCTCCCGTCGCGCGTTGCCGGTGACGCGGGCGCTCGCGCCGACGCTGCTCGCTTCGAATCGCCGCACGGTGACCTCGTTCGCGTCGGCAGCGCCCTCCAGCTCCAGTAGCCACTCAGCGGCCTGGGCACGGCTGGCTCGACTGCCTTTGGGCGGCAGGAATCGGCCCTGCACCTTCGCCATGGCATCCACAGACAGTGGCGCGACGGCGCTGGCCGACGCCGCCGGCGCCGAAGCGGCCGCGGGCAATCCGCCGACGCCTTGCAAGCGCAGCGTGCCGCCGAGCGCAAACGGCGGCGCCCGGCGATCGAGTGCAGGGGGCACGATGTCGTTCAGGCGGGCATCGAGCCACCAGCGCTCGCCGTCCCACCGACCGCTGCCGCGCAGCGCGCCGCCCGCTTGCGCGGCGCTGCCGAGTTCGATTTCGAGGCTCCGCAACTCGCCGCGTCGAGCGTCGGTCGCAGTGCCCAGCGCGTCGAGCTGCAGGCGCTGTACCGGCAACTGGCCGGCGTCCCAGCGACCGGCCGCGCCATTGCGCAAGTCGACTTGAACGGTCAACGGCAGCGCGGCGTCCGCGCGGGCGGGGCTCGATGGCTCGCCGAGGGAGGCGCGCAAGTGCCCGCTCAGCGATGTTTTCGGCGCGCCGCTGACGAGCGCGGACAGGTCGAGCGCCTCGGTACGCGCATCGACGCGGCTCACCGGCAATGGGGCGAATGGCGTCAGGTCGGCGCTTGCATCGAGACGCTGCTGGCGCGCGCGCAGTGACGCGGTGAGCGCAAAGCGTTCGAGCGGGCCGCTGGCGCCAAGCTGCGCACTCCATCCGCTGAAACCGGGGGTGGGGGCTGATGCTGCCGTGCCCGTGCCCGGCGCCGACGCGGTCTTGCCAATTGGCGCGGGCGCGGCGACTTCGGCCAACGCGACGGACGCCTGCAACAACAGCGGAGGTTGCGCGCCGAGCGAAGCAGATCCGTCGAGTCGAAGCCGGTCCCAAACCAGTTGCAGGCCTTCGATGCGGTGGCTGCCGGCGCCCCCCGCAAAACTCAGGTGAGCCTGAAGCTCGCGCACCGGTGCGAGCGTGCTCCCCAGCAAGCTGAACTCGGCGACGCGCAGCGACGCCACGTCGACGGCGACCGGCAGCATGAAGTCGCGTGGCGCAACGCGCGACGGATCGCGATCGCGCTCGGTGCCCGGACGCAATTGCACCTGTGCTGCCTCGAGCGCATCGATTGCAAGCCGCCAGCCCCACGGCGCCGACGCGAGCCGCTCGAGCCGCAGGCCGCGCCAGCGCGGCTGCGTCAGAACGACAACGCCCTCACGCGGCAGCGTGATCTCGAGACGCTCGGCAGCAAAGTCGCCGAGCAGCGTGCCGCTCGGCGCGCTGACACGCACACCTGGCGCGAAAGACAGCAGCGTCCGCATTCCCGCCTCCGAGCGCGCGGCCCACACCAGGAGCGTCACGGCGAGCGCCGTGCAGATCAGCGCGGCGATCAGCAGCGCAACCAGCACGCGCAACGCGAGACGGCGGCGGCGCGCTGCGCGCGTGGGTCCAATGCTTGGGGCGGGTGAGGGCGCGTCCATGCAATACGTTCAGAACACGACGCCGACGTTGAAATGCACGCGCAACTTGTGCACCTCCTTGCCGTAGGCGATGTCCAGGCTCAGGGGCCCAACGGGGCTGCGCCAGCGCACGCCGACACCGTAGCCGAGCGCGAGGGAAAAGCTGGTCCAGCTCGGCGTCGCGTTGCCGGCGTCGACGAACACGGCGCCCCACCAGGCCGGAAAGCGCTCCAGTACCGGCCGGGCCAGTTCCACGCTGCCGGTGGCCATCACGCGACCACCAACGGCCACGCCGGAGGGGCCCCGAGGCGGGCCGAGCGATTGGTACGAGTAGCCCCGCACCGAGCTGTCGCCGCCGGCGCGAAACAGCAGCGTGTACGGAATGGCCACGTCGTCGCGTGCGAACACTTGTCCGCCTTCGATGCGCATCTGGCTGTGCCATGTGCTGCCGAGGGGCCGGTACAGCGTGAGCCGGCCGGTCGCGCGCGAGAACCAGCCTTCGCCTTCGCCGCTCACGCCGCTGGCGAGGAATGAGCGTCCGGCGCCGACCTTGGCCGAGGCGGCGAGGCCGCGCGTGGGCAAGAGGTTGCTGTCCAGCGAGCGCCACACCCATTCGTAGTTGCCGGTCAATGCGCCGGCCCCCGACGGAACGCCACCGATGCTTGTCTTCGCTTCCTGCCACTCGAGGTAGTACAGGCGCTCGATGTGGTCGGTGTCCTGTGCGCGGCCCGCGCGCACCTTTTGCAGATCGATCGTCACCTCGTTCGCAACCTCTTTCGAAACGCCGACCGAGAACAGATTGCGATACGCCCCCGGTTGCGCGTGCGACGTGAAATCGGCTTGCAGCAATCTCCTGATGCGGCCGAGCTCGATCTTGCTCTTGGCCTGCCAGTCCCAACCGAACACGCGGCGATGCAGGTGTTCGAGCGTGATGCGCGGCCCGGTGTCCGAGCTTATGCCGATGCCGACCGTGGCTTGCTGCGCCGGAAGCTCGCGCAGCCTCACCTGTACCGGCACCGCGGTGGCGTTGTCCGCATCGGGTTCGATCGACACCGAAACGCTGTCGAACAGACCGGCCTTCGCCAGCCGCTCCTGGAAATCGAGCAAGGCTTTTTCGCTGTAGGGCGCGCCGGTGCGAAACGGCGCCAGGTGCGCCACCGCGCTTTCGCCGTATCGCGACAGCCCTTCGATGCGCAGCGGCCCGAAGCGAAAGTGCGGTCCGGTGTCGGCGACGACGAAGATGCGGACCTGGTGCGTTTGCGGATCGACCTGCGCGCCGGTGCCGATCCAATTGGCGAGCGGGTACGCATCGGCGCGCAATCGCGTCAGCACGCCGTTCTTGGCAGCGGTCCAATCCGCTTGCCGAAACGGCCGGCCGGTGTTCAGCGGCCATTCGCTGTTCAGCGTAGCGATCAGCTCGCGCGCCGCGGCGTCGCCGGCGGCGGCCCGGGCCTGCAAATCGCCTTGCACTTCGATCGTCAGTCGCTGCACCGTCGCAATGGGCCCCGGCACGACATCGATACGAACCACCGCCGGTGTGGCCTCTCCGTCGGTGCTGGCATCGGCAGACTCGGCCGCTTCGTCGGGCCGCGGCGCCCCGGTTGCCACCAGTTGCGCGCTGACCTGCGCGCCGAAGTAGCCCTCCGTCTCCAGCAAGCTGCGCGCCTGCGCGGGAGCAGCGCCGACCAGCCGCGTCAGCTCGCGCAGCGACGTGGTCTCACTCGCCAGTTCGCTGCGAAAGCGCGCGACGTCGAGGTAGCGGGTCAGCAGCTCTCGCAGCGGTTCCGGCGCGTTGATGATCAACTGCCACTTTGCTCGCATCGGCGCATCGCGCGCCGCGCGGCGCCGAGCGCGCTCTTCTTCCGATATCGCCGGTGCGCTGGCGGCACCCGCGGGGGACGGCGCGCTCGCGGCGCCTGCAGGCATTGGCGGCGCGCTGGCCGGCGATGCAGGCGTTGACATGCTCGGTGGCACGGCTGGCGACGCCTGCGCCGTCACCGGCGACGGCAGCCACGCGAAGGCGAGGGCGGTTGCCAGCACCCACCAGCGCGCCAGCGCTTGCCTCATTTGCCGAGCAGGCGCATCGCTCCCTCCAATCCGGCCAGCGTGAGCGGGAACATGCGCTGGTTCATCAACTGCTGGATGATCGCGATGCTCTGCCGATAGCCCCACACGCCCTGCGGCTCGGGGTTGATCCATGCGTACTTCGGGAACGCGTGCGTGAGGCGCTGCAGCCACTGCGCACCAGGTTCCTCGTTGTTGTATTCGACGCTGCCTCCCGGCTGCACGATCTCGTACGGGCTCATCGTCGCGTCGCCGACGAAGATCAGCTTGTAGTCCTTGTTGTACTTGCGAATGATGTCCCAGGTCGGGAATTTCTCGCTGTAGCGGCGACGGTTGTTCTTCCACATGAAGTCGTAGACGCAGTTGTGGAAGTAATAGAACTCGAGGTGCTTGAATTCGCTCTTGGCGGCGCTGAAGACTTCTTCGACGCGATGGATGTGCTCGTCCATCGTGCCGCCGACGTCCATCAGCAGCAGCACCTTCACCTTGTTGTGCCGCTCGGGCACCATCTTGATGTCGAGCCAGCCGGCATTCGCCGCGGTCGAGCGGATCGTGTCGTCGAGGTCGAGTTCCTCGTCGGAGCCTTCACGCGCGAAGCGGCGCAGCCGGCGCAGCGCGACCTTGATGTTGCGCGTGCCGAGCTCGAGGTTGTCGTCGTAGTCCTTGTATTGCCGTTGGTCCCACACCTTCACCGCGCTCTTGTTGCGACCCTTCTCCTGTCCGATGCGGATGCCTTGAGGGTTGTAGCCGTAGGCCCCGAAGGGAGAGGTGCCGCCGGTGCCGATCATGCGGTTGCCGCCTTCGTGGCGCCCCTTCTGCTCCTCGAAGCGCTTCCGCAGGGTCTCCATCAATTCGTCCCAGCCCATCTTCTCGATCGCCGCCTTCTCCTCGGGGCTGAGCTCGAGCTCGAGCTTTTTCTGCAACCACTCGAGCGGGATGTCCTTCGTGAAGTCGGCGAGCATCTCGACGCCCTTGAAGTACGCGGAGAAAGCGCGGTCGAACTTGTCGAAGTTCGCCTCGTCCTTGACGAGCGCGGTGCGTGACAGGTAGTAGAACTTGTCGATCGTCGGGCCGGCCTCGTCGTCGATCACGCCGCCTTGCAGGGCTTCGAGCAGCGTCAGGTATTCCTTGACGGACACCGGCAACTTGGCCGCTCGCAAGGCGAAGAAGAAGTTGATCAACATGGCCGTCGCTCGTCGGTGATTCGTTCGTGGCCTATTGTGGCCCCATGCACGCTGGGGCGCTGTCACGCTGGCATACTGGGCTGTTGAGACGCAAGCGATAAAGGAGGTGCGGTGAAGGACACCGCGACGGTGCTGCTGCTGATCGCCATGCAGCAGGGGTTGTTCGCCCTCGGATGGTGGGTCGCCGGGTGGCGGCTCGGGCTCTCGCGGCGCACCGCGACTCACTGGATGCTGGCCACGCTCGCGGCCGCGCTGGCGCTCTCGTTCATCGTGCAGCGCGGAAGCTGGCCGAACTTCATCACCTACGCGCTCGCCAACGTGCTGGTGATGGGCTCGTTCGTCGCGATGCGCCGCGGCGTGCAGATCTTCCTGCGCCTGAACGTCACCGACACCGAGCACCTGACGTTGATGGCTCTGAACATCGCGGTGCTCGCGCTGTACCTGTCCGATGCGCGTTATGCGTATTCGGCCGTCATCGGCACTTCCGCGCTCGTCGGCTGGACGTTGCTGCGTACGGCGGTCGAGAGTTATCGCGCCCTGCGACGCGCCGGCGACATGGGCGCTGCCCACGCGGTCGCGTCACCGATGGCGCTGCTCGGCCTCCTCTACGTCGCGCGCATGATCGTCGCGCTGATCGATCCCGAGCTCGCCGCGCGGCCGCTGAACGAGGCGAGTCCGTTCAACACCGGCGTGCTGCTCGTGTACATGGTGGTCGGGCTGGTGCTGAACCTCGTGCTCGCCTACATGGTGGTCAACCGCCTGGTGCGCCGGCTGCAGCACCTGTCGCAACGCGATGCGCTCACCGGTCTGCTCAACCGACGCGCACTGCAGCCGCTGCTCGCGCGCGAAGCGAGCCGCCTGCGGCGTTACGGCGAGAGCTATGCGCTGGTGATGGTCGACATCGACCATTTCAAGGCGGTCAACGACAGCCACGGGCATGCCGTCGGCGATGCCGTGCTCGTGAGTGTGGGTGAGTTGCTCAGGAACGCCGCGCGGGAGGTCGATCAGGTGGCGCGCGTCGGTGGCGAGGAGTTCTGCTTGCTGCTGCCACACACCGACCTCGACGGCGCAATGCAAGTCGCGCGCCGCACGCGCGAGGCGGTGCGAGCAGGACCCTGGCCCGAGCTCGACCACACGCTGACGATCAGCGTCGGCGTGGCGATGGTGTGCGATCCCGACGAGGCACCGGCCGCGGCACTCGCGCGCGCCGACGCGGCGCTCTATCGAGCGAAGGACGAAGGGCGAGATTGCGTGGTGCTCGCAGAGCCGATCGGCGGCGTGCTGCACCCCGCCTGAGATCCGCCTGCTCAGCAGATCAGCGAGGCCGCAGCAGCTGCCACTGCAGATGCGCTTTCACCGTGGGCCACTCGGCGCCGGTGATGCTGTAGACCGCCGTGTCGCGCAAGCTGCCATTGGCCGAGCGCATGTGCGCACGCAAGATGCCGTCGAGCTGCGCGCCGAGCCGCTCGATCGCACGCCGGCTCGAGGTGTTGAAACGGTGCGTGCGGAATTCGACCGCGATGCACTGCAAGCTTTCGAATGCGTGCGTGAGCAGCATCAGCTTGCATTCGGTGTTGAGCGGTGTGCGCTGCACGCGCGCCGCGTACCAGGTGGAGCCGATCTCGACACGCTTGTGGATGGCGTCGATGTTCATGTAGGTGGTCATGCCCACCGGGATGCCGGCGGCGTCGAGCACGGCGAAGGGCAGCATCGAGCCCTTCGCCTGCAGCTCCAGTCGGCGTTCGATCTCGGCTGCCATGCCATCGGGGCTCGGGATCGTCGTGTACCAGAGCTTCCACAGCTCGCCGTCGCGCACCGCCTCGGCGAGCGGCGGCGCATGCTCGGAGCGCAACGGTTCGAGGCTCGCGTGCTGGCCGCGCAGCGCGATCGGCGCGGCGAAGCTCATCGCGCAGTCTTGTCGGCCTTGCCGCGCACGCTGCGCCGTGCCACCCACACGCCCAGACCCGCGAACAGGCCGACCAGCACGATGGCGACGACCGAGCTCATCGAGTAGCCAGGGGCCATGAAGTCCCAGCCGAGCAGACGACCCAGCAGCGCGCCGGCGAGCGCACCGACGACGAAGCCGGCCGCGTCGGTCAGGCCTTCGATCAGCGCGCGCTTGCCTGCATCGCTCATGACGACACCCCGCTCGCCGAGTACTGCGACCGACCCTCCGAGAGGGTCGGGCCTTGCTTGGGGCGGCCCGGCGCGGCGGCCCGCGATGTCGGTTTCATCGGTTGTGACGCTGCATGAACACGAGCTTCTCGAACAAGCTCACGTCCTGCTCGTTTTTCAGCAACGCGCCGACGAGCGGAGGCACCGCGACTTTGTCGTCCTTGCTTTGCAAGGCTTCGAGTGGAATGTCCTCGGCCACGAGCAGCTTCAGCCAGTCGAGCAGTTCGCTCGTACTCGGTTTTTTCTTCAGGCCCGGCAGGTTGCGCACGTCGTAAAAGGTCTTCATCGCCGCGCCGAGCAGCTCTTTCTTCAGCCTCGGGAAGTGCACGTCGACGATCGCCTTCATCGTCTCGGCATCGGGAAACCTGATGTAGTGGAAGAAGCAGCGTCGCAGGAACGCGTCGGGCAGCTCCTTTTCGTTGTTCGACGTGATGAACACGATCGGCCGGTGCCGCGCCTGCACCAGCTCGCGCGTCTCGTACACGAAAAATTCCATGCGGTCGAGCTCGCGCAGCAGGTCGTTCGGAAACTCGATGTCGGCCTTGTCGATCTCGTCGATGAGCAACGCGAGCGGTTGCTCGGACGTGAATGCCTGCCACAACACGCCCTTGACGATGTAGTTGTGGATGTCCTTCACGCGTTCGTCGCCAAGCTGGCTGTCGCGCAGGCGGCTCACTGCGTCGTATTCGTACAGGCCCTGCTGCGCCTTGGTGGTCGACTTGATGTGCCATTGCAGCAGCGGCATATCGAGCGCGCTCGCCACTTCTTCGGCCAGCATCGTCTTGCCGGTGCCCGGCTCGCCCTTCACGAGCAGCGGCCGCTTCAGCGTGATGGCGGCGTTCACCGCCAGCATCAGGTCTTGCGTGGCGACATAGTTCTCGGTGCCTTGAAACTTCATGGGGAGCGCGCTCGGGGGGTGTCAGGTCAGTATAAGTGGCCCCTCTATAATCCGCCGTTGCCAAGAATTCAGACCCCCGCTCGATCATGAAAAGACACCTCCCGATGATGCTGGCGCTTGTCGCGTTGGCGACAACATCGATCGCATCGCACGCGCAAGACGCGAAGGCCGGCGCGAAGAAGGCGGCGATGTGCATCGGCTGCCATGGCATCGAGGGTTATCAGTCGAGCTTCCCCGAGGTCCACAAAGTGCCGATGATCTCGGGCCAGAACGCCAAGTACATCGCCGCTGCCCTT
>Ga0184637_10000813_pt1 | contig 22198 bp, 20 predicted proteins | sample PLM3_127_b2_FD_133143 | JGI IMG/M metagenome (GOLD analysis project Ga0184637, IMG submission 133143) | Groundwater sediment microbial communities from an aquifer in East River, Colorado, USA - PLM3_127_b2 | ecosystem: Environmental > Terrestrial > Soil > Riparian zone | place: USA: East River... | reverse complement strand
CATCAGCGTCGTCGGCTATCGGATGAAGACCGCGTCGGACTTCTATCTGCTCGCGATTCTCGTGGGAACGGTGCAAGGGGGAGCTCAGGCGCTCAGCCGATCTCTCTTCTCCAGCATCATTCCCGCGCACAAATCCGCCGAGTTCTTCGCTTTTTTCGGAGTGTTCGACAAGTTCGCCGGGATCTTCGGACCGGCTCTCTTCGCCGTGACCATCATGATGACGGGGTCGAGCCGCAACGCCGTCCTTTCGGTCATCGGCTTTTTCGTGGTGGGGGCGATTCTGCTCTCGCTTCTGAACGTCGAGGAAGGACGAAAGGTCGCGCGCGCCGCGGAAGCTGAGCTCGAGTCCGCCTGAAAATCAGTAATCCAAGCTCAGCCGGAAACGCACCCCTTCGCCTTCGGCGGTAACGAGCATCGTCTCCATCGACCCGAGGGCTTCGGTCAACTCCTCGACTTCGTCGAGCTCGTCGGGGTGCTCGAGGAGGAATGCCAGGATGGCTCGCACCACCTCGAGTCCGTCGGCGGCGCGGAACCAACGACCCGTTTGTCCTCCGACCGTGGGGGCGTCGAACTTCATGTCCTCGGCGAGGGTCTCCGCTTCATTCTGGCTGAAGGCGACGAACTCTCCGAGCCCTCGAAGGTCCTGGTCGTGGGCGATGCCGTCGAGCGCGTGGCGCACCGAGGCGAGGCGCCGTCCGTCGAATCCGCGGGGCTCGCAACCAGGCAAATCGCGCTCGAGGACGAGGATGAAGCTCAGAGCCACGGCGCATTTTAGTCTCTTTCTTTGACCGCGTCTCGACGGTAGACTTCCGGTGTGGGATCGAACGACTCGCTGATAGCGGCCTTCAAAGAGCTCACCGAGCTCACCGTCCTCGAGGAGGGTTCTCCGAACGCCTTTCGCGCCCGCGCTTACGAGAACGCGATGGACGCCATCGGGACCCACCGGGGAGACCTCTCGGCTCTTTCGGAAAAGGAGCTCACCCGGATCGACGGCATCGGCGCGAGCACCGCGAAAAAGATCCGGGAGTTCTTCGTGGCGGGCAAGATTACGAAGCTCGATGAGCTCCGCAAGCAGTACCCGCGAGAGTTCGTCGAGCTCGGAAAGATTCCCGGGCTCGGACCGAAGACGCTCCTGCGCCTCCGAAGCGAGCTCGGCATCCAGAACCTGAACGATCTCCGGGCTGCCATCGAGGCGAAGAAGCTTCGCGACCTCAAGGGTCTGGGGGCGAAGATGGAGGAGAAGATCCTTCACGCCATCGCGCGCATGGGGCTCACGGGGAAGGACAAACGCGTTCCCATCGCCGAGGCGCTCCCGATCGCCCGGGAGCTTGTGGCGGAGCTCGAGAAGCTCCGGGAGGTCGAGCGCGCGCTCTACTGCGGGAGCCTTCGGCGTTTTCGAGAGACCATCGCCGACATCGACATCGTGGTCGCGTCGAAGGAGCCTTCTCCGGTGATGGAGAAGTTTGTCGCGATGGCGAGGGTGAGCGAAGTCATCGGAAGCGGCGCGACCAAGACCTCGGTTCTGACCGCGACCGGCCTTCAGGTGGATCTGCGCATCGTCGAGCCCCATCAGTTCGGGGCGGCTTGCCAGTATTTTACCGGCTCCAAGACGCACAACATCAAGCTGCGGCAGCTCGCGCTCGAGCGAGGATGGCTTCTCAACGAGTACGGCCTCAGCGTCGTCGAGACGGGGGAGGTCGTCGCCTCGGATACCGAGGAGGCGATCTACCAGGCGCTCGGCCTCACGTTCATCCCGCCTCCGATGCGCGAGGACCGGGGAGAGATCGAGAGCGCCGCCGAGGGGAAGCTCCTTTCGCCGGTTCTTCTTTCGGACCTGCTAGGCGATCTTCACGTCCATACGTCGCTCTCGGGGGACGGCCGCAGTTCGCTCGAGGACGTGGTCGCGGCTGCTGCGGCGCGAGACTACGCGTATCTGGCGATTACCGATCACGGAGAGAACCTCGCTTTCAACGGAGTCAGCCGCGAGAAGTTTCTCGAGCAGCGGAAGGAGATGGAGGCGATGCGGCCGCGGTACCCGAAGATGGCGCTCCTCCACGGGGTGGAGCTCAACATCGGCGCCGATGGGGGCCTCGACTACGACGAGGACTTTCGGCGGGGTTTCGACTGGTGCGTCGCCGGAGTTCACTCCCACTTCGAGCTTCCGCCCGCCGAGCAAACACGGCGGGTCGCGGCCGCCATGGAGGATCCGACGGTCAACGCCATCGCGCACCTCACCGGGCGCAGAATCGGCCGCCGTCCGGGAATCGAGCTCGACATCGACGCGATCCTGCAGAAAGCGGCCGAGACCGGATGCGCTATCGAGATCAACGCCGCCCTCGGGCGGCTCGACGCCTCGAGCGAAGTGCTCTACCGCGCTCGCGAGCTCGACGTGACGTTCGTCATCTCGACCGACGCTCACCAAACGCGAGAGCTCGAGCGCATGGAGTGGGGTGTCCTTCAGGCGACCCGCGGTTGGGTCGACCCCTCCCGCATCGCGAACACCTGGCCGAAAGAGAAATTCCTCGAGTGGTCAGCAAAACGCCGCGGGCGACGGAGCAGTTAGTCCTTAGCTCCTTAACCGTTCCTCCGACTCCTTGATCTCGATTCGCGGAAAGGCTAGTTTCTTCGCGCGTGGATAGAAGAACGCTCGTTTCCTGGGCGCTCCTTTGGGGAGCGATCTCCTGCCGCGGGCCCGAAACCTCCCTCGTCCAGGAGCTCGAGGAGGAGGCGTCCTCGCCCGAGGGACGCTACGCGAGCTTTCTCGACGCGCCGTCGAATCGAGGCCTGGTGCGGCTCTCCGAAGACTCAAGGCCTTCACTCACTCCTCCCTTTCCCGCGAGCCTTCGCTTCACCCTCACGCTTCCCGACGCCGCTTTCCTCTCGTTCGCCCCGGCGCTCGTCGCGCGGCAAGAGGTTCGGCGGGCTTCCGTCGAGTTCGTCGTTCGCGTCGAGACCGAAGTGGTGTACGAGGAGTTCTTCGATTTCGAGGACGCCAATCAGTGGCACGACCGCGAAGTGGATCTCTCTTCGTTCTCGGGGCGCGAGGTCGCGCTCAGTCTCGAGACCCGCGCCCTGGGCGGGCGCACGGGAAAGCTATGGGCGGACCGTCTCCAGACCGTCTGGGGCGATCCGGTCGTCGTCTCGAACCAGCCGGGGAGCTTCCGGGGAATCGCGCGTGGTGAAACGGCCCGCCTTCTCGGCTTCGCGTGGAACCTGGTCTTCGGGGGGCTTCTCGCACTCGCGATCCGCGAGCTCTTCCTCCGATTCAGCGCCGTGCCGGGCGACCGCTCGCGGCTCGGAAACCTGTTTCCGCTCTTCACTCTCAGCACCATCGTGGTCTTGACGGTGGTGCAGGCTTCGATCCCGCTCTCGCTCGGGCTTCTGGGGGCGCTTTCGATCGTCCGGTTCCGCTCGGCGATCAAGACACCGGAGGAGCTCGTCTACCTGCTGTTCTGCGTGTCGGTGGGACTCGCGCTGGGAGCGCAGCATCGACTGCTCTCGGTCGCGGCCGTCTTGGTTATCGGCGTTTTCATCCTCCTCCGAAACCGCTTCGACGATCCGGTCGCAGAAAGGTCGTTCCTTCTTGCGATCTCGGGAGATGCCGGCCGCTTCTTCGACGGCGAAGCAGGTCCGGTCCTCGATCGGCTTTCCGCCATGGTGCGCGGGCTCGAGCTCCATAGACTGGACCGCGAAGGAGACCGAGTCGAGCTTCGGACTCTGGTCAGCGTCAAAGGCGGCGATGTCGAGGGTTTCCTGAACCTTATTCGCGGCGCGTTTCCGGGCTTCGACGTCGCTTGTGTCGCGAGTGATGACGTCGTCTAGCCGCGAGCGCACGGAACTGAAGTTCGCTCTTTCCCGGGCGGACCTCGGGAAGCTCGAGACGATCCTGGAAGTGAACTGCCGGCGCGTCTCCTATCGCAACCGGACGTCCCGGGTAGCGAGCCTCTACTTCGACGATCTTCGTCTGAGCGCTTGTCGCGAGAACCTCGACGGCTCCTCCCGGAGGGCGAAGCTCCGGTTGCGGTGGTACGACGACCCGTTCCCTCGAGGCGAGCTCTTCCTCGAGATCAAGAGACGCCGCGGCCAGTCCACGAGCAAGGAGCGCTACCGCTTGCCGCTCGCGAAGCCTCTCGAGTCGTCTTCCGTAGGGGAGACGGCGAGGGTGCTTTCGCGCTTGCTGCCGCCGGCGCCGTCGGAGGCGCTCCGCGCGCGCCCGGAAGCGATCGTCATCGTCGAGTACGAGCGGAGCTACTTCGTGGCCAAGAGCGAGTCGCTCCGAATCACGCTCGACAGCGACCTCGTCTTTTACTCGCAGGCAGGACACCTTCGGCCGGGCCGGAGGTTTCCAGTCCATGCGAGAGACGTGGTGATCCTGGAAGCGAAAGCGTCGGTCGCAAGTGAAGACCGGATCCGGGAGCTTCTGCACCCGCTCGAGCCGAGAGTGACGCGCTCCTCGAAGTACGTCCTCGGATGCCAGGCCATCGGGCTTCTCCCCGGCACCCACTACGGCGAGATGTGATTACGCGAGGCTCTCGAGGTTCATGTAGGAGATCTGGTAGCCGGGGAGCTTCGACTGGAGCTCGGCCATAAGCTCGGTAGTCTCCTCGAGCCCGCGAAGAGACAGGCTCGCGCGGAACTGGACCTGGCCGTCTTCGAGGTCGAACCTTTGGATCGTCGTCCCCGAAGAGCGGCGTTTCAGGACCTCGAGAAGCGCTCCCTCTTCCCGCTCGAAGAACGACGAAGCGTTTCCGCTGACGGTCAGAAGAAGGTTCTGGCTCGGGGCTTTTCCGCGGCGGGAGAGCAAGCCCCGCCCCACGATGAAAAACGAGACGACGGCGACCGCGACGAGCGCGAGAAGGCGGTGCTCGGCGCCGAGGGCGACGCCGAGGCCGATGCAGAAAAACAGATACACCAGCTCTTCGGGGGACTTGATGGCGGCACGGAAGCGCACGATGGAGAGAGCTCCCACGAGGCCGAGGGAGAGCGCGAGAGAAGACTTCACCACGAAGATGATGAGGACCGTGACCGCGGTGAGCATCGGGAACACCGCGGAGAACGAGTCGCGGTTTCCGATCGACGATCCGAAGCGGCGATAGAGCGCCCGGACGTAAATGGCGAGCACACCCCCGATCGCCATGTTGAGAGCCGCGCGGGCTACGAGAGACCCTTCCGCGCCGAGGAAGTCGAGCCAGGGCATGATCGGAGCGTATCCTAGCAGAACGCTTGCGCCCCCGCGCCCGCCCTCGTTACCGTGAGGGCAGATATGCTGGCGCGAGCCGCTCCGCTCTTCCTCTTCGTCGCCCTCGCCTGCGGCTCTCCCGGGCCGCCGCTCGTCCCCGAGAGCTTTCGGAGCTCGCTCCCCGTCGTCACGATCGAGTCCGAATCGAGGATCGGAGACGAGCCCAAGACTCGAGCTCGCCTGCGCGTCGTCGAGGACGGAGCTCTCACTCTCGACGGCCTCATCGGCATCGAGCTCCGCGGCCGGTCATCACAGGTTTACTTCCCCAAGAGGCAGTTCGGTCTCGAATTTCGCACCGAAGGGGATATACAAACCGAGAGCTCTCTTCTCGGGATGCCGTCGGAGTCCGACTGGGTGCTCCTAGGTCCCTACTCCGACAAGTCATTTCTGAGAGACGCGCTCACCTTCGAGCTCGCGCGGCGGATGGGCCGCTGGGCACCGCGCTCAGTCTTTGTGGAGCTCTTCCTGCTGCAGAGCGCTCCTGGCCCGCCTTACGAGGAGTACCAGGGACTCTACCTCGCGACCGAGAGGATCTCCCGGGGCGCGGGTCGCATCGACCTTCCGAGAAGCCGCCGCCGTCCGGGCGACGAGTCGGGATTCATCGCGAAGCTCGACTGGCTCGACCCCGATACCCGTGAAGTCCACTTCACGACCCCGGGCGGCGAGCGCGTGATCCTCGTCTACCCGGGCGCGAAAGACGCGACGGAGGAGCAGGTGAGCTATCTCCACGGCTATATAAAGGACTTCGAGGCATCGATCTCCGAAGGCGAGCCGCGATACGCGGATTTCATCGAAGTCGATTCCTGGGTGGATGGCATGATCCTCCAGGAGCTCGCGAAGAACGTCGATGCCTATCGAAGCAGCACGTACCTCTACAAGCTTCCGGGAGGAAAGCTGCACCTCGGTCCGGTCTGGGACTTCAACCAAGCCTACGGAAACGCGAGCTACGACGAGCAAGCGAGCCTCATCGAGGGGTGGCGCGTCTCTCTCGCGCGCCCGGGCTCCTGGTTCCAGCGGCTCTTTCGCGACGAGTGGTTCCGGTCCCGTTTCCAGAGCCGATACCGCGCGCTTCGGGAGGGCGCGCTCGCCGACCCGGCGATTCTCGGCTTTCTCGACGCCGAGGCGGCGCGTCTCTCGGACGCCGCCTCTCGAAACTTCGAGCGGTGGCCGATCCTCGGGGAAGTCGTTCTCGGCAACCTCGATCCCCCTCCGGACTCCTACGAGGGTGAGGTCGCGCTTCTTAAAGACTGGCTCCGGGCCCGAGCCCATTGGATGGACGAAGAGCTCGGGCTCCGGGCTCCCGCAGAAGAACGGCGTTGACACCTAGCATTCTCCGAAAGACGCGAAAAGTCGCAACCTCTTCGTAAAGCGGTACTTCCGACCTCTCGCGCTTTTTAACCTCGCCGCAACGCTTTCCGGATTATAATGGGAGGTTCTCCCAGGCAAAGTTTTCGGAGAGGTTAAGAAGTGATCAAAGATCTGAGTACAATCCGAAATATCGGAATCTCCGCTCACATCGACAGCGGGAAGACCACCCTGACGGAGCGTATCCTTTATTATACGGACCGGGTCCACGCGATCCACGACGTCAAGGGCAAGGACGGTGTCGGGGCGAAGATGGACTCGATGGATCTCGAGCGGGAGCGCGGGATCACCATCGCGAGCGCCGCGACCCACTGCAGCTGGCTCAAGCATCACGTCAACATCATCGATACCCCCGGACACGTCGACTTCACCATCGAGGTCGAAAGGAGCCTCCGCGTCCTCGACGGCGCCGTTCTCGTTCTCTGCTCGGTGGCCGGCGTCCAGAGCCAGTCCTTCACCGTCGACCGGCAGATGAACCGCTACAAGGTTCCCCGCATCGCTTTCGTCAACAAATGCGATCGGGTGGGCGCGAACCCCGTGAGGGTGCGAGACCAGCTCCGGGAAAAGCTCGCTCACAATCCCGTTCTCCTTCAGATCCCGATCGGCCTCGAGGTGGACTTCAAAGGCGTCATCGACCTCGTGCGCATGAAGGCGTTCTATTTCGAAGGAGAGTTCGGCGAGGAGGTCGTCGAGGGCGAGATCCCCGCGGAGCTACGGGGGGAAGCAGCCGCCTATCGCGAGGAGATGCTCGACGCGGTCTCCATGTTCTCGGACGAGCTCATGGAGGCGGTGCTCGAAGACGAAGTCACCGTCGAGCTCGTCGACCATGCGATCCGTCAAGGTACTCTCTCCCGCCAGCTCACCCCGGTGCTCGTCGGCTCCGCCTACAAGAACAAGGGCGTGCAGCCCCTTCTCGACGCCGTCGTCCGGTACCTCCCCAATCCGATGGACATCGTCAACGAGGCCATCGACCTCGAGAGCGAGAAAGAAACAAAGACTCTTCTGCTCGCGAGCGATTCCGAGAAGAGCACGGTCGCTCTCGCCTTCAAGCTCGAGGAAGGCCGGTACGGGCAGCTCACGTATCTTCGCATCTATCAAGGCAAGCTCGACCGCGACACCTTCATCACCAACACCCGAACGGAGAAAGAGAGCAAGGTCGGACGCCTGGTACGCATGCACGCGGACGAGATGGAGGATATCGACTCCGCGGGTCCGGGGGATATCGTCGCCATCTTCGGTCTCGACTGCAACTCCGGGGACACCTTCACCGACGGCAAACTGAACGTCGCCATGACTTCGATCCACGTTCCGAACGCGGTCATCTCGCTCTCGGTGAAGCCGTCGGACAACAAGTCCCAGATCAATCTGATGAAGGCTCTCAACCGGTTCACCAAGGAAGACCCGACGTTTCGGGCAGGCGCCGACCCCGACTCCGGGGAGACCGTCATCCACGGGATGGGGGAGCTCCAGCTCGAGGTCTACATCGAGCGCATGAAGCGGGAGTACGGAGTCCAGGTGGAGGTGTCGCCCCCGCAGGTCGCCTACCGCGAGACCATCACCCAGCGCGTCGAGTACGACTATACGCACAAGAAGCAGACGGGCGGCTCGGGCCAGTACGGCCGCGTCGGCGGTTATATCGAGCCGAACCCGGGAGGCGGGTACGAGTTCGTGGACGACGTCAAGGGCGGCGCCATTCCGCGGCAGTTCATCCCCTCGGTCGAGAAGGGCATGAAGTCCATGCTCGACAAGGGCCGGAAGATCGGAGCGCCGGTGGTCGACGTGCGTGTGGTGCTGAACGACGGGAAGAGCCACGCCGTCGACTCTTCGGACATCGCCTTTCAAGAGGCGGCGCGCGCCGCCTGGCGCGACGCCTACGACCGCGGCAAGGCGCGCGTTCTCGAGCCCATCATGCGCGTCGCGGTCGAGGGCCCGACGGAGCACGCGGGCGGAGTCCTGACGACGCTCATGCAGAGGCGGGGCGCCATCATCGGGCAGCAGGAAAGCGGTGGCATGACCATCACCGAAGCCGACGTGCCCCTGGCCGAGATGTTCGGCTACGCGACGACGCTTCGTTCCGCCACTCAGGGCAAGGCGGATTTCACCATGGAGTTTTCCCGGTACACGCCCGTTCCGGAGTCCCTCGAGGCCGAGCTCGTCGAGAAGGCCGCCGAGAAAGCAAAGGCGAGTTAGAAGTATGCTGAAGGCACAGTCGCGCGCGAGTGAGTCCAATATCCGGTACTGGCCAGGAGACCGAACCACGATGTTGCGGAAGGAAGTGAACGAGAAGAGCCCTCTTCGGATTCTCGAGAGCTCGACCCGGGGCGGGCTCGGACCGGGAAAGCTCGGCGTGGTGATGGCGCGAGCCGGAGTCGGCAAGACCGCGTTTCTCGTCCAGATCGGGCTCGACGACGCGATGCGGGAGCGGCCCGTTCTTCACGTCGCGCTGAAGCAGGAGCTCGACCACGTGCGCTCCTGGTACGACGCCCTCTTCGACGACCTCGCGGAAGTGACCGAGCTCCAGAACCGGGAGCAGGTTCGGGCCCTGGTGAACAAGAACCGCGTTATCCAGGCGTATCCGGACTCGATCCTTCCCCACGAGCGTCTCGACGACGTGCTCGGGCTCTACGCCGACAACATCGGGTTCACGCCGAAGGCGATCCTGATCGACGGGTTCGACTGGGAGAGCGGCAACGTGGTGGCGAGAGCCGCGGAGCTCGGCGCCTTCAAGATCACGGCGAAGCGCATCGGAGCGGAATTGTGGATGGCGGCGCAGACGCATCGCGTCGGCACCGCCGCGCACCCGACGGCGATCATCCCGCCGTGCGACGCCTATTCCGATCTCATCGACCTCGCGATCTTCATCGAGTCAGAGGGGACCGGTTCCACCGTGCGCCTCCTCAAGGACCACGACAACCCGCGACCGGAGGAGACCAACCTCCATCTCGATACCGACACCATGCGGCTCGTTTCCGGCGAGCTCTCGTCGGTCACGAAGAATCTGCCTCCGGGCTCCTTCACCCTTCTCTCGGGCGGCGCGACGGGCGCCGAAGCGGCGTTCGGAGAAGCGGCGGAGCGCCACGGCGCGCACGAGGTTACCTTTTCGTTCGCCGGGAACGACACGGCCCGCAACCGAGGGCTGGTCGAGCTGACCGACGAGGATCTCGAGCGGGGCGGCGTCCACGAGTCCTACATCCACTCCCAGCTTCACCGATCGTTTCCGAAGACCCCGAGGTTTCAGCGTTTGCTGAAATCGATCTGGCATCAAGTCGCGACGGCGGGGGAGGTCTTCGTCGTGGGCGAGATCCAGCCGGACGGCACGGTCAAGGGCGGCACCGGCTGGGGCGCCGAGCTCGCGCGTCATTTCCGGAAGCCGCTCTACGTCTTCGACCAGCCCAGGAACCGCTGGTTCCAGTGGAAGAGCGACGCCTGGCAAGAGGCGAGCCCGCCGCGCATCCAGCGAACGCGCTTCTGCGGCACCGGCACCCGTCATCTGACGGAGCCGGGCCGAAAAGCCATCGCGGAGCTCTTCGAGCGATCGTTCGGATCGCGTTAGTCTTGCGGTCTAGTCCGGGGTGAGTGTCGGGGAAGTTGACAGGATCCCGAATCTTGCTCGCCGACCTGTAGTAAGTTCGTGACCGGCGGGTTCTTACGGTAGTTTTCGCGGTGCCGCGGCGAACGGGAGGCGTCGAAGACGCTTACACTTCTTTTGTGATCCCGCGGAAGGCGCCCCGTCGCTAACCATCATCCTCAGAAAGATTTCGCGCCGCGCGCGGCTCCTGGCTCCCTTCTTGCTTGGTTCGCTACCACTCCCCCCGAAGTCGAGCAACGGAGAGAACCAGGCATGGGCTCAGGTCGTTTTGGAGTCGTCGCCGCCGCGGGTGTCGTCGCAGCGCTCGTGGGAATCGTCCCACCGGCGATCGCGGCCGAGATCGGGCTTTTCGACTGGGGCATCCACCTCGATGGCACGACCTAAGGCCTTCTGGGACCGTGCGATATCTCGCCCGGCGTACTTCCGCCGAGCACCGATGCTTCGCTTTTCGACTTCACAACCGGGCTCGGTGAGATCGCTATCTCGTTCGCTGGATCCGGCAGCCACTACGTTTCGCTCTTTCTCGATCTCGAGATCGACGCCGCCGACAACACATACTTCAACGAATGGGGCGCTGTGGCGGGCGTAGCCGCCGCAGGACAAACCTGGGAGATCGACGAGCCCGGGTACGTCTTCGGCGACATCTATGCCCACTGGCTCGCTGGCGGTCTGGACGGCGCCAACGGCGTCCCGGCGGCCTCCCCCGACGATGTCTCTTTCGCGCTCGCCTGGGGCTTCGGCCTCTTCCCGGGAAGCGTTTCCTTTCTCGTTTCCGAAACGGCTCCGTCTTCCGGGTTCTATCTGAGTCAAACCGATCCCGACAGCGGCCCTTCGCTCTACTTCTCGAGCCATCTCGCAATCACCGAAGTCCCCGGCGTTCCGGAGCCTTTGACCGGGCCCTTACTTATCGGCGGTGTCGTCGGGCTCGTCGCCTGGACCCGTCGGCGGGGCCCGCGCTGAACGCAATGAGACAAGTTTCCTGCTACGACCACGGAGGACCACACATGCGACTCTGGACGAAGAGATTTCTCGGCGTGCTCGTGGTAGCGCTGGCTTTTGCCGCCCCGGGGGTAGTGCTGGCCGACACGATACTCGCGCAGTGCGAAGGCGAGAGTCAGGGCGTTATCGAAGGGGACGCCACGATGGCCGGCCGCGAAGGCTGGATGAACGTGTTCGGTTTCGGTCACGGCGTCGTAGTGTCGTTCGATCCCGCGTCGGGACAGGCCTCGGGGAGGCGCCAGCATCAGCCTCTGCGCCTCTACAAGGGGATCGACCAGGCCACCCCGAGGCTCTATCGAGCGCTCGTCATGGGGGAACGTTTGAAGCAGTGCTACGTGCGGTTCTTCCGGAACAACAAGATGAATGGAAAGCTGGAGAACTACTTCACCATTACGATAACCAACGCATTCCTCTCCGATATCACCGCGGCTTCTGGAAGCGAGGGCGCGGGCACCCGGGAGGTCGCGAGCTTCGTGTACCAGAAAATCACCTGGACCTACGAGGACGGCAATATCGAGACCGAGGACTTCTGGAGTGCCGGGAACTAGGAACACGACCATGCGCGGTTCTCGCGAGACAGCGTGTATTTTCGTCGCGGCGTCCCTTCTTCTGAACGCGCGCCCGGCCGGCGCCTCGGAGCGTCTCCTGTTCGTCAAGGGCCGCACCGTCATGACTTCGACGCTCGATTCCATGATCGTGCTGCCCGGCGGGGACATCGTGCAGGCGGCGGACCTCTACATGGGTTTCTCTCACGTCGCCTTTCTCGAAGCGGACGTCCTCGTCCACAGCATTTCGAGGGGCACCTTCTCTACGTACCGGGACTCCGAGTACTCTCAATCGGGAATTCTCGAGAACGCGGGTCTCCTCGAGCTCTTCGCCCAGATCCCGCCGTCGCCCGCCGCGGTGAGCCTCTTCCAGTTCGTCTCGGTGTACGGCCAGACGACTTTGAACGCCATTCTCGATCGTCGCGGGGCGGTGGTGTTCTACGACCTGGGGTTTCCGACACCGTCGCCGCCACCCCAACCCGACACCACGCCCCCGACCCTCAACCTTCCCGCCGACTTCTCCGTGAGCTCCCTCTCGCCGAACGGCACCGTAGTGACGTATCTCGTTTCCGCCACGGACAACGTCGATCCGTCGCCCGTCGCCGGCTGCGATCCCCCGTCGGGAAGCCTCTTTCCCGTTGGTGCCGCGACCGTCGATTGCATCGCGACCGACAGGAGCGGCAACTCCTCGGAGGGCTCCTTCCGGGTAACCGTCGAGCTTCTCCCGCTGTCGTCGATCGCGGACCTGACGGCTCGGGCCCGGCCTGGAGTCGTGACTCTCGTCTGGAGCCCGATGGGCGACGCGGTGAGCTACAACGTCTATCGGCGATCCGGGGGAGGGCCTTTCGCCGCCGTCGCCACCGGCCACACGACCGGCTACGCGACGTACCAGGACGCGGGTCTTTTGAACGGCGTCACCTACTCCTACTTCGTCAGCTGGGTCAATGACGACGGGCGCGAGTCACCCGCCTCGAACGAGGCGAGCGCGACGCCCACGCTGAGGTCGAGGTAGGCTTCGATCAGGGCCGGGTCGAGTTCAGGCCCACGAAGGCGCCGCCGTTCTCCTGGCAGAGGACGCGCATCAGGGTCGCGAAGCGCACGCCCGTGTTTTCTCCCCACTGGTCCTGGGAGAACATGGTGGGAAATCCGATTGCATGGATGCGCACCCGGCGGTTTCCCTGTGCGTCCTTCTTGTTGATCCGGTCCACGGTCTTTACCACTTCGTCGATGGAGTCGCCCGTGAACTCGTCGCCGAGGACGTAGAGGCTCACCTTCTTGTCGGGGGCGGCGAAGGCGCGAATCGCCGCCTCGATTCCCTCGACCGGGCTGCTGTTGCTGAAGGGCGCCCAGTGCCGCAAGCGCTCGACGATGAGCCTCCTCCGGGCGGGGGTGTCGGGGATCCATTTGCGCGCGTACTGGGAGAACATGTACTGGCCTTCGTCGCTCATGACCTGAATCCCCTTGACCTTGGGGTAGACGTCGAGGACTTCCTGCATCTTCTTCAGCATCAGCGGCCAGGCGTAGCTCTGCATGCTGCCGGAGGTGTCGATGATGAAGACGATATACTCGCTGTCGACGGGGATGCCGCCGACCGTCGCGTCCTCGCGCGGCCTCCTATAGGTTCGCCCCTGGAGGCGCTTCATCTCCTCCGTCAGCTCCTGCTGCGCCGCAAGGAGACGTCCCTCGACGACCTCGTTCACCTCGGAGAGATCGTTCGTCGCGGCGAACTCTCCCTGGATCGCGGACAGGTCGCCGCGGAGGCGGGCGATGAGCTCCCGTTCGTCCGAGAGCTGTTCGATTTTCCCCTGCATCTCTCTTTCGAGGACGTCGGTCTCTCCCCGGATCCGGTAGAGCTCTTCCTGGAGCTTCGCTACGATCCCCGTAAGGTCGGTCTCGATCGCCTCGAGGCCGCGGCGCTGACCGAGCTTGGTGAGGGTGAGGAGCAGGATCATCGCCCCGAAGCCGCAGCAGACGACGTCGAGAAACGAGAGGCTCATGACCTCGAAGTCCCGGCGCCTGGATCTGGGCATGACGTTGCCCGCTACGGCCAATCCGCGGAGGGACTCACGAAGGCTCCGCCCGTTGCCATCGCGAGCTTCCAGAAGGCACTCGGGGCCATCGGGTCTCCCTCCATGGGAAAGAGAATCACGTTCATCGGAATCCTCGACGAGAGATCGCGGGTCGCTTCCTCGAAGAGCTTCAATCGATCTCGCGCCGAGACCGTCGTTCGGCTCGGCGTTCTCTTCCCCTGCGTTGGGAGGCCGTCGACCAGTAGGTAGACGTTGTCGGGAGGAGGACTGAGGGCGGAGATCGCGCCGAAACCGTTGAGAAGGCTCGTGCCTCCCGCGGGAACGACCTTCCGCAGGTGCTGGACCGCGCCGTCCAGGACCTCACGGCTCCCGGCATCGAGCCACTGTCCGTCGGTTCCCGGCACGATGGGAGCGGCTTTCGTTGCGAAGCCGTAGATCTGAAAGCTCGAGTCCCGAGGGAACTGCGTCGTGATCCAGTCGACGGTTTTGACCGCCTGCCGCCACTTGGGAGAGCGAAGCTTCAAATGGTCGGCGAGGTTTCGCCGGCGCACGGCGTTCACCACGTCGTCTCCCAGCATGCTGGCGGAAGTATCGATGAGAACCAGAATACGCCGGCCTCCCACGTTCAGGCCCGTGAGGTACTGACGATCGCCGTCCCCCACGAACGATCGCAGGCGATCCCCGGGCGTCTCCTCGGCCGGCGTCGCGGCCGAAAGGCGTTTGAACTCCTCTTCGAGAGTCTTGATGTCGGTCTTGAGCTTGTTGACGTGCTCTCGCTTCGCCAGCGTCGAGCTCTCGAACGTGGCGAGCTCCTCCTGCACCTCGGTGAGAGTCTCGATGAGCCGGCGCGAGAGACCGGAGGCGAGAACGTTCTCCCGCTCTGTTTCCCGCACGGAATTGCGCAGCTCCACCAGGTCCTCGTGACCTTCCAGCACTTCCTCCTCGAGCTTGTCGACCTCGCCGCGGAGGTCCACTGTCACCGGCCGGTAGCTCCCGTCGAAAACGGCGTTGAGGATGGTGAACACCAGAATCACGGCGCCGAATCCGCAGCACACCACGTCGAGAAACGAGAGGCTGAAGAACTCGATCTTCCGGCGGCGCATACCTCAGGAGACCCGCAGGTGCTGGATCAAGTGCTCGTCGATATAGGTTTCGGTATCGAGCACCAGCCGCTCTTGATGGAGCTGGAGCTGGTGGATGAGGAACATGAGCACCAGGCCGAGGAGCAGAGCAATCAGCGTGGAATTGAAGGCCGTGCCCAGGTTCTCGGTGACGCCGCTGATGTCGCCCTCGACCGCTTTTTGCGCCTGCGCCAAAGCGAGACCGATGCCGCGCACCGTGCCGATGAACCCCAGAGAGGGGATGGCCCAAGCGATGTAGCGGATCATGGAGAGCTCGGAGTCGAGCCTCTCGGACTCGGACTGGCATACGGTGTGCGCCGTGGTGGAGACGTCCTGGATGTTTCGGGTCGCGCCGAAGCGGTGGAGAGCGGAGAGGAGGGAGCGAGGGAGGAGCAGGCGCTGGTGCGCCGGCGTGAGCGCCTGGATGGGGCGCGCATACTCCCTCACGTCGTCGGGAAGGATCCTCGTGCCCGGCGCTACGGGGATGAGCTCCATCTCGAGGAGCTTCCGCTCCCGGATCGCGACCACCCCCTTGTAGCCCATGATGGCGAGCGCCCAAGCCATGAGGACGAAGCAGGACTCCTGCTCGTAGTCCCGGATGATGACCCAGATCGAGGGCTCGGGTACGTAGTCGGGATCGGCCTGCATCCGAGCGCGCTGCTCGGCAAAGATCGCCTGGGCCTTGGGCCACACGACAGCGACGTAGAACGTGTGGATCACGATCGCGGCGATGAGGAGCGCCAGCGTCTGGTAGACAAACTCGACGGGGTACGATTTTTTCATACTTAGATGTCCACCGGGAAGGAGACCGAGCTGTCGGCCGGAACTTTTTCCGTGGGCTCGAACTCCTCGAGGTCCGGCTCCTCCTTCGGCTTGGCTTCCTGTGCGGAAGAGGCCCAGAGGGCTCCCGCGATCAGAGAAGAGGCTACCAGCGTATAGAGTATCCATCGTTTCATTTCACCCACCTCGCGATTCGGAACCCGACGTCGGGCCGGAGCTCTTTTCCGTAGTCCCGGAACGTGAGCCTCAACTGGGTCACGCTTCCGTGCAGATAGCTTGCTCCCCGGATGACGTGGAACTCGCCCGCAGGAGGGCCAATCGGATCGGTCGCGGAGGCCGCGGGTGCCATCTCGTAGCGATCCGTCATCCACTCCGCGACGTTGCCTCCGAGATTGTAGAGCCCGAGGGCGTTCGCGGCGAAGCTGTCGGCGGGCGCAGTCGCGGGAAAGGTATCGTTGAAGCTCGGGATCGTGGCCGAGACCATTCCTTCCGCCGAGAGGTCGGCGAAGTTCCCCGCGCCCGCGGGCACCGGCAGCGACTCTCCCCAGGGGTACTTCGTCCCCGCCCCGGTCGCGTATCGCGCGGAAAGCTCCCACTCCGCCTCCGTCGGGAGGCGATAGCCCGTCGTCCTCGGCGAGGCGAGCTCGAAGCTCGCGCCGCTCACGACGTACGCGGGGGGAAGCGACTCCGTCTCGCTCAGCCAATTGCAGTAGGCGGCCGCGTCCTCAAAGCTCACCCGGACCACGGGATGGTGGTCGATCTCGAGGCTATGGCCCGCGACCGCGCCCGAGCGGTGTCCCGCGCGAAACTCGCGGAACTCGCGGTTCGTCACCTCCCGAGCGCCGATTTCGAACGCGCGCGCGATCTCGATTTCGCGGATTCCTTCGTTTGCTCGACGGCCGGGCTCGCGCCTCGAGGCTCCCATCTGAAACCGGCGGGGCTTCACCAGAACCAGATCGTGCCTCGACGGGCTCGAAACCGATGGCATCGCGGTCTCCGTCTCCTTCGGTGCTGCGACGTTCACGAGAGTGGCCTCGATGGTCTGTGGAAAGCCGGGCCGGGGCGTGATCTCGACGGAGTAGCTCTGATAGCCCTCCTTTCGGATCTCGATGCGATGGGCGATCGAAGGAAGGTGAAGAACCTGGCGCGCGGCGCCTTTTCTTTCGCCGTTCACGAAAAGAGCGGCGTCCGGCGGATCGGCGACGACCTCGACCTCGCCGAGGCGCGGCTTCAGCTCGAAGCGAAAGACCTCGCGGCTTCCGGCGGCGACTTTGATTTCCCTTGCTTCGGTCTCGTAGCCCTCGCGGGTGACTGAAAGTAGGTGAGGAGCGTCCGGGGCGAGGGGAACGTCGATTGGGGTGAGCCCCCGGTAGACGCCGTCCAGGGTGACGCTTCCGCCATCGGGTCGGCTCGAGACCGAAAGAAGTCCGTCGGCGGGAGAGAGAGCCCCGATGGCGACGGTCAAACGCTCTCCTCCCACCACGCGAATGCGGCCTCGCTGCGCCTTTCGCGCGGGAAGGAGCGCTTCGTACCCGTGCTCGCCCTCGGGAAGCTCGACGCTCACGGGCGTCGGCCCATAGCTCGCCAGTCCCACGCGCACGGTGGCCCCCGCGGGCTCGGACACGAAAGTAACGACCGCCCATAGGGGGACGAGCTCGACGTCGAGAGTCGCGAGAGCGCCCGCACCGTCGATGACGACGCGGGTCTGGAGCTCGCGATACCGCTCGGCGCGCACCACCACGTCGTGCTCGCCGGCGGAAAGTTCGATCGGGGGAAGCGGGGTCGACCCGGCGCTCCGTCCATCCACGAGGACTTCGGCGCCGGCCTCGGGCCTCGTCGAAACGGAGAGGAGGCCCGGTTGTTTCTCGAGCGCGAACCGGAACGTGGCCTCCGCGTCTCCTCCGACCTCGATGTCTTGCTCGAGCTTTCGATACCCTTCCTTCTCGGCGACCACAAGGTAGCTTCCCGGCCGCAGGAGGTATCGGCCCCGGAACGCGAAGTCGAGGATCGTTCCTTCGACGTTCATCCGGTCAGGCGAAGGCGCGATCTCGATTGAAACGGGGCGTGAGCTGAAGAGGTACGCCGCCGCGAGCCCGAGTACGCCGACGCTCGCGACGAACCAGAGGGCGGGCACCCGGAGTCCCCGTCCAAGGGTAGGCGGCTTCTCGAACCTGGGCTCGAGGTCCGTGGGCCCGACGGGTTTGACGGGTTTGACGGAGCTTCGGTCGGTCGTCGCCTTCGCCCGGACGCGCAGTCCCAGGGCGCCCTCTGTCGCCACCACCTCGAGAGCGACGCTCCCGATACCGACCCTGTCGCCGGGCGCGAGCCAGTAGGAGGTCGAGACCGGGTTTCCGTTGACGGTCACCCTTGCCCCTTCGGGCTCGACGAATAGCTCGCCGCTCGAAAAACCAAGCCGGGCGAGGGGCTCGCTCGAGGTTTCCCCGTTGGCGAAAGGGAGCTGGATGTCCGACTCGCGTCCACCAATCGTCAGAGGAAAGCGTCGCGGATCGAACCGCTTCAGGTCCATACCATCCTCGACGAAGAAGTCCATGACTCAGATCGCCTCTTCGCAGAGCACCCGGATCGGGGCAAGCGGCTTTCCCGGCTCGACTACGAACTCGACCCTCACGTCGCGAAACCCCGCGCGGCTCCCGACGGCGACGTAGCGCCCGGGGCGAACCTCGAGGACCCTTCGGTCGAATTTCCCGAGCCGGCCGATGCGATGGAGGGTGACCTCGGTCAGCGTGTCGGAGACGATCGAAACTTCCATCGGCCGGGAGTAGGACTCGACCAGCGCCGCGAGCTTTGCGATCGCGTCTCTCCGCTTCGGGCCTTCCCCCTCGACACCGTTCGCCTCGTCGAGCAGTCGTGACGCTTCCTCGAGGGCTCGGGCATCGGAGAGTCGCTCGGGATGGCCGAGCTGAAAGTCGAGTTTCTCCTGAAGAAGCGCGCGCTCGGCGCTCCGCTTCTTGCCCTCGCGGGCGAAGCGCAGAGTGGGGTCGAGCGCGAGTGCGAAGTCGTACTCCGTCTCGGCGGCCCGCCAGTTTTCGAGACGCTCGTGCTCGAGGCCCCGATCGCGATAGCCCGCGATGGCGAGGTTGCGCATGCCCTCCTCCGCCTCCGTGAGTCCGCGCGCGGCGTCGGGCGCCTCGGGCCGGAGCGCCTTCGCCCGCAGGAACGCCTCCCGGGCGAGGGCATAGTCCTCGTTTCTCAGGGCGCTCAGGGCTTCGGTCATGGCCGCGGCGAAACCGTCGTCCGGCCTGGGGGGATCCGGCTCGAAGCCGGCCTCGATTGCCTCTGTCGGAGTTTCTTCCTGCTCGTCCTCCTCGAACAGGGGCTCGAACAGGGGCTCGATCGGCGGAAGAGACTCGGTGACGGAAGGCGCCTCGATGCGCGGGGGTGTCTCAGGAGCGGGCCGCTCGCTCACCCAGCGCGGCAAGAGCGCGAACACCGCGGCTCCCGCACCGAGGACCAGGGCGAACGCCGACCAGGTTTTCCATCCCACTCGGACTCTCCATGGACTCGAAGTTATTGCCGCGGAGGACTCACGACCGCGTTGGGGTCGACGGCGACTCCGGTCTCCGCGGCGAAGAGGTCTCTCAGGATCTGGCGCCAGCTCGTGTACTGGGTTTCGACGGAGCCCTTCAGCCGGAGAACTTCGCCCTCGACGTCGAAAAGGAGCTCCTGCACCTCGGAGTCGAAGGAGCCCGCGAGCTCTTTCAGCGCCTCGCGGTGCATCTTGGTTTGGGCCGACTTGTCGAAGCCGTCCATCATCGCGACCATGCCGCCCATGACGGCGACTTCGCCCGCGTTCGACCAATCGCACGAATCGCTTCGTCGATTGTCGCAGTCTTTGTCTTGGCTCGAAGCAATGACCCCGCCGATGATGGCGGCGGCGCCTAGGATCTTCCGCCACTTCGCGGCGCGGTTGAGCTCGTCGAGAGCGAGCTCCTCCTCGTAGCTGTTGGAGCGCCACCCGCCGTAGGGCACTTCCATCTTGGAATACAGATCGGCGTAGTACTCGTTGAGGGTGTCGATGAACATGTGGTCTCGCTCGCGGATCTCGGAGACGCGCTCCATCATCGGGTCGCCCTCGGCGGGAAGCCTCGCGGGGGAGTAGCGCCCCTTCTTCACCGCGAGATGGTTCTCGAACGCGATGGGAGCGAGATCGCGCGCGAACTGCAGCTCCGCTACCGTGCGGATCTCGGCGAGCTCTTCCGCGTCGAGATCGTTTCTCTCCTTCAGGAGATCGTTGGCGATGCGGTTATAGAGGCTCTGGAAGGGCTCCTTCGCCGACTCCTCCTCGTAGCCCAGAGGGTCCGCCTCCCCTTCGTAGCGCTTGCTGAGCCAGCTCCTTCCGGTGGCGTCGAAAACGACGACGTCGATCTCGAGCTTCTTCCCCGTCGAGGCCACGATGGCGCCCTCCAGAGTCACGTCCACGTTCGTGGCCGAGGGGATCAGGCGCACCGCGCCCCAGTAGCCCGTAGACTCGAGGGTCCGCTTCAGGTTCATCGGAATCCAGCGGGCCTCGGACTTCCGGATCTCCTCGAAGACACCCTTCTCCTCGAGGAAAAATTTCGCCTCCTCGTCCTCGGGAACGCCGGTGTCGAAGACATGGATGCCGACGTCGAGAAGCCGATCCTCGGGAACCTCCTCGAGAGCTTGAAGCACCTCGACCGGCTCGTCATCGACGGCGAAAGCCAGAGGCGCAATGGACAGGACTACAAGAGCCGACGAGAGAACCGCTATCCGCACCGTCTTCGTCATGACCCCTCCCGAATCATTTCTCGGTCTTCTTCTTCTCACCGAACTTGTAGGCGCGGTACTCATCCCAGAGCCTCGCCCGAAGCTCGGGGTCTTGCTCTTTCATCGCCGCTTCGCGGAGCTGCCGGGCGACGATGTCGTCGTCGCGCCCATCGCCGACGTCTTTCGGAATCCGCCCGTTCGAGATTTCGCCGGTTTCGGCTTCAGAGCCCTCGGGGCTTGCGCCCTCGTCGGCGGTGACCACTTCGCCGGAAGGGTCATCCGGAGACGTGCCTGTACCATTGGCTTCCGAGGTCTCGGTTTCTTCTCCACCCTTGGTATCCTCTCCACCCTCGGTATCTTCTCCACCGCTGGCTTCACCGCTGCCGCCTTCACCCCCGCCGACTTCCGCCGTGCCGGCGCCGCCGCCTCCGCCCGCCGCCGCCCCCGCTTCACGCCTCTGCTCCAGGATCTCTTGTTCCCTGAGGATGAGTGCGTCGAATTCCGAGAGCGATGAATCGAGTTTTTTGTCGAGCCCCTCTCGGCGCTCTTCGCTCGTCTCGACCTTGGTCAGCTCGGAGGGAGGTGAGGCCCTCTCGTCCTTTTTCTTGGCCTCTCCGGAACCGGACTCCTGGCCGCTCCCGAGGAGTGGCACGAAGACGACGGCCAAGACAGCGAACCACTGGCGAAGCAGGCGTTCCTGTTTCATAAGATGGCCCTGGGACGGCCGGGGGCTGACCTCTTTTTCCTTTCCTTCATGGTAACGCATGTGCAAAAGGAGGGCCAAAGCCATTCCGGTGGGTGCCGCGAGGGGTGCTTGCAAATCCCTAGAATTTGGCGAATTTGCTGGGTTCTATCGGTTCTCGCCCGGCTGGGCAGGCTTCCTGTATCATGACGCGTTCGTTCCGGCCGATCGGCTCGAGGACGGGGCGTCCGTTTGTGGGGACAGGCCGCCGGCCCGGACCTGGACTCGAAGGAAGCCGACGAAAGGAGAAGGACAAGGGCTGGGCATGCTCGAGTTCATCCCGCCGGAGCTGGTCCTCATCGGCAGCGCCCTCGTGGTGGTCGCCGCCGCGGTCGCCGCCGTTCACGCGGCTCTATATAAGGAAGAGGTGCGGGCGGCCATCGGCTGGGTGGCGGTCATCGTCCTGGTGCCGCTCGTGGGGTCCCTTCTTTATTACCTGATCGGCATCAACCGCATTCGGAGGCGGGCGGTGGCCTTGAGGCGCGAGCGCGAAAGGACCATGCTTCCTCTTCCCCCGGGCTGGCTCCGCCCGGCGGAGGTCACCGCGATTCTCGGGGGAAACGCCGACGCCGCCGCCGTCGCGAACCTGGTGGAGAAGGTCACGAGCTTGCCGCTTCTCGACGGCAATCGCGTCCGCCCCCTTCTCAACGGGGACGAAGCCTATCCCGCGATGCTCGATGCCATCGCCTCCGCCGAGAAGTCCGTCTGTCTTCTGACCTACATCTTCGACAACGATCGCTGGGGCAGGCGCTTCGTCGAGGCGCTCTCCGCCGCAAGCACCCGCGGGGTCGAAGTGAGGGTGCTCATCGACGCTCTGGGGGCCCGATACACGCGACCGCCCGTGACTCGTCTGCTGATAGCGCAGGGTGTTCCGGTGGCGCTCTTTCTCCCGCCGCGCTTTTCGACGGTCCTTTTTCCCTCGTTCAACCTGCGCAATCATCGAAAGGTCATGGTGGTCGACGGGCGCATCGGTTTCACCGGCGGAATGAACATCCGGGAGACGTTCGTCCTCGCCGAGAACCCGAAGGACCCCGGGGTCGAT
>Ga0184637_10000812_pt1 | contig 22203 bp, 19 predicted proteins | sample PLM3_127_b2_FD_133143 | JGI IMG/M metagenome (GOLD analysis project Ga0184637, IMG submission 133143) | Groundwater sediment microbial communities from an aquifer in East River, Colorado, USA - PLM3_127_b2 | ecosystem: Environmental > Terrestrial > Soil > Riparian zone | place: USA: East River... | reverse complement strand
GCGTCGAATCGATTGGCCGCGTGCCGGAGGAAGATCACTCCCAGCACCGGCATGAAGTAGTCGCTGGACGTGAGCTTCGAGTTGGCGCGGAGATTGTCTGCGGCCTCCCAGAGATCGGATTCGAGCTTCTCGATGCCCCTGAACGTCTCGTTGGTCATGCCGCTCCTGGCTGCGTACAGCCCAACAGTAACTCACCGGCGCGCGCCCGACATTGATAGCGACCCATTACCCAAGGCCGGCGTTCGTGAACGCATCGCGCGCCGGATCGTCGTCAACGGTAGGTTTCTTGACGAAGGCGTATGATTCGATACTCGGGAGTCTTTCATGCGAAAAGCCCGTTTCGTGACTCCGGTCGCCGTCGCGTTGGTCATCCTGGCTTGCGTATCCACGGTCACGAGCCGAGCGGCCCAGCAGGCCGCCGCGGCAGACGCCGGAAAAAGCGCAGCATTTGATCCACGAGACTTCGCCGGCCACTGGGACCGCGCCAGCGCCATCGTGAGCTTCAGCAACGTTCCAACCGGCGCTGCGCGAGAGAACCCTGGCGTGCAAGAGGCGCCATTCACGCCGGAGGGCCGCGCCATGTATGAGGCCAACAGGCCAGGCTATGGCCCCCGAAGGTCGACCCGGAGGAACGACCCGCTGGGCCGGTGCGAGCCGTTGGGCCTGGTTCGCCATCTCACCACCGAAATCATTGAACCGCATTCGACCGTCGAGATCGTGCAGACTCCCGGCAGGATCCTGCAGTCTTTCGAGTATCGTCACGACTGGCGCGAAGTCTGGATGGACGGGCGGACGCTCCCTGCGCTGGAGGTCGCCGAGCCGAAGTGGAACGGATACTCCGTGGGCCGCTTCGAAGGCGATACGCTCGTCGTCCAATCGATCGGTTTTGACGAGCGAAGCTGGGTGGACAAGTTCGGCTATCCCCATTCCGAGCAGATGCGTCTGGAGGAGCGCTATCGGCGCATCGACCGGGACACCCTGGAGCTGGTCATGACGATCACCGATCCCGTTGTGTACACCAGACCCTGGGTGAGCGATACGAAGCGCTTCCAGTTGAATCGCCCCAAGGCCCGAGGCTGGGACGAACAGATCTATTGCGTTCCGTCCGAAGAGTTCCCGTTCCAGAAGCTGATCGAATCCGGCAACGTCGTCGAACCATAGCGTATTCGGAGTCTATGTCACGGAAGCTGATTGAGGCCATCGCGGCCGAATACTCGCGCTACAAGGCCCTCGGCGAGGGCGCGTTCGCACAGGTGACGGATGCCGAGCTCTCACAGGACGGCGGCGATGGGAGCAATGCCATCGCAGTCATCGTCTGGCACCTTGGCGGGAATCTGAAATCGCGGTTCACAGACTTCCGCACCGCCGATGGCGAAAAACCCTGGCGAAACCGCGAGGAAGAGTTCGCAGAACGGGTTGTGACGCGTCAGCAGTTACTGGCCAAGTGGGAGGAGGGTTGGACGGCGCTTGTCGCAGCGCTTGCCGATCTCACCGACGAGAATCTGTCCGGAACCATTACGATCCGCCGACAACCTGTGACCATCGATCAAGCATTGCTCCGCTCATTGGCTCACACGAGTTATCACGTCGGCCAGATCGTCTACGTCGCCAAGTCGATTCGAGGCGGAGAGTGGCGGAGCCTGTCGATTCCGAAGGGCGCGTCCGAGACCTATAACAGGAATCCAACCGGGGAGACCGCTGAACGGCACGCCGCGGCTATTCGGCATCGAACGGAGAAGTGACTGCCGGCGAAGGATGGCGCGCCCTGCCGCCGACCGTGTCGGCGGGCATCTCGACTCCCGCCTTCGCGCACGGCGCTTCGGCGGGCAGGCCGCTCGCCGAGAGGCACGCCCACTGAGAGGCATGGCGTCCGTGCGGCATTCGCGACAACCGTCCTCTGGCGACCTCCTCCTTGGTTTGCGACTTTCTCGTCCGTGATAGGCCCGCGCTCATGGGATTCGGGCGTGGGGTGACATAGACGGCCTCGGAGTGACTCTGCGGTCGGCCGGGCCCGCGCGTGTTCGCCACGATGCCCTGGAGCGTTTTCACAGCCAGGACCGTGCACGGAGCCGCGCTGGAAGCGGGCAAAGTGTATATTACTCATCCCCTTTCGCGCCTTTTGCAGCTTTGCGCCCCGACGTGCGCCCGGGCCCAGATGAGCACATGGCGGCGCAACCCTCTGAGGATTCCGCCACGTCAGCGACGCCACCGCAGACAGCGGGAAGACCAGGAGATCTGCGCCAGGCTCGAGGCGCATCGGCGGCGACTCGCCAGGACAGCCTTTGACCTTTGACCTAAAAGAAATGCTGTAGAAGGAGTGGCTCAATGTTCCGAAATGCAATCAGTATAGTGGCCGCACTGCTTTGGCTGGCAGGAACGAGCGCGGCTTCGGCGCAGGAAGTGCAAACGCCCGAGCGCGCCATCCCGGGCCGGTACATCGTCGTCCTGGATGACCAGCAGGTCGCGCGCGGCAACGTGCAGGCATTGGCGGACGCATTGGCTCGCCAGCATGGCGGTCGCGTGGCGAGCGTGTACGAGCATGCGATCCGCGGCTTTGCGGCGACCATGTCGGCCACGGGCGCGGCAGCGCTGGCGCGCAGTCCGCGCGTGCGCTACGTCGAGCAGGACAGCGAGCGGTTCATCGTCGACGCTCAGCTCGACGCGACCTGGGGCCTCGACAGGATTGATCAGCGCGACCTGCCGCTGAACGGCTCCTACACTTACACCACCTTGGCGGCGAACGTGAACGTCTACGTCATCGACACCGGCATCCGATCAACGCACACAGAGTTCGGCGGCCGCGTGTCGAGCACCGGCTATACCGCCATCAGCGACGGGAGGGGCACCACCGACTGCAACGGGCACGGCACCCATGTCGCCGCGACCACCGGCGGCGCTACCTTTGGCGTGGCCAAAGGGGTGACGTTGTACGCGGTGCGTGTGCTCAACTGCAGTGGGTCGGGCACGACGTCTGGCGTCATTGCCGGGATCGACTGGGTGACGGCCAACCATACGTCGCCGGCCGTGGCCAACATGAGCCTCGGCGGCGGCGCCTCGACGGCGCTTGACGATGCCGTGCGCAACTCGGTGGCGTCGGGAGTGACCTATGCGATCGCCGCGGGCAACAGCAACGCCAACGCCTGCAATTCCTCGCCGGCGCGTGTGTCGCAGGCGCTCACCGTCGGGAGCTCGACGAACAGCGACGTGCGGTCGTCATTCTCCAATTACGGCACGTGCGTCGACCTCTTTGCGCCCGGATCGAGCATCACGTCAGCCTGGTACACGAGCGACACTGCCACCAACACGATCAGCGGGACGTCGATGGCCGCGCCCCACGTGGCCGGCGCGGCGGCACTCTATCTGGCATCGGATCCGGCGGCGCTGCCGAGCACGGTGCATGCGGCGGTTCTCGACAACGCGAGCGTCAACAAGCTGTCGAGCGTGGGGTCGGGCTCGCCGAACCGCCTCCTCTACTCGATCTTCGACGGCGCGCCCGTGGATAACCCACCGGCGGCCACCTTCACATATTCGTGCACCGGTCTGACGTGCACGTTCAACGGTAGCGGGTCGACCGACGATTACGGCATCGGCAGCCACGTTTGGGACTTCGGCGATGGTCAGGGCGACTCCGGAGCAGTGGTCAACCACACCTATGCCAGCGGCGGCACCTTCACCGTGCGCCTGACGGTGACCGACACCGCGAACCAGACCGATACCGAATCGCAATCGGTGACGATCTCCGACGGCGGGGCTCCTTGCACGAGCTGCGAGGAGTACACCGGGACGCTGTCAGGAACCGGAGACTCCGACTACCACCCGAACGGCAGTTGGTACTACAGCGGCGTATCCGGCACGCACCGCGGCTGGCTCCAAGGACCGTCAAACGCCGACTTCGACCTGTACCTCCAGAAATGGAACGGCTTCTGGTGGGTGACCGTGGCACGGTCAGAAAGCGCGACCTCCGAGGAGCAGATCGCCTACAGCGGTACGGCCGGGTACTACCGATGGCGTGTCTATTCTTACAACGGCAGCGGAGGTTATTCGCTCTGGCTGCAGCGACCGTGACGATCGAGGGGCGAGGCGGTCCACCTCGCCCCTCCACCGACAAGCGCCCTAGTTAGCCGCGAAGCAGTAGAGCAACCCCGCCCCACCCGAGGCCCGCAGGTTCTCCGCAGAACAGCCTTGTGACGCGTGGGCCGAATTCCATGGCGAGCCCGGATTGCCGCGGGCGAGGCGATCGTGATGGCCCAGGGTCGCGGCACCCGCGCCGCTGCTGGTCCAGTTCTGACAGGTCATTTCGGTCGGCCTGCCGTCGGTCGTCGAGCCCGTCAGAATGTCGTGACGATTTGGCGCGCCTTGCGAATTGATGGTCCGGCCCTGCTCGTCGAGCGCGGTGTCGTTGTTGATGTTCGCCTTGTCGGAGTGCAGGTCGGCCACGCTCTGGGCGATGAGCACACCCTTGACGCTGTACCAAGGGCCGGCGCCGATCCGGTCGCGGGCGCTGACGGCGCCGGGACCATTCGTGCTGAGATAGGCCCGCCAGGTCCGATTGCCCGCTCCGGCGGCCTTGGCCAGCGCCTGGCAACGCTGATCGGCTCCGCTCAGCCCGCCGAGGTCGCCCGTGCCGGACCCGGAGCTTGTGATAAAAAAACCCACCGGTGGACGAGCCGCCTGCTGGGCGGACGCTTGGTCAACCAGAACAGCCATCAGTGGAGCGATGGCAAGCACGATGAAACCAACACTGCGATGCATTGAACACCTCCGAAACGAATCTCCGCTGACATCACGCGGCTCACTGGTCGATGCCGCGCCCATTATATGTTTCCGGCCTGTCCCAGGCCCATGCGACGCGATGAAGGCGGTCAGCAGCGGGCGGCGGTGATCCCTGCAGCGGCGAACGGTACCGCGACGCGAGAGGCGCGTGTCGCCGATCCGACCACGCACCCGGACGCTTCGATCGTGGGGCTTGCCCCCAGCGCATTCGCGTCGATCGGAGCGGCACGCAGCTTCAGGTGGGCGAACACCGGGCGCTCGCCGTCGCCGGTGTCCAGCCGCAGCGGCCTGCCCGCCTCGCGGACGGCCGGGAGCAGCTTCAGGCTGACGACTCCCCGCACGTTGCCGCCGATGGCGACGATGCGTTCACGCGCCTCGTCCACCTGGACGACGACGTCGCAGTGGCTTCGCGCGCCGACGCCCATCTGCCGTCGCCGCTCCGCGATTGTGCGATAGGCCGGGCGGCGCGATGAGCACAGCAGGTCGCCCGGCGCGATCGCCGTCTCGCCGGCGTCGTGGGCGACGAAGGCCGCCTCTGGCGCGCGCGCGTCGCGGGCGCGGATCGCCTGGTCGATGTAGGTGTGGTGGGCGATCGCGCGCTCGAACTGGGCCGTCGCGCCGAGGCCCGCCTCGCACATCACCCACGAGACGAACGCCGCCGACCAGGGGGCGTGCCATCGCGCGGCGATGCCGTCTGGTCCATGCCAACGGTCGTTCTGCCTCGCCACGATCCAGGAGCCTTCGGGCGTGATGGCCCAGTAGCCTGCGATCGAGGCCGCGACGCGTGCCGCTTCCGCCGGGGGGAGCCGCGATCGGCGCCCGCGGCGCCCGTCGGGCGACGGAACATCGGCGTCGGCCGTGCCGCTGCCCGGCGCATCGGTTTCCTCGACGTCGGTCGGGGCGGCGACTCGAAACCCGAAGAAGCCCCACTCCTGGACGGCGACGTCCACGATGCGGCGTCTCGTGTCGCCGGTCGGCAGGGTCCGGCACGCGCGCGGCTGGACGGCCATGGCGCCCGGCACACCGCGCACGCGGGCGGACGGCGCCACGACGTCGAGCACGTGAGCAGGGAGCCGCTCGAAGCCAGGCTGCTGCGCGGAGGTACCGCGTGCGGCAGCGAGCGTCATCAACGCGACGCCTAGTGGCAGGACCAGTGTTCGCAGGCGCATCCCTTCGATCGTCAGGGGACAGTACCACAACTCTTTGGGGTGTGAGGGTGTACTTGGGACTGTCCTCCAGACGGTTCCCCTGGACTCCATTCAACCCGGCACCCGCGGACAGGCACGCCAGAAAGCATCGGCCTTCCATGCGGCGAGGATTGGCATCGCCGTTGCTCGGACCGTTGGGCGCCAGTGTCCCGTCCTAGGCTCGCCGTCACAATTTACTCTTCGTTTTACTCTTCGTTCCCCGGACTCAGCAGGCATAGAATTCTATGGTTGTGAGCCGACGCCCCGGTGCGAGTCCCGAGATGAAAACAACGTTGCGCGTCGGTCCGTGGCTTCGAAGGGTCAGCGGATTGGCTGCCGCGATCGCGCTGTCGGGCTGTGTGGGCCGGTATGAATCGGTTTTTCCGGTGATCGTCGTCAACCGGACGGCCAATACGATTCAGGCGCTGGCGAATGGCAACGGCCTGGGTTCGGTCGACGCCGGGCAGACCCAGTCATTCAGCCTCACACTTCCCGAGTCCAATGCCAACGTCTTCGTCAACGGCACTGCGCCCACGCCGCAGGCGAACGTCACGTTCACGGCACGGGATACGAGGACCGGAGCGCTCTCGTCGGAGAAGAACACCACCCTTTCTCAAGACGCGCCGACGTATGTCGCGTTCGGCGTCGAAGACTTCCCAAGCACCGTGCCGACGGTGGCGCGTTTTACGTACTCGCCGACCAACCCGACCATCAATCAGGACGTCTCCTTCAACGCCTCCTCGTCGAGCGTGAGCAACGGGACGTTCGCGTGGGATTTCGGAGACGGGCAGACCGGCTCGGGCGTCACCACGACACACCGGTACCAGCAGCGGGGGGGCACGCTCACCGTCACGCTGACGGTCACGAGCGACGCGAAACAAACGTCGACAGCGTCCAGGACGATCACGATCTCGACCACGCTGCCCCCGACGGCGGCGAACTTCACGTTCTCTCCGACCACTCCCGCGATCAATCAGGATGTGGTCTTTACCGCCAGCGGCACCCCCGTCCCAGGCGGCCCAGGAGGGCCGGGCATCCCGGTCCCAGGGCCGGGAATCCCCGTACAAGCGGCAGTTTACGCCTGGGACTTCGGCGATGGGACGACTGGCACTGGCACCTCGGTGACGCATCGGTACGCGCGGGGAGGAACGTTCGCGGTCACGCTCAGGGTGACCAGCGACGCGGGACTCACGGCCACCCTCTCGCGTCAGGTGACCGTGTCGGCCACGCTGCCGGCGGGGTCCGCGAATTTCGTGTTCTCTCCAACCGATCCCCACACCGATGACACGGTGTACTTCAATGCCTCGTCGTCGACCTTGACCGACGGGACCTATACGTGGGATTTCGGGGACGGGACCAGCGGTTCCGGGGTGACGACGACTCATCGCTTCTCGCAGGTGAGGACCTACACCGTCACCTTGACCGTCAGGAACGTACTCGGACAGAGCGCGACGACGTCGAAGACGGTGACCGTCGCCGGATCCTGAATCCTGATCCCGCTATCCCGTGTTGCGCGAGCGGAACGTCACCGGGAAGTACCGGCTCTGGCGCGCAGCGCCTTGAGACGGGACTCTGCGGGCGCCCAGCCGGGATTCCCCTCGAGCGCCTCGGAATAGAACTGACTGGCTTCGACGCCTCGTCCCAAAGCTTCCTCGATGAGGCCGAGGTGATAGGCGATCCGCCACCGCGGCGCACCCAGTACTCCCGCCAGCGTCAGCTCGCGTCTGGCCTCCGGCATGTTTCCATCCAGGTACAGCGCCGCGGCGTAGGTCTCGTGCAGCCCCGAGTGATCGGGCACGAGCTTGATGTGCTGCTCGAGAAGGCGCCGCGCGAACGGTACGTTGCCTTCTTCGATGCCGATCCGCGCCCTGAGGACCGCCGCGTCCGGATAGCTTCGTGGCTGCGCCAGGATCAGGTCGAGAAGCTGCTGCGAGTCGGCCGGCCGCCGTTCGTCGTATGCAATGACCGCATTCGCCATCAGCGTCGGCGCGTGTGACGGGCAGACGACGGCGAGCCTCGCGATCTCGCGCCGAAGGCGATCGCACTCCGGGATGGCGGCTGCGTCGCAGCCCTTCGCACGAAGCGTCTCGAACGGCGGCAGCAGGCTGGCAAGCTGGACGTCGGGGCTGTAGCACTGCTGACGCAGCAGTGGAGGGCTCGTCGCGCACGCGCTCGCCATGAGGCATGCGGCACATGCAACGTGCAACCGCCTGGTCGAGGTCATCGAAGCGCCCTTCGCGATCTGGTGAAGTGCACTATGGGGCGCCACCGGCATCATCGGCCCTGGGAGCGCAGCACGCCATTGGCGACCTCCACCATCTGAAAGAGCACAGGTGCCAGGGTGGACACGAAGATGCCCGGCAGAAAGCAGACGACCAACGGGAAGACCAGTTTGACCGGGAGGGCCTGCGCCTGCAGCAAGGCGTTCTCGCGTCGCCGCTGCCGAAGGTCTACGGCCTGGTATTGCAGCGTCTCGGCCATGCTCGCGCCTATCTGTTCCGCCTGAATCAGCGCCGACGTGAAGCTCGTGAGCGAGGCCACATCGATGCGGCGAGCCAGCTGGCGCAGCGCCTGGGTGCGCGACATTCCTGCGAGCATGTCGTGCTGAAAGTTGACGAACTCGGAGACGAGCGCTCGGTCGCTGTCCTGGGCGCGCACGATCTTGGCCAGCGCCGCATCGAAGCCGAGCCCCGCTTCAGCCATCGTGGCAAACAGCTCCAGCGCCAGCGGCAAGTCCTGCTCGATGGCACGAACACGCGACCGGCGCGCCGTTCGAACGACGAGCGCCGGGGCCGCGGCCGTCACGACGAAGAGAATCCACGGGCCTCCCTGCAACACCAGGGCGAGCATATCGCCGGCGCTTCCCGGCACATTCGCGATCGCATCGAGCAGCGGCCGGAAGAACATCAGCCTGTAGATCTGGCTGACCACCAGGCCGGCGGCCACGGAGGCCATTGTCGCGGAGATAAAGAGCATTTGCGCGTTCGGGCGGCGATAACCGGCGCGCGCCAGCCATCGCGCGAGCGCGGTGTCCCGGGCTGACGACGGGAGGCCGGCCGCGACACGCGGATCATCCACCGCGTACAGCCGGATCAGCGCGCGCCGCCGCACGCTCCAGCTCCGGCCCGTCACATAGGCCAGGACGAGCGTCGCCACGACGATGACGAGTCCTATGACATACAGCACGGCAGCCGCCCTCTCAAAACGTGCTTCGGGTGAGTCTGGACATCCACACGAGGCCGATCGCCTGGAGCGTGACGACCCCGGCGATGATCGCCGTTCCGATGCCGCTTCTGACGAACGTTTCCAGCCGATCCGGATTCGTACGCCACATCAGAAAGGCGAGGACGTACGCAATGCCCAGGACGACCGCGACTGACGCGTGCGACTCGACGCCCTGTGCGCGAACGCGCCGGGACAGCTCGATGCGATCGCGAACCGTCTGGCCGACGGTCGAGAGCGTCGTCGCGAGACTGCCGCCGACCTCCCAGTGAATGGCCAACGACGTGGCAAACAGCCTGAATGTTTCGAGCGGCACGTGCACCTGGAGATCGCTGACGGCCGAGCGGGGGTCGTCGCCAAGCCGGATGCGTCCGGCCACCTCCTGGAAGTACGGCCGAAGGGGCGGCCCGACCTCTTCCAGCGCCGAATCGAACGCGGCCAGCAGGCTGGCGCCGGCGCGGAGCGATCCGACCATCAGATAGATCGCCGCAGCCAGCTGCGCTTCGATCAGCGCTGCCTGCTGCTCGCCACGGTAATCCTCAATCAGATGCGCGAGCACTCCGGCGAGGAGTCCCGCCGCGACGCCGATCTCCAGGGGCAGCCCGATGAGGAGCCAGAACGCGACGCCCGTCGCGACACCGATGGCCAACGGGGCGAAGCGATAGCGGGGCGGAAAGGACCGGATGGTTCGCCTCGGCTTGTCGCGAGTCTTCGCGATATCGGTCGCGCCGATGAGGGCCGCGAGCCGTGCGTCGGCGCGGCGCCGGGCATGGTGCCCGTACAGGAGGGACAGGACTCCCGTCGCGAACAGGACGGCAAGAGCCGCCATCGTCACAGGTCGGGCTCCTCTGATCGATGGAACAGCGCGGCCGGCACCTGAATGCCTTCCTCGCGCAGATCCTCGACCATGCGTGGAATGACCCCCGTCGCCGTGAAATGGCCCACGACCCGGCGGCCCTGCTTTCCGCGCCGCCGGAAGAGGAAGAGCTCCTGCATCTGCGGCGTCAGACCCTCGAGCCCGGTGATCTCGGCGACCGATTCGATCCGCCGGACGCCGTCGTCGTACCGGCGGATCTGCACGATCAGGTGGATGGCCGACACGATCTGCTCGCGCACCGCCCGCGACGGCAGCTCGATTCCCGCCATGAGCACCATCGTTTCGAGCCGCGACAGGGCATCTCGCGTCGAGTTCGCGTGAATGGTCCCGATGCCGCCGTCGTGGCCGGTATTGAGCGCCTGCAGCATGTCGAGCGCTTCGGCCCCTCGCACCTCGCCGACGATGATGCGATCGGGACGCATGCGCAGCGCGTTGATCAGCAGGTCGCGTGCGAGAATCCGCCCGCGTCCCTCGATATTGACCGGCCGCGTTTCCATGCGAACCACATGCGCCTGGTCCAGGCTCAGCTCGGCGGTGTCCTCGATCGTGATGATGCGCTCGCTGTCGGGAATCGCCTCGGCCAGCACGCCCAGGAGCGTCGACTTGCCCGCGCCGGTGCCGCCCGAGATGAGGATGTTCTTGCGCGCGCGAACGGCGATCACGAGAAACTCCAGGATCTCTGGAGAGAGCGTCCCGATGTTCAGCAGATCGTCGCGCCGCAGCCGCCGGCGGCCGAAACGGCGAATGGAGATCGTCGGGCCGTCGATGGTGACCGGCGGAAGCGTGGCGTTGACGCGGCTGCCGTCAGGCAGCCGCAGGTCGGCCATCGGCGAGGCGGTGTCGATCCGGCGGCCCACGCGCGCCGCAATGCGCTCGATGACCCGCACGATATGGTCCGCGTCACGGAAGCGAATGTCAGTCCGTTCGAGCCGGCCGAACCGCTCCACGTACACCTGGTCGGGCGCGTTGACGAGAATGTCGCTGACGGCCGGATCGGCAAGCAGCGGCGCCAGCGGACCCATGCCGATCGTCTCGTCGGTCAGCTCCTCGGCGAGCCGGATGCGCTCGGCCTCGTTGAGCGCGACGCCCTCCGACGCAATCGCCCGGGCCGCAAAATCCTGCACGGCCCCCGCGACGTCAGCACCGTCGCTCTCGAGCAGCCCGCGCTCCCCGATCTCGTCCAGCAGCCGCTCCTGCAGCGCGGCTTTCACCGCCAGATAGTCGCTTCGTCCGGGCTTGCTGACCTTCGCGGCCGGATCGGCGTCTTCGCTCGTGAGGCGGCCGGCCCTCGCCGCGACATGCTTCAACCGCGCGGCGGCGTCGGCCGACGGCCGCAAGAGCCGGCGACGATCGATCGCGTTGATGTGCGAGGCGAGGTCGTCGCGCCGGTCGCTCACGACAGCTCCTTCTGCTCGGCCATCTTCAGACGGCGCTCGCCGGATGTCTGCGGTTGAGCCGCGTCTCTGGCTGCGTCAACGGGCCAGACGTCGAGATCGTCGACAAGACGATTGATGGCGCGCCCAAAGCGCTCCCATCTCCTGGTGTGCAGGATGTGGGGACTTCCGGTGTTCATCGACGTCAGCACGCCGCGCTCGTACGGCACGACGTAATCCACCGTGCATTCCAGCCGGTTGGCGATGTCCGACGGCTGGAGGTTCCCGAGAAATGGCCTGTAGTTGTAATTCAGCACGAGGCGCTGCCGCGAGGCGGGAAGGCCGAGCCCTTCGAGCACAGGGAGCAGGCGGGCAATGCCGGCAACGGCGGGCGCCAGGCCCTGCACGACAATGAGCGCGACGTCGGTCACATCGAGAATCGCCATCAGCACGCTGTCGAGCATCGGAAACGTGTCGACGACCACGTACTTGAAGGAGCGGCGGGCCATGTTGATGATTCGCGAGATCGCCTCATCGTCGACGTCCGCACCCTCGAGTGCGTCGGCCGGCGCCGCAAGCAGGCGCAATCCGCTTGCGTGCCGGAGGGTCAGGTGGCGAAGGAGCGTCTTGTCGAGGCGATCCCGCTCGCGAATCGCGTCGACGATGCTGGTCGTGGGCCTCAGATCCAACAGCATCGCGCAGGTCCCGATCTGCAGCGAGGCGTCGATGAGCAGCACCTCCTCTGGATGCCGAAGCGCCAGCCCGCAGGCGACGTTGACCGACAGCACGGATTTGCCGACGCCTCCCTTGTTGCTGAGGAAGGCGGCGACCTGTCCCTGCGACGCGGGGGCAGCGTCCGGCAGTCGCGAGAACAGCCGGTCGAGGACGACGCGCAGCTCGGTGGTCGACAGCGGCCGGCGCAGAAAGTCGCGCACCTGCGCACGAAGGAGCTCGATGATCGTGGCGCCTTCCGATTGGCCCTGTTCGAGACGGTCTGGCGTGAAGGCGCCCGCAATCGCCGACTCCGGAACCTGCGCCTGAAGATCCTTTGCCAGGGCGGCGATCTCGCTCGCACTCCGGTCGATCTCGATGAGAGTCAAATTCGGCTGGCGTCGTCTGGCGACCTCGACCGCTTCTCGGTAGGTGTCGACGTAGTAGAGCGTGCCCTGACGATCCGGCACACGCGACAGGGCGCTGCGAAACTCCTCTTCGAGCGCCGGATCGCCGCCGACGATCAGCACGCGCAGGCTTTTGTCGGCGTCCCTGGGTTGTTGCGTAAACATGATGGCAGGGCCGGCGGCCTACCGCGCCAGGACGGCCACGAGCACCGGAGCATAGTTGACGCGTCCGTTGCGGACCCGGTTCTTGTCGAGCAGCTCCCTCACATCCGCGGGCGTTGCCGCAACCGGCAGCGACAGGGCGCCGGTGACGCTTGCGCCGGCGTTTGATGCTGCAACGAGCGATGCGCCGCGGGTGATCGTCGCCGTAAAGGCCGTCCCTGGGGCGGGACAGGCGGCCACGCGGGTGAAATTGATGCGAGCGAAGCCGATGATTCGGGGCACCCCCGACGCCATCAGCGAGAACACCGGGCCATATTGTCCGGTCAACGATGCCGCGGCCGTGCATGCGATCACCGCGGGCATGAAAGGAAGCGGATTGCCGACCCTGCTGATCGCAGTTCTGTTGGCCACAAATCGGCCCACAACGGCGTTGGTGGCACATGCGGCCGTGCCGGCGCCCGTGCGCGTGATGACTCCGTTCGCCGGGTTGATCGTCACGGTGATGGTCACCGCAGCGCCGGTCAGCGATTGGACGCACATATCAACCAACGCAAACGGCGTGACGCCCGGCTGGACCGGGTTGGACTGAGGGAGACCGACGCGCATGGCCGGCCGAATCGTGGCAATCGCCGTGGCGCGAACGGTGAGGCCGTCCCGGCGAACCGAATAGTCCGAGGCCGGATCGTCGCCGTGAATCGTGGTCCCTTTTCCAAACGTCAGCGGGAGCGACGGTCCGCTGGAGCCAACGTTCGACTCCACCTGGCCTGCCAAATCCTGAAAGTCGTTCGAGCGACGCAACCGAACGAGAAACGCGTTGTCATCAACGCTCGAGAGTGACCCCGAGCCCGGAAGCGGCCACGGATCCGGCGCCACTTCATCCGCGGCCGGACATGCACCCAGTCCGGGCGGAGGCCCCGGAGATGTCAGGTTCGGGTTGAAGTCATTTCTGGCATACGTGCCGCTCCCGCGCTGCGGTTCGGTGCAAACGAGGGCCTGCAGCTCGTGCGTGCCGCCTTCGGACGGAACGGGATCGGCCGTGTAACAGAATCGCCCGCTGACCATGTCGCCGTACACCTGATTCTGCTGATTGAGCTGCGGATCCGGCTTGTACACGTGAGGGTCGGGGACGCTGATCGTCTGGAGCGCATGGACGCTCGTGACGCCTTCCGTCAGATCGATGACTGGACCCGCCCCGAACTGATAATCCGGATCGCCGCCGGCTGGCTCGAAGTCGTCGTCAAAGGTCCGGCGGACGATGCGGTTGGCCGCGGCACGCCGAAGGCAATCGCTCGCAAACGGGTCATTGACGGTCTGACCGGTTACGGGATTCCGCACGCCGACGTCGCGTTTCCGGAGCCCCTCGAGCGCCGCGGCATCGGCGGCGCTCTGCATCTGGCCCTGCGTGAGCCTCGCGTAGCCGATGTCGACCACCAGCGAGAGCAACCCGCAGAGGGCGAACACGATCAACGCGATCTGCACGAGCACGTCAGGGCCTTGGAACTGCCGTCAGCGATCGCTTTTGTCCCATGATCGTTTCGACCACGGTGAACGTGTCCTCCTGATCCGTCGAGAAGCGCGAATCGACGCTGCCCGGGCCTCCGCCGCCCGAGGTCGTGAAGGGGCTGAAGGGACGCAGATCGGGCGTCTTGCTGTCGACCGGATCATCGGGGCGACCCGACCGCGGAATGGTCGTGAGCCTCGCGTCGACGGCCATCGCCTCCGTCAGCAGGGCCACTTCGTCGGGCTCGATGGCGATGACCGCCTCCTGCACCGGCCGCGTCCGCGTGGCGCCGCCCTCGGTGATCGAGCTCTGATACGTCGGCACGCCACGCGTGGTCATCGGCTCGACGATGACCGCGCTCTGCACGATCACGCGTACCGTCGCCTGCTTGTCCCAGTTCGACAGCTGCGCCTGAAGCGCCACCTCCTGGCTGTACGGGCCGGCGAAGTTGAACGTCCGGCCACCGCCGGCGGCGGCGATAGGCATGGTCGCCAGGATGTCGAAGCGGTCGCCGGCCTGGAGCCCATACAAACCATCGACTCGCTCGGCAGAGATCCGAATGGCTCGCTTTCCGGCGGGAATGCCGGCGACGATGCCCTCGCGGGTGCCTTCGGGCAGGAAGTCCGACTCGGTGAAGACGTATCCCGGCTCCTTCGCGTGATCGAGCACGCGGCCGATGATGTCGGAGATGTCGACCAGCATCTCCTTGGTGACCGCCTGCGGAGGCAGGTAGATCATGGCCAGCCGGCCGTTGGCTCGATCCCACAGATGATCGCGCCGCACTCTGCCGTACGCCGGAATCGTCGTGGCCGGAGTCGGCACGGCGATGAGCCCGGCCGTGGATGGTTCGCTGGATCTGAATCTGGACAGGTCGACCACGCCGAGCGCCATCAGCGTTCCGACGATCACCACGACCGATGCGACGGCCACGAGCGCCATCATCGGACCCGTGAGCGTCGACGGGGCACCTGGCCGACGCGGGGTAAAAGGACTCACTCAAACACCTCACGGCGATAAATCGCCTGCACCGAGATCAGCTTTCGGAATGGCCGGACCGTGCGGCCGGCGAACGCGAACTGTCGGCCCAGCCCGAACGCACCGGCGTAAGGGCCGACCGCGCCATCATCGAGCTGGGCGCCGGGGGCCGCGTTGTTCTGCTGGACACCTCCATCGTCGGCCGTGATGACGTTGGCGACGTTGGGGGGAATGGGATCGACGTCGGTCGGGGCCGACGGTTGAAAGCCGCTGAGGGTCGCCGCCTGGTAGGGATAGTTGATGCGCACGGCAGCCAATCCGCGGTCGGGCAGCGGATCGGCATCGAGCGGTCCGCACTCGTCCTGGCTCGCGAGATAGATGAGGCTGAAGGGTCCCCTCGACGGGCACTCCGCGTTCTGCGCCGAGCGGATCTCCTGCACGACCGGCACCCAGGTAATCGACTCGACGCCGCTGCCGTCACGCGAGTTGACGAACGGGATCCCGACGGTCAGTCCTGTCGGTGCAGCCTGGCCGTTCGGGCCCATGGCGCTGCATGCGGCGCCGCTGCCGTCGCTGAGCAGCGCGCCCGCATAGCGCAAGAGGTTGGGCCGTGCCGGTTCCGTAATCATCAGGGTCCGCAGCGCGCGATTCACGACCGGCATGGCGGCAAAGTAGCCATCGGGATCGGCCGCCACGGCGGGATCGTCGAGATCCACAACCAGGCAGGCCGGGTCGAAGACGCGTCCCTTCAAGTCGACGAGGCAGTCGGGATCGGAGGCCGCATCGCACGAGAGCGCGTAGTCGAACGTCGCGTCGGCCCTGACGGGCGCGACGGCCAGTTCCCGCGCGGCCACACGCGCAACGTCCTGAAGGGCGTTTGCGTCGAACATCAGGCGGCCGAATTCGATCGCTCCCGCAAGCAGCAGATACAACACCAGCGAGACGAGCGCGAATTCGACGAGCGCGGCCCCCCGCTCCGAACGCCGCAGGCCAATGCCACGGCCCGCCTGCACGAAGTGGATCACCGCATCCCTCCCGTCACGCATGACGAGGTGAGAGAGTTACCGGTTCTTTGTCTCCAGCACGAGCGACGAGAGCGATCCGTCCCCTCCCACGTTGTCGCCCAGACGCCTCTGCCCGTTCGACTGGGTGATGGCGTTGACATCGAGTCCGATGCCGGTCGCGGAGTTACCTTCGTCGAAGCCCGGCGCGTTCGGGGACGTCTCGATGATCTTGCCGCTCACGATCGGCGCGTTGGAATCGGCATGGGCGCCCGGCAGGATGGCGGCGGCGGTGGCCAGCAGATCCGTCACTTTGTTGCCGAAGATTGAGACGGCAGCCGCACCGATGAGGGCAACGCCCGCGACAATTAGTGCGTATTCAACCAGCGCCGCGCCCTTCTCACTACGCCGCAAACGTTGCACGATTTTCGACATGACATCCTCCTGTCCGATGGCCTTCATTGCGGGGCCGCCCCCGCGAGAACCGAGCGAAGCAACTCGTCGCGGCCGGGAAACGTCCACATGGCGACGTCTGGAACTGGGGTTCGTAGAATAGCGGGGTTCACGATCACGATCAACTCGGTGTCCTGATCGTTCCGGTTGAAGCCCTGGAACAGCCTGCCCAGTATCGGCACGTCCCGCAGTCCCGGCGTTGACGCCGTGTTGGTGGACGTGCTGTTCGAGAGGAGGCCGCCAATCAGCAGGGCCTGGCCGTCCTGCAATCTCGAGCTCGTGCGCAGCGCGCGTGTCTGGAACGCCGTGGTGGCGACCGCCGTACCGGTGGATTGGCGAATCGCGTCCGTGAGGACGGCGTCTGGTGTGACGACCAGTGGCTGCACATCCAGCGTGATGGTGTCATCGTCACCGACGAGCGGGCGGATCTGGAGCTGGACGCCGAATGGAACAAATTCAACCGAGCTGAAGACGCCAGGCGTCGTCGCCCCGACACCCGCAGTGGCGGCGGCGGCACCGAAGGCCGGCGCGAACGCGGTCGGTACCGGCACCTCGCCGCCGATCTGCACCTGCGCCAGTTCTCCTGACAGGACCGTCAGCGACGGTGACGACAAGCTTCGCGCAATGCCCTCGCGCTCCAGCAGGGATAACGCCGTGGCGATGGCCGCATGACCGCCTGAATACTGCAACTCGTTCAACAACCCGCCATTCAGAAACGACAGGACGCCCTGAATCGCCGCGCCCGTGGCACCGACGCGAGCGGCCTGGTCGCCCTGGACCGTCGTGGCCGACTGCGCGGGATTGAGCGACGGCTGGCGGAAGTCCGAGAGCGCCAACACCGAATCCGGGTTGAGGGTCCGTAGTTTTGTCCGATTCACCTCAACGAGGCGGATGTCGACGCGCACCTGCGGCAGGTCGCTCACTTCAATAAAGGAAAGGATCCGACCGCCGGCCGCCTGGACGGCCGTGGCGCGGCCGAGATTTGTTCGGATCTGGTTGGTGAGCCGGCTTCCCCTGGCGCCGCCAAACAGTGAAGAGGTCGCGCCGCCGCCGCCGCCCAGTTGCGTCTGACTCGACTGCGTCTCGTTCTGGTCCGCCAGCCCCCCGGCCTCGTCAGCCAGGACCTGAACGTCGGCAGCCGTGATGCTCTGGCCGGCAAATAGTTGCGCCGACAACACCAGGATCCGCATCAGCGCCGTCTGGTTCGGCACGCGGCCCTCGAGCACGAGCGTGTCGCTGGAGTCGTCGCGGACGTCGCCACGCAGGACGCGCCGGATGGTGACATCCTGGCCGCCGATCGCTCGAATCGCGTCGCGGAGCTTCTCTTCGGGCAGCGGCGGCAGTCGATCGAGCTGAATGAGGTTAATCACGGAGCCAGACGGCTGGATCCCGCCCTGGAGTTGCGGACTTGACGCCCCGGGACTGGCCGCGGGCGCCGGTGCCCCCGCCGCAGGATTCTGTACGGCAGGTGTTCCAGGTGCGGCAGCACCGCCCGCATCCTGAGGCGGAACCGCCAGGAGGGGCTGCGCGGGGCCGCGATTGTTACCGCCGGCATCCAGATAATTGCGTGCGATCGCTTCGGCCGCCAGCGACGCATTGAGGTCGGGCGCGACGCCCGTGAGCACGAGCGCATCGCGATCCGGGGCGCTCTCGACCTCAATGGAAGGATGCACGCGCTTCAGGGCGCGCTCGAGGACCGACAGGTCGCGCTGGACGGTAAAAGGAAATTCGAGGGACGACCCGTTCGCGAGCCACACGATGAGCGTCGTTCTTCCCGTTTCGCGACCGAGCACCAGCACCTCACGGCTGGTAATCAGTTCTGCCGTCAGGATTTCTGTATCGGCAACCGCGAGACGTCGAATGTCCTGGGCAAACGGCAGTCGCCGGTACTGTGACCTGATGACGACGAGCGGAGCGCCGGCCGTCTGGACGTTGACGATCTGGGAGGGAGGAGGCGCGAGCGGGCGTGCAGACGCGGGAGCCGGCGCCCATTGAAGAGCGGCCCACGCCAGCAGGATCACGCTGGCCATCCGGGGGGGTATCGCAAGTGTCATTAGAGCGTTGCGCGCGTCAAAGAGGCGCAGAGTCTCGCCGGGATTATATGCTCCCGAGACGGCCAAGTCCGTTCCGGCCTTTGTGAAGATATTGTGAAAACCGTCTCGCCGAGCAATAACGTGGCCAGCATGACGGTATCGCAAACGTGTGGGGCCGACGCCGCACGCGTACGGGCAGTTGTCACATATTGGGGACGCGGCGGTCACCTAAAAGGGCTGGGTGAAGACCTCGACGGAAGCTGACGGACCACCATGGGCGAAATCTGACTACTTGAGGCTCGTCCCGGCGCCCGGCTTGAGGCCCGACGCCGCGCCGTACTGGTTGTCTTCCAGGCAGATGAACTCCATCAGCTCTCCGCCGCCGACTTTCAGGTCCGGGCGCAGCCGTCGGGTCCTGAAGTTCTCGGTGTTGGAGCCGACGTCAAGGTGTCCTCAGGTCTTATTTCACAGGGCCCTACGCTCGGCGCCGCTCCGCGATCTGACTAATTCTCCATGTTCACCGCGTAGTAGGCGACCGTCTTCGTCGGCACCTCCTTGAACCAGTGTGGCGTCTTGGCCGGTATCGTGATGACGTCGCCCTTGGTCAGGTGGTGTGTCTGCCCGCCCTGAACATCCGAAGCGCGGATCTGACCTGGGGCGGTTTGCATGGCGCACACCACCGTCCCACCGGTGACCAACGTCGCCTCCCCCTCGACGATGATGAAGACATGGTTCGTGCTCTCGTGCACTTCGACTTCGCCCGAGCCACGGCGCTGGGCCAACACTCTCAAGCCCGTGTCCTCGATTATTGCCCCGCCCTTGGCCATGGTCGCCGAGACCGTGTCGTGGGGGACGTAGGTCACCTTTGTTGGTACCCCAGCCGCCGCCAGATACGCAGCCACCATTAACAACGTCGCGAGCGCTGCCAGAAACTTCATATGTCCTCCTAGCTGGTGAACCGTCTCGTTTGTGAATGGATAAAATCGCAGAACCGCAGCAGGTTTTGATCGTCCGGCTGGTCGCACGTCACCATCACCGTCCTCTGGTGTGATGTGCCGCCGAAGATCGTGATGCCGTTCTGCAGACGCGCATTCATCGCAAGCTCGAACCCGTTGAAGATCTGCTCCCGGTCCGACGAGGCGTTCGTGTCGATCCGCTGCGTCAGCGACAGCTTTGCCGGAGAGAGGTTGTACGCCGTAATCACCACGCCTGCGATGGCACTTTGCGCCCACACCGAGGGCGCCGTTGCTGCCAGCACGCCAAACACTGTTACTGCAGCCGCCGCGATCTTCTTCGCATGCATGCTGCCGTCCCCTTCAGTTTTCTCAGTTGGTCAACCGGCCCCCACACTACCAAGTTGCGACGGCTCTACCACACGCGGCCTTCCACTTGGCGGCCATCGCCTCTCGATTGACTTTTCTTCCTCGAAGGTACACATCGGAAATCCGACGCGTATTCCTGATGTCGTCCAGGGGATTGGCGTCAAGCACAATGAAATCCGCACCCTTGCCTGGCGCCAGCGTTCCCAGATGGTCGTCGACGCCAAGGAGCGCGGCTGCTGCGCTCGTCGCAGAGACTATCGCCTGGTGAGGGTTCATGCCAACCCAGTTCACGAACGCCTCCAGCTCCATGTGGCTTCCCCATCCCAAAGGCCGATTACCGCCGGCGTCGTGGCTTCCCAGCGCGATGTGTACGCCAGCCTTGTAGAGGGCCGCGATGTTCTCGCCGGTCAGATTCCCGGTGGGCGTTGGTACTCGTCTGTTGTTCTCAAATGCTTGGCCCCAGCGCTCGAGATGCGCATCGCACTTGACCGCACGCAGGAGCGGGTCTCGAAGCCACGCCGGCCTCTCGCCAGCCGCGCGCGGCGCACTGCCACCGAGGCCCGCTGGCGTGATCACGGGGATGACCCAGAAATTCGGCCGCGCCTTCACGAGCGCAATCAGCTCCGCATCGACGGGATAGTCCTGTATCGGATGCGTCTGAATATCCAGGCCGGCGCGTATCATCGCTTTCGTGTCGGCCAGCGTCTTGACGTGGGCAATCGTACGCATCCCGAGCCTGTGAGCCTCTTTGATCGCCGCCGCATAACTTTCCTGCGTCAGATAGAAAGGACCCTTTTCCCCGGGTATCTGGTATCCTCCGCGGTCTTCCAGCCAGAGCTTGACGAAGGTGATCCCCTGCGCGTGCAGCTCACGCACGGCCAGCCTGGCCTGCAGTGGTTTGAAGATTGGATACGGCGCGCTGCTTCGGGGGTTGCCGGTGCCCTCCCATGCCAACCCTCGCCCGATCGTGTAGTACCGGGCGCCGGCGAAGGAATCCTGCTGGGACTCGACACGCAGGTCAGTAAACTTCGCCGGGTCATCGGCGTACCGCGAATCGAACAATGCGGGGTTGTCGTTGCCCAGACTGTGCGTCAACGCGTGTCCCGTGTATGCGTAGCGCTCCAGGTGGTCGATGACGTTCTCGCGCGTGAAGTTCTCTTCGTCCTCGGTGTTGGTGGCCGTGTCCTCGTATCCGATGTGGCTGTGCAGATCGACCAGCGCCGGCATGACCGTCTTACCACGGAGATCGACCCGTCTTGCACCGGACGGCGCCTGGATCTCACCGGACCGACCGATGCTCGCAATGCGATTGCCCTCGACGAGCAAGGCCGCGTTCTCGATCGTTGTAGCGCCGTCTCCGACAATGACCCGGGCACCCTCGAACAGCGTGGCCGTCCGTGCCGCCGCGTCCTGGCCGGCTTGCGGTGCTGCACCACCGGCCGCCGTACACGCCGGGCCAGAAACTGCGCATGCCACCAAGAGCGACCAGAGCGGCCCGTTTTTCAGCAGTCGCATACAACCTCCTCAATCCGCTACCGCGGATACTACACCCATGACCGAGGCCGCGGGTCGTTGCTGGCGCGCGTGTAGTTCCAGAGTTTCCCCGTGAACACCCGCCGCGCCGCCGGCTGGGTCGCCGCTGGATTATTTGAGGCTCGTCCCGGCGCCCGGCTTGAGGCCCGACGCCGCGCCGTACTGGTTGTCTTCCAGGCAGATGAACTCCATCAGCTCTCCGCCGCCGACTTTCAGGTCCGGGCGCAGCAACCGGGCCCTGAAGTTCACCGTCACCGGCCTCGAGAACGCGCCCGGGTCGTCGAGCAGGAAGACGTGGCGCAGCGAGCCCCAGTTCATCCGGGTATAGCGCTCCACCGTGTGCATCTGCTCGGTATGCGGGGTGCCGCGGCTGTCCATCCAGAACTTGTCGTTGTAGCCGACCGTGTCGACGACGAGCGTGTCGCCGTCCCAGCGGCCGATGGAATGCCCCCACCAGGTCGGGATCATGTCCTCAGAATGCGTGCGGCCGTCCATATAGATGACGCGATGCGCGCCCGCGTCGCCCGTCTCGTGCAGCACGTAGATGTGCGACAGCCCTTTCGACGTGTAGGACATCGCGAATTTCCACGGATAGGGGTTGGCGCGCGGCACGCCCATCGGCAGGCAGGCGGTATAGGGCTCCTGCTCCTCCTTGCGCTTGTCCCTGAGCTCT
>Ga0184637_10000810_pt1 | contig 22244 bp, 22 predicted proteins | sample PLM3_127_b2_FD_133143 | JGI IMG/M metagenome (GOLD analysis project Ga0184637, IMG submission 133143) | Groundwater sediment microbial communities from an aquifer in East River, Colorado, USA - PLM3_127_b2 | ecosystem: Environmental > Terrestrial > Soil > Riparian zone | place: USA: East River... | reverse complement strand
GAGGCGCTGGCGGTCAGCCTGGGCCGTTCCGCCCGTGCGCGGGCGATCCAGCTCCCCGCCTGGAACGAGGCGCTCGGGCTGCCCCGTCCCTGGGACCAGCAGTGGAGCCTGCGCATCCAGCAGATCCTCGCCTACGAGACCGACCTGCTCGACTACCCCGACATCTTCGAGGGCTCGAAGGTCATGGAAGGGCTGGTCGAGGAGCTCACCGACGGCGCCCGGGAGGAGATGTCCGTGGTCGAGCGGTACGGGGGCGCGGTCGAGGCGGTCCCCTACATGAAGGCGAGCCTCGTCGAGTCCCACCGGGAGCGGGTGGCGCGGATCGAGCGCGGCGAGCTCCGGGTGGTGGGCCAGAACTGCTTCACGGAGACCGAGGACTCCCCCCTCACCGCCGGCGTGGACCGTGGCGTCCTGAGCCCCGAGCCCGAGGTCGAGCGGGAGTGCGTGGAGGCACTCGAGCGGTGGCGCAGCGAGCGCGACCAGGACGCGGTCGATCGCGCCCTGGAGGCGCTTGCGGAGGCCGCCCGCGACGAGTCACGCAACGTGATGCCGGCCACGATCGAGGCGGCCCGCGCCGGGGCGACGACGGGCGAGTGGGCGGGGACGCTGCGCGAGGCCTTCGGCGACTACCGGGCGCCGACCGGAGTCGGCGCGGCCGCGGCCGCCGTCGACGGCGAGCTGCTGGGCGAGGTCCGGCGCAGGGTGGATGCGGTCTCCGACGCACTCGGCAAGCGGGTGAAGATCCTGGTCGGGAAGCCCGGTCTCGACGGGCACTCGAACGGCGCCGAGCAGGTCGCCGTCCGCGCGCGCGACGTCGGGATGGAGGTCGTGTACCAGGGCATCCGGCTGACGCCCGAGCAGATCGTCAGCTCCGCGCTGGAGGAGGACGTGGACGTCGTCGGCCTGTCGATCCTGTCCGGCTCGCACGGCCAGCTCGTCCCCGAGATCGTTCGGCGCCTCCGCGAGGAGGGGATCGACGTCCCGGTCGTCGTCGGCGGGATCATCCCGCCACCCGACGCCGAGGCGCTGCGCGAGGCCGGGGTGGCACGCGTCTATACCCCGAAGGACTTCGACATCAACCGCATCATGGGCGACATCGTCGAGCTGGTCGCGGCGCGCAACGGGGTCGCCCAGCCACAGCCCGCGTAGGCTCGCGCCACCGGAGTAGGCTGAGGGCATGAGTGAGCCTCGCCCGCACGGCGAGCTGAGCACCGACCGCAGCGCGTGGCTCCGCTGCTACCGCTGCTGGTCGCAGCGGCTCGAAGCTCAGGTCCACTACGACGCGATCATTCGCGTCGATCCGGAGACCGGCGAATCGTCCGAGCGCGTCGACGAGGTCCAAGAGGCGGTCGTCCAGTGCGTGGACTGCATGCACGACCAGCCACACCTCGCGGTGGACAACGGGCGCGTCGTCCCGGTCGAGGATCGGTGGGAGCGGATGGTCGCCGGGACACCCTGGGTCGCCTCCTGCACGGTGACCGTGGATCAGGACCTGATCGAGACCTGCTCAGGGCCGGAGGCCGCCGACAGCCTTACCTTCGGGGCGTTCGGCGAGTCGGGAACGCGCGAGTTCTTCACCCACGTGCGCTTCCACAAGCACGACGAGGAGCGGATCGTGGTCCACCTCCTGGTCGAGCTCTACGCCCGCTCGCCTGAGGAGGCGACCGGCGTGCTCGAGGAGGCCACCCGTGGCACCCTCGAGATCACCTCGCTCGCGGAGGAGTCGCGCCCGCCGGCGCACGCCTCCGACGAGGCGCACTAGGCGCTCGCGCCGCGGCGCCGAAGCCCCGCGCGGGGTCAGCCTCCGCGGACGCGCTTGAACTTCCGCTTCGCAGGGGTGGGATCGGTGTTCCCGGCCTCGTCGGTCGCCTCGACGCGGAAGGTGTGCCTGCCGAGGCTCACGCGGTAGGAGATCCGCCCCTTCGAGCAGTCCCGGGAGCGGCCGGAGTCGAGCCGGCAGCGGAACACGACGCCATCGCCCGCCGTGACTGCTTCCGCGGCGCCGAACGCGAAGCGGACACGGCGCTTCTTCGTCCTCTTCTTCGGCCCCGAGAAGATCTTCGTCTGGGGCGGCTGGCCGTCGCCGCTCGACCCGGCCGGGGGCGGCGGGGGGCCCGGGGCCAGGCCCGTCGCCGAGCTGCTCGCGGCGTTGAACAGGCTCTGCGCCGTGGTGCCGAAGTAGGGCCCGTACATGTGCTCGTTGTTCGAGGGCGGTGGGGGAAGGTACTTGTAGCTGTTGACCGAGTTCACGTAGGCGCCCGCGGCGTCCTCGTACACCCAGCCGCCGCCGCTCGAGCCCCCGGTCATGTCGCAGCCGATGTACATCGTCTTCGGGTTCCCCGAGGTCGGATCGTCGCCGCCGTAGTCCGACTCGCACACGTGCAGCTTCCCGCCGTCGAACGGCGGGGCCGCCGGGTAGCCGTAGGAGTTGAAGTGCTGATCGCGCGGCTGGTTGAAGGCCACGCCCCGGGCGCCGCCCAGCACGTCCTCGACCCCGACCCCCGAGCCGTTCTGGTACAGCACCGCCGCTCCGACGTCGTGACTGAAGTCCTCGCTCGACACCCAGCCCGCGGTGGACAGGACGGTCTTTGCCACCCAGCTCCCGTACGGCGTGCTTCCGTCCCGGTAACCGGGCACGAACAGCACCTCGGTCGCCCAGCCCGCGGTCTGGTCATGCACGCAGTGACCGGCCGTCAGGATCGTGCTCTGGTTCGCTCCGTTGACCACGGTGGCGGAGCACACGTAACGGCCGTCGCCGGGCAGGGTGAAGAAGAACTTCCCGTGCAGGCTGTTCGGCAGCACGAGGGTCTCCGCCGCGCTCACGTCGTAGCTGCTGTAGGCGACGTGCGAGGCGGGCAGGGGCGTCTCCGTGGCGGACGCCCCTCCTCCGCTCATCGTGCGCGAGGCGCTCGGCCCGCCGGACGGCGGAATCAGCGCGGGCGGACCGCCGGGTTCGTCGCTGCCCGGCCGCGGGGCGCGGGAGGGTTCCCGGCGCGCGATCCCGAGCGGGTCCGCCCGCCGCATCCGCTTGCGGGTCCAGAAGTCGCGCACGTCCTCGGGGTCCTGGCCCAGGACGTGGCGCCTCGGCTCCTCGGCGCTCCCCACGGCTGTCGCGGGCGCAAACGCGCACGCGGCGCCCGCCAGCGCCAGCACGAGCACCGCGCGGCTGGCCCGGACGATCGGGTCGGCCCCTGCATTCGACATGCCTGGTCAAGATATCGACGACGTGTGAAGAAAGCCTTAGCGCCGTTCGCGACGCGGCATCGTCAGGAGAAGTGGGCGGTGAGCCGCCGGTGGCGATGCTCGAACACGCGTGCGATCAGCGCCCGCACCGGCCGCTCGAGCCCCGGTAGCCGCGCCAGCCCGCGCCGCAGCTCGAAGGCCACCCGATCGGTGACCTCGCAGGCGCCGTCGCCGGCCGGCGTGACGCTGCGCTCGTGCTCCCAGCGCCGCATGCTGAGCATCGTCGAGCGCTCAAGGAAGCGGCGGCCGGGCTCCAGCTCCGCCAACCCGAGGTCGTCGTAGTCGAACGGGATCACCCCGAACAGCAACAGCCAGCTGCGCCCGAGTTGCTGCCCGGGCTTCACGTCATCGATCGTCTTGTGGCGCAGCCCGCGCGGCATCGTCATCCGGATCCACGGCCCCAGCTCGTGGTTGATCCCCCCGGGGCTGACCACCCTCCGCCACACCTGCTCGGCGGGTGCGGGGATCGCAGAGGTCCGGGTGACCTCTATCGGTACCTACTCGGAGTCCGCGCCGGGCTTGCGCGGGACGAGCACGGCGCGCTTGAACTCGGCGACCAGGGTTCCGTCCTGCTTGTAGACGCGGGTGTGGACCTTGACCACGCCGCGGTCGGGCTTCGAGCTCGAGGGCTTCGCGTCGAGGACCTCCGACTCCGCGAACAGGGTGTCGCCGTGGAAGACCGGTGCCGGGTGGGTCAGCTCCTCGGTGGCGAGGTTGGCGATCGCCTTGCCCGAGACGTCGCCTACCGACATGCCGAGCGCGAGCGAGTAGACGAGCGGCCCCACGACCACGTTCCGCCCCTGCTGCGACTCGCCGGCGTACACGTCGTTGATGTGAAGCGGATGGTGGTTCATGGTCAGGAGGCAGAACAGGTGGTCGTCCGCCTCGGTGACCGTCTTCGCGGGCCAGTGCTTGTAGATCGCGCCGACCTCGAACTCCTCGAGATAGCGGCCGTACTGCCGGGCTCCGGACGCCTCCCGCCCGGCCTGGTCGGTGACGAGCTCCTCGGGCCTGGTCTCGGCCTTTGCCATGACTCAGCCCCGCACCTTCTTCACCCGGGCCCGCTGCTCGTGGCGCTCGATCACCTGCTCGACGAGACGCTGGATGCGCCGGTCGCCCGAGACCTTGACGTGGCCGTGCTGGTAGGCCTCGCGCCAGTCCTTGATCCTGCCCTCCGTCGCCAGCTCGTTGAAATGGGAGCGTGGCAGCGAGACGTCGATCCGCGCGTCGTCCGGCTCGCCCTTGCTGACCTCCGGGCCCGGGACGCGAACCCGAAAGACCTGCACGTCGCCCCGGCCGCGCAGCTCGAGCCTGATCACGAGCTTGAGCCGGCCGAGCGCCGAGACCTCGCCGATGAATCGCTGGTAGGCGGTCGCGATCAGATCCTGCGTGCGGGGCATTTGTCTGCGTGTCCTTCCCTGGTTGTGCGGGGCGGAGCGGCCGGAAGCCGCTGCGGGGTCAAATCCCGTGGCGCTCCAGGAGCTTCTTCCCGATCACCATTCGCTGGATCTCCGATGTCCCCTCCCCTATCAGCAGCAGCGGTGCATCGCGGTACAGGCGCTCGATCTCGTACTCCTTCGAGTAGCCGTAGCCGCCGTGAATCCGGAACGCCTCCTCGACGACCTCCTTGCCCGTCTCGGAGGCGAACAGCTTCGCCATCCCCGCCTCGAGGTCGGAGCGCTCTCCGGCGTCCTTGAGCCGGGCCGCCCTCATCGTCAGCAGCCGGGCAGCCTCGACCTTGGTCGCCATGTCGGCGAGCTTGAACTGGATCGCCTGGTGCTGCGCGATCGGCTTGCCGAAGGTCTTTCGCTCCTGGCTGTAGCGCAGGGCCAGCTCGAGCGCCCGCTGGGCGATCCCGACGCCCCGCGCGGCGACGTTCACCCGCCCCACCTCCAGCGCGTCCATCATGTGGCGGAACCCCTGGCCCACGCCAGCCTCCTCGCCGCCGAGGATCCGCTCCGGCGGGCAGCGGTAGCCGTCGTACACGAGCTCTGTGGACTCGACCCCCTTGTAGCCCATCTTCTTGATCTTCGGGGGGATCGTCAGCCCGGCGAACTCGCCCTTGTTCTCACTCGCGCCGGGCTCCTTCTCGGTGATGAAGCAGGTCATCCCCTTGTAGGGCGGGTCGGCCTTCGGGTCGTTCTTCATCAGCACGAAGACGATCCCGGAGAGCAGGCCGTTCGTGACCCACATCTTCTGCCCGCTCAGCTCCCATTCCCCGTCGTCGTTCCTCCGCGCGACCGACTTGATCCCCTGCACGTCCGAGCCGACCTCGGGCTCCGAGAGTGAGAAGGCGGCCCGGATCTCGCCGGTGGCCATCTTCGGCAGGAAGTGCTCCTTCTGCTCGTCGGTGCCGAACTTCATCAGCAGGTAGGAGCCGATGAAGTGGGTGTTGACCACCCCCGAAATCGAGATCCAGCCGCGCGACAGCTCCTCGACGATCATCGCGTAGGTGGTCAGATCGAGGCCCATCCCGCCGTGCTCCTCGGGGATCGTCACCCCGAACAGGCCGAGCTCCTTCATCTGCTCGACGATCGCCTCGGGAAACTTGTCCTCGTGGTCGAACTCCGCGGCCACGGGCAGGATCTCGTTGTCGACGAACTGGCGCACCATCTCGGTGATCGCCTTCTGCTCGTCGGTCTTCTCCTGGTAGGCGGCGGTGGCTACTGCCATGAATCCTCGGCGAGATCGCTCGTCAGACGCTCGGCGGCGACGGACAGCAGGATAACGGCGGTGTAGATTTCGCCGCCGCCGCGAGCGTTCGCCGCCGCGCTACCCTCGAACCAGATGCGAAACCCACGCCGCTTCACCCATCCGCTCGCTCTCGAGGCGCCCGAGCCACCGCTGGAGATCCCGGTCAAGCCCTCGCGGATGATCCATTTCCTCGACGCGAGCAACGAGAAGATGGTCGCCAAGGTCCCCGACATGATCGGGAAGACCGACGTCCTGCTCGGCAACCTCGAGGACGCGATACCCGCCGACCGCAAGGAGGCGGCCAGGGAGGGCCTGATCGAGCTGGCCAAGAGGACCGACTTCGGCGACACGGCGCTGTGGACCCGCGTCAACAGCCTCGACAGCCCGTGGGCGCTGGACGACTTCCTGCGGCTGATCCCCGAGATCGGGGAGGTGCTCGAGGTCGTGATGATCCCCAAGGTCGAGGGGCCGTGGGACATCCACTACGTGGACCGGCTGCTCGCCCAGCTCGAGGCCAAGGCGGGGCTGAAGCGGGCGCTGCTCGTCCACGCGGTCCTCGAAACGGCGCTCGGCGTGTCCAACGTCGAGCAGATCGCGGCCGCCAGCCCCCGCATGCAGGGCATGAGCTTCGGGCCCGCCGACCTCGCCGCCTCGCGCCGCATGAAGACGACGCGCGTCGGCGGCGGCCATCCCGCCTACCGCGTCCTCGAGGACCCGGACCCCGACGATCCGGACGCTCCGCGCGCCAGCTTCCAGCAGGACCTGTGGCACTACTCGATCGCACGCATGGTGGACGCGTGCAACTCCGCCGGGATCCTGCCCTTCTACGGGCCGTTCGGCGACATCTCCGACGATGCCGGCTGCGAGGCGCAGTTCCGCGGCGCGTTCCTGCTCGGCTGCGTAGGCGCCTGGTCGCTCCACCCGCGTCAAATAGAGATCGCGAAGATGGTGTTCAGCCCCGATCCCGATGAGGTCAAGTTCGCGAAGAAGGTGCTGGAGGCGATCCCCGACGGGCGCGGGGTCCACATCATCGACGGCCGCATGCAGGACGACGCGACCTGGAAGCAGTGCAAGGTGATGGTCTCGCTTGCCGAGATGCTGGCCAAGCGGGACCCGGAGCTGGCCAAGGCGTACGACCTCTGAGGCGGCGGGCGCTGGAGCCGTACCAAGTCCAAGGCGTTGCGAGGTAGTATCGCTTTCACACGATATAGCTATTATGCTATAGGCAATGATCGCACCCGGACCGTTGATCAAGGACGCCCGCGAGTCGGCCGGATTCAGTCAGGCCGAGCTCGCACGCCGCATGGACACCACGCAGTCCTCCGTGGCGAGACTGGAGTCGCCGCGCTCGAACCCCCGGCTCGACACCCTCGATCGGGCGATCGCCGCCACGGGCCAGCGGCTGGCGATCTCCGTCGAGCCCGGGTTCGGTCTCGACGAGACGATGGTCGCGGCGAACCTCCGCTTGGAGCCGGCCGATCGCCTGCGCCATTTCGCGTCCGCCCACGCGTCCGCCCGGAAGCTGCGCGAGGCCGGCAAGAAGGCCCTTGGATCCTAAGGAGCGACTCCCGGCCGAGTTCCCGAAACTGGACTCCGAGGACATGCTGCGCCGCCTCACGGCGGCCGGCGTCGACTTCATCGTCATCGGCGGCATCGCGCTGGTCCTCCTTGGCTCCCCACGGATGACGCGTGACCTCGACATCGTCTTCGCGCTGGACGAGGCGAACCTGGAAGCGCTTGGTCGCGTGCTCACCGATCTCGGCGCGGGCCTCCGCGACGTCGATGAGCAGGTTCCATTCGTTCCAGACGCATCAATGCTGAAGAACGTCCAGTTGCTCACGCTCACGACATCGGCCGGATGGCTGGACGTACATTCGACCGTTGAAGGCGCGCCGCCCTTTGACCGACTTCGAAGGAACGGCGAGCGTGTTGACCTCGACGGATTCTCCGTGCTCGTGGCGTCGCCCGACGACATGATCGCGATGAAGAAAGCGGCTGGGAGGCCCCAGGACCTCATCGACGTCGAGACGCTGGCGGCGATCAAGCGGCTGCGCCGAGGGCTCGACCGACGCTCAGCGTCGAGCTAGCTCGGCTCCAGTACGACGACCGGGATCTCGCGGTCTCCGGCGCGTTGCTGGTAGACGGCGTAGCCGCCGTAGCGTCGTGTGACCAGCCGCCACACCCGCGGGCGCTCCTCCGCCGTCGCGACCCGGGCCCGGTAGGCGCGCTCGTCGCCGTTGATCGCGAAGCTGACGTCGGGGTTGGCGACCACGTTCCGGAACCAGGCCGGGTTCTTTACGTCGCCGCCGCGCGACGCGACGAGCAGCACGCTGTCCCCGTCGCGCGTGTACACCAGCGGCGTGTGCCGCTCCACCCCCGTCTTTGCCCCCTTCACCTTCAGCATCCCGGCCCGCCCGAAGCCGGCGGTCGTGAACCGGCCCCCGGTCAGAGGCATCAGCCGGCGGTCTATCGGCGGGGCGAGGTTGACGTAGAACCAGGCGCCGGCAGGCGAGGCGGCCAGCGCCTCCACCAGCCGCTCGCGCCTCGACTTCGCGTCCTCAGCCGTCATTCAAGCGCCCGCGCAGCGCCTCGAGCTGGGCGCGGATCTCGTCGGGCAACCGGTCGCCGAAGCGGGCGAGGTGCTCCTCGACCTGAGGAAGCTGGGCCTCGACAGCCTCCGCGTCCACCGTCAGCAGCTCACGCATCGCGTCGTCGGAGATGTCGGGCCCCTCGGTGTCGATCGCACCCTGCGCCGGCACGAGCCCGATCGGCGTCTCGGTCGCCTCCGCTTCGCCGTTACAGCGACGGAAGATCCACTCGAGCACGCGACTGTTGTCGCCGAAGCCCGGCCACAGGAAGCTCCCGTCGTCGTCCTTGCGGAACCAGTTCACGTAGTAGATACGCGGGAGCTTCTCGGGGTCGCCACCGCGGCCGATCTCCAACCAGTGGCGGAAGTAGTCCGCCATGTTGTAGCCGCAGAACGGCAGCATCGCGAAGGGGTCGAAGCGGAGCTCTCCAACCGCCCCCGCCGCGGCCGCGGTCGTCTCCACCGACATCGTGGCGCCGAGGAACGTGCCGTGCTCCCAGTCGAACGCTTCGGTGACGAGCGGGATCACCGTCGCCCGGCGGCCGCCGAACAGGATGGCGTCGATGGGCACCCCGGCCGGGTCCTCCCACTCCGGTGCGATCGACGGGCACTGCCCCGCCGGGGTCGTGAAGCGCGAGTTGGGGTGCGCGGCCGGTTCCTCGGAGTCAGGCGTCCAGTCGTTTCCGCGCCAGTCGATCGCGTGCTCGGGAGGGTCGTCGGTCATCCCCTCCCACCACACGTCGCCGTCGTCGGTCAGCGCGCAGTTCGTGAAGATGGAGTTCCGCTCCACGGTCGCCATCGCGTTCGGGTTGGTCTTCTTCCCGGTGCCCGGCGCGACTCCGAAGAACCCCGCCTCGGGATTGACCGCGCGCAGCCGCCCCTCGTCGTCGAACTTCATCCACGCGATGTCGTCGCCGACCGTCTCCGCCCGCCACCCCTTCAGGCTCGGGATCAGCATCGCGAGGTTCGTCTTTCCCGACGCCGACGGGAACGCCCCCGTCACGTACTTGAACTCGCCGTCGGGCGAGGTCAGCTTGAGGATCAGCATGTGCTCGGCCATCCAACCCTCGTCGCGGGCCATCACCGAGGCGATGCGCAGCGCGAAGCACTTCTTGCCCAGCAGGGCGTTGCCGCCATAGCCGGAGCCGAACGACCAGATCTCTCGACTCTCCGGGTAGTGAACGATGTACTTGGTCTCGTTGCACGGCCAGGGCACGTCCTCAGCGCCGTCCTCCAACGGCATCCCAACCGAGTGAACGCAGGGAACGAAATCACCGTCCTCGCCCAGGACGTCCAGAGCTTGCCTTCCCATCCTGGTCATGATCCGCATCGAGACGGCCACGTAGCGCGAGTCCGTGAGCTGGACGCCGATGTGCGCGATCGGCGAGCCCAGCGGGCCCATCGAGAACGGCACCACGTACATGGTGCGGCCGCGCATCGAGCCGCGGAACAGCTCCGCGAGCGTTTCGCGCATCTGCTTCGGGTCGCGCCAGTTGTTCGTCGGGCCGGCGTCGTCCTCGCGCTCGGAGCAGATGAACGTGCGGTCCTCGACCCGGGCGACGTCGTCGGGATCGGAGCGCGCGAGGTAGGAGCTCGGCCGCTTCGCGTCGGCCAGCCGCTCGAACGTGCCGGCCTCGACCAACTCGCCGCACAGGCGCTCGTACTCCTCGGCCGAGCCGTCGCACCAGTGGATCGCGCCCGGGTCGGTGAGCTCGGCCATCTCCTCCACCCAGCCCGTGAGCCGAGCGTGCGTGGTCGGCGGGTCGGCGGTCGAAATGGGGTCGTCGCTCACGGCGGTGCTGTCACTCCTCTCGTATCCCGGGTGCGGCCATTCTTATCGCACAACGGTAGATTCCGCGCCCGCATGCGGTTCTACGAGTACGAGTCCCGACGCATAGTCGAGCGAGCCGGGATCCCTGTCACCAGGTACGGCTTCTGCACCACGGCCGCGCAGGCCCGCAGGGCCGCGGAGGAGATCGACGGGCCGGTCGTGATCAAGTCGCAGGTGCTGAGTGGCGGGCGGATGAAGGCCGGCGGCGTCAAGTTCGCCGACAGCCCCGAGGAGGCCGAGGGGCACGCTGCCGAGATCCTCGTCTTGGAGATCAACGCACAGCGGCCGCGCGGCGTGCTCGTCGATCCCAAGGCCGACGTGGAGCAGGAGTATTACGCCGGGGTGGTCTGGGACGGTACGGCGAAGCGGCCACTGATCCTGTTCAGCGACATGGGCGGGATCGACATCGAGCAGGTGGCCGCTGAGCACCCCGACCACGTGGGGCGCGGCCACGTCTCCAACCTGCTGCCGATCTCCGACTTCCAGGCCAAGCAGGTGATCGCCCAGACCGGCGTCAGCGGCTCGGAGCTGAACCGCGCGACCCCGATCCTCGCCCGCCTGGCGCGGCTGTTTCGCGACCGCGACATGACCCTGGCCGAGATCAACCCGCTCGCCAGGCTCAAGGACGGCAGCTTCGTCGCCCTCGACGCCCACATGGAGATGGAGAACGAGGCGAAGCCGCGCCAGCAGGAGCTGCTGGAGGAGGAGCTGGAGATCGCTCCCGACGACACTCGCGAGCCCTACGAGCCGAGCGAGTTCGAGCGCAACGTGAAGGCGATCGACTCCACCGACCACCGCGGAGTTATCCAGGGCCGCGACCACGGCTTCCACGGCAACCTGGGGCTCGTGATCGGCGCCGGAGGCGGCTCGCTGACGCTCACCGACGCGGTCCGCAGCCAGGGCGGCAAGCCCGCCAACTACACGGAGATCGGCGGCAACCCCTCGGTCTCGAAGGCCAGCGGCCTGGCCAGGGAGGTGCTGAAGAAGGATAGCGTGGAGAAGATCGCGGTGATGATGTCGATCGTCTCCAACACGCGGGTGGACATCGTCGCCCGCGGCGTGATCAAGGCGTGCCTGGAGCTGGACAGGGACCCAGCGGAGACGATCGCGATCTTCCGCATCCCCGGCGCCTGGGAGGAGGAGGGCTACAGGATCCTCGAGCGCTACGGGGTCGAGTACTGCGACCGCTCGGTCTCAATGTGGGAGGCGGCCCGCCGGGCGGTGGAGAAGATCCAAGGAGCCCAGGCGTGAGCATTCTTCTCAGCAAGGACTTCACGTTCATCGTCCAGGGGATAACCGGCCGCGAGGCGGTGAACCTGACCAGGGAGTGCCTGGACTACGGCTCGAAGGTCGTTGGCGGCGTCACCCCCGGCCGCAGGGGCCGCGAGGTGCACGGGGTGCCGGTGTTCGACACGGTCGAGCAGGCGGTGGCCAACCACGGCGCCCCGGTCGACGGCTCGGTCGTCACCGTCCCCCCCGCGTTCACCAAGGACGCGGTGCTCGAGGCGATCGAGAACGGGGTCGAGCTGATCGTCGTCGTTACCGAGCGCATCCCGCGCGGCGACGTCGCCCAGATGGTCGAGCTCGCGGACATGCGCGGCGCCCGGATCATCGGCCCCAACTGCCTCGGCCTGATCGTCCCGGGGGTGTGCAAGATGGGCGGGATCGGCGGCCCGGCGAAGGACGCCGCCAAGGCATACGCACCTGGGCCGGTCGGCGTGATGTCGCGCTCCGGCGGCATGACGACCGAGATCTCCTCCTCGCTGACGGCCGCCGGGCTGGGCGTCTCGACCGCGATCTCGATCGGGGGGGACGCGATCATCGGCTCGACCTACGCCGAGCTGATGCCGCTGTTTCAATCGGACGAGGGAACCGAGGCGATCGTGATCTACACGGAGCCGGGCGGCCGCATGGAGGCGCAGCTGGCCGAGTGGGTGACGGAGAACGAGTCGCGGCTCCCGATCGTCGCCTTCATGGCCGGCAAGTTCATGGACGAGGAGGAGATGAAGGGAATGAGCTTCGGGCATGCGGGAACGATCGTCGAGGGCGAGGAGGACACGGCGGCGCAGAAGATCGCCCGCCTCGAGGCTGCGGGGATCGGTGTCGTCGAGCGGATCGACGAGATCCCCGACGCGGTGAAGGAGCGGCTGGGGGCGAAGGTTTGATGGCCGCCACGGACGACAGGCAGCTCGACGGCATCTTCATCGACGTCGAGGTGGATGACACTGTGGCGAAGGACCCGGAGATCGCCGCGAAGCTCGAGGAGGTCTGCCCGGTGGACATCTTCGCCACCGCCGACGACGGCACCCTGGAGATCGTGAAGCAGAACCTCGACGAGTGCGTGCTCTGCTACCTGTGCGTGGAGGCCGCGCCCGAGGACAGCGTTCGAGTGGTCAAGCTGTACGAGAAAGACTAGCTCGCGGCCAGCCGGCGTCGAGTTTGCTTGATCTCGTCGCCATGCGCGCGGGCGAGCGCGTGGCGGGCCGCCGACGAGCGCACGTACTCGGTGAACGCCTCGGCCGGCTCGCAGCTGGGGCCGACGCTCGACTTGACCACGTACCAGGATCGTTTCGGCAACCCACCGCGCGGCCGGATCGCCGCAAGCAGGCCGAAGCCGAGCTCGAGCTGGACCGCCTCACCAGACTGAAGCGCGATCCCCAGCCCCATCCTGGCGGCGTTCTTGATCGCGCCGTTGGACCCGAGCGTCAGCAGCGAGGGCTGAAGCTGGTGGGAGGCGAGGTAGACCTCGCAGAGGCGGCGCGTTCCCGAGCCCTGCTCGCGCATCAGCCAGGGGGTGCGCGCGAGCTCGTCGACCGCGACCCAGGCACGCTTGGCGAGCGGATCGCCGGGCGCGGTGATGAGGACGAACTCGTTGTCGGCGAACGGCACCCCATCGAAGCCGCGATCCTCGGGGGCGCGTCCGGAGATCGCCACGTCGGCCTCGTGGGCTTCGAGCCGCCGGAAGACCTCCTCGCGGTTGCCGACGTGGAGTGCCACCTGTAGCTCGGGGTGATGCTTCCGGAAGTCCCGGATCAGCGGCGGCAGCAGGTACTCGCCGGCGGTGGTCACCGCGGCGATCCGCAGCCGGCTTCCGGCTCCCCGAGCGACCTCCCCGGCCACCTCGGAACCCTGCTTGAGGAGGCCGAGGACGTCGGCGGCGTACCGCGCATACGCTTCCCCGGCCGGGGTGGGCTTGACGCTGCGACCCGCGCGCTCGGTCAGCTTGACCCCGACCTCGCGCTCCAGGGCCGCGACCGCTGCGGAGACCGACGGTTGCGTGACCACGAGCTCCTCGGCCGCGGCCGTAACCGAGCCGTGGCGAACGACGCAGAGGAACGCGGATAGCTGAGTAAGAGTAACCGCCAAGGAACCGGCGAGAAGTATATGGAGATCTCTATAGCTCCTGAAGCTTGCCTTAGCTTGAAATCACGAGCTTGCTATGCGAGGGTCCGCGCATCGGCGAACGACTCACCCCGATCTCACCGTCCGACAGGCTGCTCTGCGGCCCGGGCCCGACCAACGTCGACCCCGCCGCGCTGGAGGCGATGCGCAAGCCCATGCTCGGGCATCTCGACCCCGAGCTGCACGACATCCTGCTCGAGCTCACCGGGCTGCTCCGCCGGGTCTACCGCGCGGAGTCGGGGATGGTCGTGCCGCTGCAGTCGACCGGGACGTCCGGGATGGAGGCGGGCATGGCGAACCTCGTCGAGCCGGGCGACACGGTGATCGTGGGTGTGAACGGGTACTTCGGCAGGCGAATCGCCGAGATCGCGCGGCGCCACGGCGCGCAGGTGGTCGAGGTCCCCGCGGACTGGGGCGAGCACGTGCCGAACGAGCGCCTGCTCGCTGCTCTCGAGCAGCACGCCGGAGCGCGGCTGCTCGCGGTCGTCCATGGCGAGACGTCGACCGGCAGCGAGCATCCCCTCGCGGAGCTGGGCACCGAGATGCGAGACCGCGAGACCCTGCTGATGGCCGACTGCGTGACGACTCTCGGCGGGGTGGAGCTCGACTTCGACCGCTGGGGGATCGACTACGCGTACTCGTGCACCCAGAAGTGCCTGGGCGCCCCGCCCGGCATGTCCCCGATCGCCGTCTCGGACCATGCGCTCGAGTGGGTGCGCGGTCGACAGACACCGGTCCCGTTCTCGCTGGACTTCGAGCTGCTCCAGGCCTACTGGGTCGAACGCCCGGCGACCTACCATCACACCGCCCCGATCCTCCATATCTACGCCCTCCACGAGGTGCTGCGCCAGACGCTGATCGAGGGCCTCGAGCAGCGCTGGGCGAGGCATACGGACGCCGGTCGCCACCTGCAGCAGCGGGTTCGCGAGGCGGGCCTCGAGCTGCTCGCGGAGCCCGATCACCAGCTCGCTCCGCTGACCGCGATCCGCGTTCCGGAGGGAATCGACGGCAAGGCCGTGCAGAAGCAGCTGCTCACGGAGCAGGGGATCGAGGTCGGGGGCGGCCTCGGCCCGCAGGCGCCCGCGATGTGGCGGGTCGGGCTGATGGGCCCGAACGCCAGCACCGAGACGGCCGACCGGGTCCTCGAGACGCTCACTGCGGCCGTCGAGAAACAGGGCGCGGCCGTCGCCGGATGAGTCGACGGCGTACACGGAGCTGATCGACGGCGGTGCCGTCTCGGCAGTTCCCCAGCCGGCGGCGGGCGGCCCGATGAGCGAGCCGCGGCTCGTCGTCACCCGGCGGATCCCGGAGCCCGCGATCGAGCTCCTGCGCGAAGGGGGAGATCTGTGGGTCTCGGAGGACGACAGGCCGCTCGAGCGCGACGAGCTCCACGAAGCGGTCCGCGGCGCGACCGCCGTGGTGACCCTGCTTCACGACCGCGTCGACGCCGGCTTCCTGGACGCCGCCGGCCCGCAGCTGCGCTGCGTCGCAAACGTGGCCGTCGGCTACGACAACGTCGACGTCCCCGCGGCGACGAGCCGCGGCGTCCTGGTGACGAACACGCCCGCCGTGCTGACCGAGGCGACCGCCGACCTGACCTTCGGGTTGATCCTCATGGTGACGCGCCGGCTCGGTGAGGGAGAGCGGGTGATTCGAAGCCGTACCCCGTGGGCGTGGCACATGTTCTACATGCTCGGCACGGGCCTGCAGGAGAAGACGCTGGGGATCGTCGGGCTCGGCGCCATCGGGCAGGCGGTGGCGCGCCGCGCTCGCGCGTTCGGGATGCGGATCGCCTACGCGGACAGCCGGCGCGCCGACGCCGGCCTCGAGGCTGAGCTCGATGCCGTCCAAGTCCCGCTCGACGAGCTGCTGTCCACTTCCGATGTGGTCAGCATCCACTGTCCCCTCCTGGAGGAGACCCGGCACCTGATCGACGCCGAGCGGTTGCGCCTGATGAAGCCGACCGCGTTCCTCGTCAACACGGCGCGGGGGCCGATCGTCGACGAAGCAGCCCTCGCCGAGGCCCTGCGCAACGGTCGGATCGCCGGCGCGGCGCTCGACGTCTTCGAGGGGGAACCCGAAGTGCATCCCGGGCTGCTCGAGCTCGACAACGCGGCTCTCGTCCCCCATCTCGGCTCGGCCACGCTGGAGACCCGCACCGCGATGGCGGTTCTGGCCGCGCGCAACGCGCTCGCGGCCAGCAGGGGTGAGCCGCCGCTGACGCCGGTCAACCCGGAGCTGCTGCCCGAAGACGACTGATGCCCGCGCGCGTCCTCGTCGCGCCCGACTCGTTCAAGGGGACACTCCCGGCGTGGGAGGTCGCCGCGGCGTGCGCCGAGGGTGTGGCGCTCGCGGGCTGCGACCCCGAGCCTTGCCCGGTGGCGGACGGCGGTGAAGGCACGATGCGGATCCTGGTCGAAGCGCTCGGCGGCCGGGTCGTTCAGCGCCGGGCAACCGATCCGCTCGGTCGCCCTCTCGATGCCGCCCTCGGGATCGCTGGTTCCGAGGCGATCGTCGAGGTCGCGGAGGCGTCGGGGCTCGGCCTCCTCGCCCCCTCCGAACGCGATCCCGAACGAACCTCGACGACCGGGACCGGCGAGCTCCTCATCGCCGCACGCGACCTCGGCGCCAGGCGCATCCTCGTCGCGGCGGGTGGCAGCGCGACGGTCGATGGGGGTGCTGGCGCGATCGGGTTCATCAGTGCGAACGGTGGGCTCGCGGGGTGCCGACTCACCGTGCTTTGCGACGTCGAGACCGTGTTCGAGGACGCGCCCGGCATGTACGGGCCGCAGAAGGGCGCCTCCCCGGAGGCGGTTCGGCGCCTGGAGGCGCGACTCGAGCACCTCGCCGCGGAGTTTCGGCGCGATCCGCGGGGCCTTCCCCTGAGCGGCGCCGCAGGCGGCCTCTCGGGCGGACTGTGGGCTGCGTTCGGCGCCGAGTTGGTCCCGGGTGCTGACTTCGTCCTCGGGGCGGTCGGCTTCGACCGCCGCCTCGACCGCGTCGACGCGGTGATCGTCGGCGAGGGGTGCCTGGACAGTCAATCCTTCGCCGGCAAGATCCTCGGACGCATTGCCGCCCGTTGCCGGCGTTCGGCGCTGCCGGTCCACGCGATCGTCGGCAGCAGTCGGGTGTCGCCCACGGAAGCGGTCGAGCTGGGCCTGGCAAGCGTCCGAGTGGCGTCGAGCCGCGGCGAGATCGTCGCCGCGGCTCGGGAGTTGGGTGCTGGCCTGAAACCCACGGGCGCGGCGCGCGGATTCGAGCAGGCTTGAGGCGGCGTCCGCAAAATGCCTTTTTACTTAATTCTCGGCGTTATTCACAAGCAGTTATCTATATATGTGCTGGGCAGCCGGACGCGTTGAAATTCCTCACGCTGCGCTTGATCGAAGCGGCCCGAGCCGCTTCAATGTGGGCGCACCAGCCAGCGACCGAGGAGTGAGGAGACATGCCTATCCCCGTGCGTCTGCATCGCAGCGAGCTTTGCGTTCCCGGCACAAGCGAGCCGATGCTCGAGAAGGCGCCGGGCCTGGGAGCCGACGTCGTGATGCTCGATCTGGAGGACGCCGTCGCTCCGGACGACAAGCCGCAGGCGCGGAAGAACGTGATCACGGCGCTCCGCGAGCTCGACTGGAGCGGCTGCACCGTAACCCTGAGGATCAACGGGCTCGATACCCACCACTGCTATCGCGACATCGTCGACGTGGTCGAGCAGAGTGGCAAATGGCTGGATACGGTGCTGGTCCCGAAGGCGAGCTGCGCGGGCGACATCCATCTCGTCGCGACACTGCTGACCCAGATCGAGGACGCGATGGGGATCGAGAAGCGGATCGGCATCTCCGCGCTGATCGAGACGGCGGCCGGGATGGAAAGCGTCGAAGAGATCGCCGCCGGCTGCCCGGAGCGGATGGAGGCGTTGATCTTCGGCGTCGCGGACTACGCCGCATCGATCCAGAGCCAGACCGCTTCGATCGGCGGCTCGGATCCCAACTACGCCGTGCTCACCGATCCCAGCAGCGACGAGGCGAACGACCGGGAGCTCCACTGGGGCGACCAGTGGCATTACGCGCTGGCGCGAATCGCAGTCACCTGCCGGGCGCACGGCCTGAGGCCGATCGACGGCCCGTTCGGCGACTTCAGCGATCCCGAGGGCTACCTCGTCGCCGCTCGGCGAGCCTCGATCCTCGGCTTCGAGGGCAAGTGGTGCATCCACCCCAGCCAGATCGAGCTAGCCAACGAGGTGTTTTCCCCGGACGAGCGCCTGGTCTCGCGGACGCGCCGGATCATGGCCGCGATGGAGGAGGCCGCCGAAGCCGGCAAGGGCGCGGTCTCGCTCGATGGCCGCCTGATCGACGCCGCCTCGCTGCGAATGGCTGAGCACCTGCTGACCAAGATCGAGCTGATCGAGGAGCGTCGGAACGGCTCACCACCGGTTCGCGTGGAACAGTCGAGCGCCCGACCGTCGCCCGGCTGAGCCGGGACTCGCGGCGGCAATCCCCTGAGCGGCGCGGACGCCTGCGTGTGACAGTCTTCGCCAATGGCGCGGCCGGTCGTTCTCGGAGTCGTCGGGGACTCCGCAGCCGGAAAGACCACCCTGACCCGTGGCGTGGTCCGGATCCTCGGGGGACGCGACCGCGTCTCATACATCAGCGGGGACGACTATCACCGCTACGGGCGGCAACAGCGCGCCGAGCTCGGCATCACGCCGCTGGATCCGGCGGCCAACCATCTCGACATCCTCGGTCAGCACCTCGGGCACCTTCGAGCCGGGGAGCCAATCCTGAAGCCGGTCTACGACCACCGCAGCGGAACCCTGGAGCCGCCGGAGGTCGTGCGCCCGTTTCCCTATGTGGTGGTGGAGGGGCTGCTCGGCTACCACTCCGAGGAGCTTCGCGCCGCCCATGACATCCGTGTTTTCCTGGCGCCGCCCGAGGAGCTGAGACGGATGTGGAAGCTGACGCGTGACTGCACGCGCCGCGGCTACACGACGCACGAGGTTTTCAGCGAGCTCGATCGTCGCGAGCGCGACGTCGACTCCTACATCCAGCCGCAGCGAACGCACGCGGACATCCTCGTGTCGTTCAGGCCCACCGCGAGCCGTGACCCCGAGCGCCTCGACGCCCACCTGATCCTTCGGGACACCCTCAAGCATCCGGACCTCTCGCCCTTTCTGCGGCCCGACGGAGACGGTCCGACGCTCGTTCGCCGCGAGCAGGAATCCCTGCTCCAGATCCCGGGCGACACCGACTCGGAGCTCGCAGCCGAGCTGGAGGAGGCGGTCTGGCAGCGGATGCAATACGCGAGCCACCTGCGTACTCAGCGGCTCGGGGAGTTCACGATTGGGACCGACCTGCACCGCTCGGAGTCACTCGCCCTCGTCCAGGCGCTGCTCCTGTATCACCTCGTCTCGACGCGCGTCACGATCAGCGCCGGGATCGATCCACACGACCGGCAGCTACCGAACGTCACCGGCGCGGATTCGGCGCTTCACGCCTGAACTGGACCGTTCGCGTGGTCGCGCTCTGCGGTTAGCGCCCCTCGAACTCGACCTGCCCCGGGCCCTTCTCCCGCAGGGTCCGGACGCCGTTCTGCAGGTCCTCGCTGACGATCACCTCTGCCCCAACCTCCGGCAGGGCGTCGTCGGCGCCCTCGACACCCTGATCCACGGCCGCGCGAATCATCCGCTTCGTCGCCCGGTGGGCGAGCGTCGGCCCGGCGGCGAGGCGCGCGGCGAAGGACCGCGCCTTGCCGAGCAGCTCGTCCGCCGCGACCACCCGGTTCACGACGCCCCACTCGAGCATCGTCTCGGCCGGGTAGGGCCGCGCGGTCATCACGGCCTCGGCTGCCCGCCCGGCGCCCGCGCGGGCGACGAGCCGCTGCGTTCCGCCGCCGAACGGCGTCGCGCCGATCACGCCCTCCACGAGGCCGAGCTGGGCGCCCTCGGCGGCCCAGATCATGTCGCAGCTCATCGCCACCTCCAGCCCGGCCGCCAGGCAGAGACCCTGCACCGCGGCGACCGTGGGCACCGGTAGCTGCTCGAAGCGGCGGATGCCGGGCAGGAACTCCTCGATCAGCGCCCGGGCTGAGCCCTCGTCGTGGTCGAGGAAGATCTCGACGTTCGCGCCGGCGGAGAAGTTGTCGCCCTCGGCATGGACGAGCACGGCGCGAGCATCCGAGTCGGCGGCCTGCACGGCCGCCCGCATCATGTCGCGCGCCAGCTCGAGACCGAACAGGTTGAGCGGCGGATCGGTGAGGACGATCTCCGCCACGTCACCCTCGCGTCTGAGCTCCGCCTTCGCCACGCGATCAGACTCTATGCCGGTTCACCAGCGGGACGGGTTGCCGGTCGGGCATAGACGCCAGACTACGCGGCGATGAACTTCGCCGGGGACATACTGGAGCTCTTCCCGGCCTCGAAGCCCGGCCTGATCGCGATCGACGCCGACGGTGGGCGCGAGACGTGGCACTTCGGCGAGCTGGCCGCGCGCTGCGCGGGGCTCTCGGGGGCATTCGCGGCGCGCGGGGTCCGCCGCGGGGACGTCGTCATGACCTTGATCGGCAACCGGCCCGAGTGGGTGCTGGCGCTGCTGGCCTGCTTCCGGATCGGGGCGATCGCGATGCCGTGCAACGTGCAGCTTCGCCGCGCGGACCTGGAGCATCGTTTGGCGGCGGCGAGCCCGGCGCTCGCGGTGGGAGACGAGGCCTATCTCGGCGAGCTCCCCGCGGGGGTCCCCCACATGACCCTCGCCGAGCTCGCCGGGGTGCTCGACGAGGAGCGACCCCAGGAGCCGCCGGTGGAGCCCGCCGAGCTCGGCGCCGACGACCCAGCGCTGATCATCTTCACCTCGGGGACGACGGGGGAGCCGCGCGGCGTCGTCTATCCACAGCGCTACCTGAGCGGTCAGCGGCTTCAGGCCGAGCACTGGTTCGGGTCGCGGGACGGCGAGCTGGCGTGGTGCACCGCCGCCACCGGGTGGTCGAAGTCGGCCCGCAACGTGTTCATCGCGCCGTGGCTGACCGGCGCCGCCGCCCTGATCCACGACGCTCGCTTCGATCCCGAGGAGCGGCTCCGGATCGTCGAGCGGGAGGGCGTCAACGTGCTGTGCCAGGCCCCGACCGAGTACCGCATGATCGCGAAGCGCACCGAGCTCCGATCGCTGCCCGCGATGCGACGCATGGTCTCCGCTGGGGAACCGCTCAACCCCGAGGTGATCGAGGAGTTCCGCGACCAGACGGGGCTGTCCATTCACGACGGCTACGGGCAGACCGAGACCGGGCACGTGACGGGAAGTCCGGTCGGCGCGGAGGTCAGGGCGGGCTCGATGGGGCGCCCGCTGCCGGGTATCGAGGTCCGCGTGCTCGACGGCGAGCTCCAGATCCGCCCGGACACCTGTCCCACGTTCTTCTCGCGCTACCTGAACTCCGAGCCGTTCGAGGGCGATTGGTGGGCGACCTGCGACTGCGTGCGCGAGGACGAGGACGGCTACCTGTGGTTCGAGGGCCGCGGCGACGACGTGATCATCTCGGCCGGCTACAGGATCGGCCCGTTCGAGGTCGAGTCGGCGCTCCTCACCCACCCGGCGGTCGCCGAGGCGGCAGTGGTCTCAGCCCCCGACTCGGAGCGCGGCTCGGTGGTGCGAGCGGTGGTCGTGCTGCGCGACGGCGAGCCCGGTCCCGAGCTGGCGGGAGCCCTGCAGGAGCACGTGAAGCGGGTGACGGCTCCCTACAAGCACCCGCGGATCGTCGACTTCGCGGACTCGCTCCCGAAGACGTCGAGCGGGAAGATCAAGCGCGCGGCGCTGCGGGCCTCGTAGGGATGGCGGCGCGGCTCGCGCGCAGGCCCGCGCCCGCGGTTGCGGCGTTCGCCGGGATCTTTGCGGTCACCCTGCTGGCCCTGCTCTCCGTCGGATCGGTGATCCCGGTGCTGCCCCGCTACGTCAAGGGTCCGCTCGGGGAGGGCGATGTCGCGGTCGGGTTCGTGGTCGGGGCGTTCGCGTTCACCGGGCTCGCCGCGCGACCGCTGGCCGGACACCTGGCGGACCTGCGGGGTCGCCGTGTCACCGTCATGCTCGGGTGCCTCGTCTCAGTGGTGGCGGGGCTCCTCTACTTCCTTCCCGCGGGTCTGCCCGGGCTCGTCGCCTCGCGTTTCGCCCTCGGGGCCGGCGAGGGGACCGTGTTCACGGCCGGCGCCGCCTGGGTCGTGGACCTCGCACCGCCGGCCCGCCGCGGCAGGATCGTCGGCCTGTACGGGCTCGCCGTGTGGACCGGGCTCAGCCTCGGACCACCGATCGGAGACCTGCTCCTGCAGGTCGGCAGCTACGAGCTGGTGTGGGCGTTCGCGACCGCGGCGCCCCTGCTTGGCGCTCTGATCGCGTCGCGGCTCCCCGACCCGTTCAGCCCCGCGCCGCGGGAGGAGCCCCGCTCGCTGATCGCGCGCGAGTCCCTGCGGCCGGGCATCGCGCTGTCGCTGGGAGTGGTCGGCTTTGCCGCGAT
>Ga0184637_10000809_pt1 | contig 22244 bp, 17 predicted proteins | sample PLM3_127_b2_FD_133143 | JGI IMG/M metagenome (GOLD analysis project Ga0184637, IMG submission 133143) | Groundwater sediment microbial communities from an aquifer in East River, Colorado, USA - PLM3_127_b2 | ecosystem: Environmental > Terrestrial > Soil > Riparian zone | place: USA: East River... | reverse complement strand
GCGGCAAGTCCTACAAGCTGAACGACAAGATTGCCGTGCTGCTGGTGCGGCCGCGCGGTTGGCATCTGCCGGAGTATCACATCCGTGTCGATGGCCGGCCGATGTCGGGCAGCCTGATGGATTTCGGGCTCTTCGTGTTCCACAACGCCAGGGAGCTGGTCGCGCGCGGCAGCGGGCCCTATTTCTATTTGCCCAAGCTGGAATCGCATCTGGAAGCGCGGCTGTGGAACGAGGTGTTCCTGTTCGCGCAGGCCCAGCTCGGGATTCCCAAGGGCACGATCAAGGCGACGGTGCTGATCGAGACCATCCTGGCCGCGTTCGAGATGGACGAGATCCTCTATGAGCTGCGCGATCATTCCGCCGGCCTCAATTGCGGCCGCTGGGATTACATCTTCAGCTTCATCAAGAAACTCGCCCGCGATCCGAAGGCGGTGATGCCGGACCGCGCCAGCGTCACCATGGTCTCGCATTTCCTGCGCTCCTACTCGCTGCTCGTGATCAAGACCTGCCATCTGCGCGGCGTGCATGCGATGGGCGGCATGGCGGCACAGATCCCGATCAAGAACGATCCGGCGGCGAACGATGCCGCGATGGCCAAGGTGCGCGCCGACAAGGAGCGCGAGGCCGGCGACGGCCACGACGGCACCTGGGTTGCTCATCCCGCTTTGGTGCCGCTCGCCAAGGAGATTTTCGACCGGCTGATGAAAGAGCCGAACCAGATCGCGCGCCAGCGGCAGGACGTGCATGTCACCGCCGCCGATTTGCTGGCGGTGCCCAAGGGCGACATCACCGAAGGCGGCCTCGCCGCCAACATCTCCGTCGGCATCGCCTATATCGAGGCCTGGCTGCGCGGCATCGGCTGTGTGCCGCTGCACAATCTGATGGAGGATGCGGCGACCGCCGAAATCTCCCGCGCCCAGGTCTGGCAATGGGTGCATCACGGCGCGCGCATGGCCGACGGGCGCGCTATCGATCGCAAATTGTGCGAGGCGATGATCGCGGATGTACTGGCGAAGCAGAGGGTGGCGATGGGCGATGCTGTATTTGAGCGCAGCAAATTCGATGAAGCCGGCTCGCTATTCGCCGACCTGATCTTCGCGGAGCAGTTCCCCGACTTTCTCACGCTGCCAGCCTACGACCGGATCGCGGGTTGATACATCCACTGGTTTCTCAGTGGAATTGGCATGCGCGGCATCATACTCTGCCGTCACCCCCCGCCGACGAATGTCGGCCTTCGCCGACGGCGCTTGACCCGGGGGTCCAAATTTGGATTGCCGGGTCAAGCCCGGCAATGACGACCAGGGAATGAGCATGTCACTGACCAAAGACTTCATGCAGGGCAGGATCGGCGCCGGGTTCGACGCGGATGTCATGCGCGAGGCGCTCGAGAATCTGGACCAGGAGCTGGTCGACCCGCTAACCAAAGGCATCCCGGCGACGTCCGAAGCGCTGGAGCTGGGTGAGATCCCCGCGCAGAACTGGAACCTGCTGCAGGGCGACCTGCCGGCGCCGGTGGCGGTGCTGCGCAAATCGGCGCTGGACCACAACGGGAGCTGGATGCGCCGGCTGCTTGATCGCTTCGGGCTGCATCTGGCGCCGCATGCCAAGACGACGATGACGCCGCATCTCTGGGCGCAGCAGGCTGCCCAAGGTTGCTGGGGCCTGACCGTGGCCACGGTACAGCAGGCGGAAGTGGCGGTCGCCTTCGGCTGCCGCAACCTGCTGATCGCCAATCAGGTGACGGGCCACGCCCAGGTGCGCGGCATCGTCGAACTGGCGCGGGAGCATGAAAGCCTCAACGTCAACGTCTTTGTCGATTCGATTTCCGGCTTGAAGGCGCTGTCGGACGATGTCGCCGCCTGCAAGACCGAGCGACCCGTGAATGTGCTGCTGGAGGTCGGTTTCTCCGGCGGCCGCACCGGCGCCCGCGATCTGGCGCAGGTGGAAAAGCTCCTGGACGCGCTGCCCAGTCATCAGGGGCGGCTGCGCCTCGCCGGCATCGCCGGCTATGAGGGCATGATCGGCAAGGCCGACGGCACGGAAGACGGCGACGCGGTGGAGCGCTATTTCGATCGCTTCGCCGAGGCCGTGCAACTGGCCGACCGGCGCAACGCCTTTGCCACCGAACAGGTGATCCTGACCGCCGGTGGCAGCGCCTATTACGACATCGTCGGTCGACGCCTGGCTCAGATCGAAACCAAGCTGCCGACCCAGCGCATCCTGCGCAGCGGCTGCTACATCACCCATGATTGCGGCACCTATGTCGAGCATCAGGCGGAGATGACCCACCGCGATCCGGCGCTGGTGAAGGAATTGGGCGGGCTCGAAGCGGCGCTCTTCGTCTGGTGCCTGGTGCAATCGGTGCCGGAGCCCGGCCTGGCGCTGCTGACCATGGGCAAGCGCGATGTCGGCCATGATCTGCACCTGCCCAAGCCCATCTGGCGCTATCGCGCGCACGCCACGCCGGAGCCGCAGGCGGTGCCCGGCGATTGGAGCATCACCAAGCTCAACGACCAGCATGCTTACTTGAAAACCAGCCCCGACGCCGACGTGAAGGTCGGCGATTTGATCGGGTGCGGCATCTCGCATCCCTGCACCACCTTCGACCGCTGGCGGCTCATCCACGTGGTCGATGATAACTGGATGTCGATCGGAGCCGTGGCGACCTTCTTTTAGGCCGTCGCGACGCCGCGCTCGGCCCACCAATCCTGGGCCTGCATCTTCCAATAGATCAGTTGCGCGGCGATCGGGCCGAAGGGGCCGCCGTTCCAATCCAGGCCGAAGGGTGCAAACAGGCGATAGCGATCGTCACCCTCGGCGATTGCCGCGGCGATCAGGCGGCCGCCGATTGCCGTCGTGTTGAGCCCGTGGCCGCCGAAGGCGGTGCAGTGCCACAGCCCCTCGTCGGTGCGGCCGATCTGCGGCATCTGATGCCGGGCATAGGACATGAGGCCGGACCAGGCACTTTCGATCTTCACCTGCGAAAGCCGCGGATAGACGTCGCGCATGTCGCGATGCAGGAGTGCCGCCAGATCGCGGGGATCACGGGTGCGCGCGGTAATTCGCCCGCCCCACAACAAGCGCCCATCTTCCAAGCGCCGGTAATAATCGCCGGCGCGGCGATCGTCGCTGACGCACATCGGCGTGGCGATGGCCTGGTCGAGCAACTCGGCGCAGGGCTCGGTCGCCATGGCATAGGTGGCGATGGCCAGCATGGCGCGGCGCAGGCGCGGCATCAGCCGGCTCGTATACCCGCCGGTGCAGACGACGACATGGCGCGCGCTGACCCGGCCGCGCGGCGTCATCAGCCGATAGGACGCGCCGACCTTCTGCACGATCAGGGCCGGACAGTTTTCGTAGACGCTGCCGCCCTTGGCCTCGATCGCGCCGGCCAACGCCAAGGCATAGTCGAGCGGATGCATGGCGAAGGCCAGCGGCTCGACGATCGAGTCGAAATAGGCTTCGCTCTTCAATAATGCGCGGGTGTCCGGCGTCGCCAGGACCCGCAGCTCCGCGCCCAGCGCCGCCATCTTGTCGCGATAGCGCTGCAACCCATCCAGCGCCGGCACGCGGCGGGCAGAGATATGGCCCATGCGCGCGGGATCGACCTTCATGCCGAGCTGGCTGAGGTTGTCGCGCACATAAAGCACGGCTTCGCGCGACAGGGCATAGAGGTCCTTCGCCGTCTCCTTGCCTGCCTTCGCGGCGATGCCGTCGATTCCCACCGCATAGCCGGGCGCGCAGAAGCCGCCATTGCGGCCCGATGCGCCCCAGGCGATGCGGCGACCTTCCAGCAGCGCCACGGATCGGCCGCGTTTGGCGAGTTCCAGCGCGGCAGTGAGCCCGGCCAGACCGCCGCCGACAATGGCGGTCTCGACCGAGAGCGATCCATCCAGATAGGGGCGACAGGTCTGGTCCGCCCGGGTCTGCGTGTAATAGCACTCGATGTAATCGCTCATGATGCGGGGCGCGCCGCCTTCTGCCCCAGCTTCTGGCCGAGGGCGCGCGCCGCCTTTGAGCCTGGCTCGCGGCCCAAGGCGGCGGAGATGAAGGCGCCGACCTCGACCAGCTTGTCGAGGTCGATTCCGGTGGAGATGCCAAGGCCGTGCAGCATATAGACCACGTCCTCGGTGGCGACATTGCCGGAGGCGCCCGGCGCATAGGGGCAGCCGCCGAGGCCGGAGACGGAGGAATCCACCACCGCGACGCCCATCTCCAGCACCGCCAGCAGATTGGCCAAAGCCTGGCCGTAGGTGTCGTGGAAATGCGCCGCCAGATGCCGCAGATCGACCTTGTCGGCAACCGCCTCGATCATGCGCTGCGCCTTGGCCGGCGTGCCGATGCCGATGGTGTCGCCCAGGCTCACCTCGTAGCAGCCCATGCCGATCAGGGCCTCGGCCACATGCGCCACGGCGCCAGGTGCGATCTCGCCCTCATAGGGGCAACCCAGCACGCAGGAGACATAGCCGCGCACCTTCAGCCCCGCCGATTGGGCCGCGTCGGAGACATGCGAAAACCGTTCCAGGCTTTCCTGGATCGAGCAATTGATGTTGCGCTGGGAAAAGCTCTCGGAGGCAGCGCCGAACACGGCGATCTCCTGCGCGCCGGCGGCCAGGGCCGCCTGCAGTCCCTTCACATTCGGCACCAGCACGGGGTACGAAACGCCCGGCTTCTGTTTGATGCGCGCCAGGACCTCGGCGGAATCCGCCATCTGCGGCACCCATTTGGGCGAGACGAAGGCGCCGGCCTCGATCACCGAAAGGCCGGTCGCGCTCAGGCGGTCGATCAGTTCGACCTTGGTGGCGAGCGGCACCTGCGTCAATTCGTTCTGCAGCCCGTCGCGCGGACCGACCTCGACCACGCGCACATGCTTGGGCAGGTTGCCGGACAAGGTCATGCTTCCGCCTCGAAACTGATCAGCTCCACGCCCTCGGCGACCGAATCGCCGGCGCGGAACTTCACCAGCTTCACGACGCCGTCCGTATGGGCGGCGATGGTGTGCTCCATCTTCATCGCCTCAACCACCAGCAGCGCCTGGCCGCGTTTCACCTGATCGCCGGCCTCGGCCATGACGCGGACCACAGTGCCGGGCATGGGCGAGGTGAGCTGGCCGGCACCTTCGGTCGCGGCCTCCGCTTCGGCCAGCACGTCGACGCGGCCGATGCGCCAGGACTTGCCACGCTCGATCAAGGTGACCATGCCGTCGGCTTCGATGGCGGTGACGCGCAGGCGGCTATGTTCCGTGGCGGCGCTGAGCGCATTCTGCTCCAGCATGGGCCGCAGCAGCGTGATCAGCCCGGCATTGTCGATGGCGAAGCTCCAGCGGTCGCCGGCGAAACTGATCCGCACGTCACGACGCTTGCCGGCCGCGTCGCGCAACAAGACCGACGATCCGCCCTCGCCATTGACGCGCCAGCCATTGGTCTCCGCCCAGGGTGAATGCGGATCGGCGCTGGCCCGCGCCTTGGCCCTTGCCGCCGCGCCGTCTTTCAGCACCAGGAACGCCGCGCACAAAGCTAGCGCCCGGTCCGGCGTCGCCTCGCCGTCCGGTAACAGGTCGGCCCGGTGGCGCTCGATGAAGCCGGTGTCGATCTCTGCTCCAAGAAACGCCGGATGCCCCAGCACCTCGACCAGGAAACCGGCATTGGTGGCGAGGCCGGCGATCTCGGTCTCCTGCAGGGCGCGGCGCAGGCGCTGGGCCGCCATATTGCGATCCTCGCCCCAGGCGATCACCTTGGCGATCATCGGATCGTAGTAGGTGGAGATGCGGTCACCGGTGCGGATGCCGGAATCGATGCGCAGTTGCGTGACGTTGGTCGGCCAGGCGAGATGCGCGATGCGTCCGATTGCCGGCAGGAAGCCCTTGGCCGGATCCTCGGCATAAAGCCGCACTTCCATGGCGTGGCCATAGCACTGCAATTCACCTTGCTTTTCCGGTAGCGCTTCGCCGGAGGCGACGCGCAACTGCCATTCGACCAGATCGACGCCGGCGATCATCTCGGTCACCGGATGCTCGACCTGGAGCCGCGTGTTCATTTCGATGAAATAGAACTGGCCGTCGGCATAGAGGAACTCCACCGTCCCCGCGCCGACATAGCCGACCGCCTCGGCGGCGGCGACGGCGGCAGCGCCCATGCGCCGCCGTGTCTCGTCGCTCAAACCCGGCGCCGGCGCTTCCTCGATCACCTTCTGATGCCGGCGCTGGATCGAGCAATCGCGGTCATGGATATAGATTGTGTTGCCTTGGGCATCGGCGAAGACCTGCACCTCGACGTGGCGCGGCCGTTCCAGATATTTCTCGATCAACAGCCGTTCGTCGCCGAAGGCGGATTTGGCTTCGCGCCGCGCGCCCTCGATCGCCGGCAGCAGCTCCTGCTCGCCCCGCACGATGCGCATGCCCTTGCCGCCGCCGCCGGCCGAGGCCTTGATCAGGACCGGGAAGCCGATCTTCAGCGCCTCGCCGATCAAATGAGAGTCAGCCTGCTCCGTGCCGTGATAGCCAGGCACCAGTGGCACGCCGGCCGCTTCCATCAGCTTCTTGGATTCCGATTTCGAGCCCATGGCGTGAATGGCCGGCGCGGGCGGACCGATGAAGGCGATGCCGATTTTGGCGCAGGCCTCGGCGAAGCGCGCATTCTCCGACAGGAAGCCGTAGCCGGGATGGATCGCCTCGGCCCCGGTGGCCACCGCCGCCGCGATCACCTTGTCGATGGCAAGATAGCTCTGCGCCGCGGGGGCGGGGCCTAGCAGCACGGCTTCGTCCGCCATCTCGACATGCAGCGCCCTGGCATCGGCCTCGGAATAGACCGCGACCGTCGCGACGTTCAGACGCCGCGCCGTGCGCATGATGCGGCAGGCGATCTCGCCGCGATTGGCAATCAGGATTTTGCGGAACATCGCCACGGATCGGCCTTCCTATTGCCAGTTCGGCTTGCGTTTTTCGAGGAAGGCGGCAATGCCCTCCTTGCCTTCGTCCGAGGCGCGCGTTTCCGCGATCCGCCAGGCGGTATCGCGGGTCAGCGCCTCGTCGATTTTCGACTCCGCCACGCGGGCAACCAAATCCTTGGCCGCGCGTTGCGCCGCCGGGCCGCCTTTCAACAGATGGCCCAGCATCCGCTCGCGCGCCGCGTCCAGTTCGGCTTGCGGCACGACTTCATGCACCAGACCCAGCCGCTCCGCCGTCGCCGCGTCGAAGCGCTCCGCGGTCAGGAAATAGCGGCGGCAGGCGCGGGTGCCGATGGCCGCCGCGACATAGGGCGAGATCACGGCCGGAATCAGGCCCAGGCGCACCTCGGACAGGCAAAAGCTCGCCTCGCTGCCGGCGATGGCGATGTCGCAGCAGGCGACCAGCCCCACGCCGCCGCCGAAGGCAGCGCCCTGGACCAGGCCCATTACCGGCTTGGGACAGCGATCGATCGTGCCCATCAAATCGGCCAAAGCCAGCGCGTCGCGCTCATTCTCCTGACGCGCCTGGCCCGCCATGCGCTTCATCCAATCGAGATCGGCGCCGGCGGAAAAACTCGGTCCCGCCGCTTCCAGCACAACGATACGGACGGCAGCGTCATCGCCGACCGAGCGGAACGCCTGGGTCAGCTCCGCGATCAGCCTTTCGTCGAAGGCGTTGTGCTTCTCCGGCCGGTTCATCCGGACGGTGGCAACGCGGTCGGCGATCTTGATGTCGATATAGGACTCGGCCATCGCGCTACATCCGGAAAATGCCGAAGCGGGTCGGCTCGACCGGCGCGTTGAGCGATGCGGACAAGCCCAGCGCGATGGTCATGCGTGCTTCCGCGGGATCGATCAAACCGTCATCCCACAGCCGCGCTCCGGCGAAGAATGGGTGGCCCTGCGTTTCGTATTGCGTGCGGATCGGCGCCTTGAACTGCTCCTCCGCCTCCGCCGGCCAATCCTCGCCGCGCGCGGCCATGCCGTCGCGTTTCACCTGGGCCAACACATTGGCCGCCTGTTCGCCGCCCATGACCGAGATGCGGGCATTGGGCCACATCCACAGGAAGCGGGGCCCGAAGGCGCGGCCGCACATGCCGTAATTGCCGGCGCCGAACGAGCCCCCGATCAGCATGGTGAGCTTGGGGACCTGCGCGCAGGAAACGGCGGTCACCATCTTGGCGCCGTCCTTGGCGATGCCGCCGGCCTCGTATTTCCGACCCACCATGAAGCCGGTGATGTTCTGCAGGAACAAGAGCGGAATGCCGCGCTGGGCGCAAAGCTCGACGAAGTGGGCGCCTTTCAGCGCCGATTCCGAGAACAGGATGCCGTTATTGGCGACGATGCCGACGGGATAGCCCCAGATGCGGGCGAAACCGCAGACCAAGGTCGTGCCATAGAGCTTCTTGAATTCGTCGAAGCGGCTGCCATCGACCAGGCGGGCGATCACTTCGCGCACGTCATAGGGTTGGCGTGCATCGGCGGGGACGATGCCGTAGATTTCCTTCGGGTCGTAAAGCGGCTCTTCCGGCGCGGCGAGGTCAAGCGATGCTGATTTCACGCGGTTCAGATGGGCGACGATGGAACGCGCGATTTCCAGCGCATGGCGGTCGTCCTCGGCGCGATGATCGGTGACGCCCGATTGGCGCGAATGCACGTCGGCGCCGCCGAGGTCTTCGGCGCTCACCACTTCGCCGGTGGCGGCCTTCACCAAGGGCGGGCCGGCCAGAAATATGGTGCCCTGGTTCTTGACGATGATGCTCTCGTCCGACATCGCCGGCACATAGGCGCCGCCCGCGGTGCAGGAGCCCATGACCACGGCGATCTGCGGGATGCCGGCGGCGGACATGGTCGCCTGGTTATAGAAAATGCGGCCGAAATGATCGCGATCGGGAAACACCTCGTCCTGGTTGGGCAGATTGGCGCCGCCGGAATCCACCAGATAGACGCAGGGCAAATTGTTCTGGCGCGCGATCTCCTGCGCCCGCAGATGCTTCTTGACCGTGATCGGGTAATAGGTGCCGCCCTTGACCGTCGCGTCGTTGGCGACGACGACGCATTCGCGCCCCGAGATGCGGCCGATGCCGGTGATGATGCCGGCCGCCGGGATGTCGTCGTCATAAACCTGGTGCGCCGCCAGTTGCGAGAATTCCAGGAATGGCGCTCCGGGATCGATCAGGCAGCGGATGCGGTCGCGCGGCAGCAGCTTGCCGCGCGCCAGATGCTTGGCGCGGGCACCCTCGCCACCGCCTAGTTTGATGGTCTCGACCAGGCGCTTCAACTCGTCCACCTGGGCCTGCATGGCGGCCTGGTTGCGCTGGAACGCTTCTGACCTGGTGTCGATCTCGCTCTTGAGGATTGTCATGCCGGCTCAGGCGGTTTCGTTGAAGATTTCGCGGCCGATCAGCATGCGGCGGATTTCGCTGGTGCCGGCGCCGATCTCATAGAGCTTGGCGTCGCGCAGCAGCCGGCCGGTCGGATAATCGTTGATATAGCCGTTGCCGCCCAGGCATTGCAGCGCCTCAAGCGCCATCCAGGTGGCCTTTTCGGCGCAATAGAGAATGACGCCGGCCGCGTCCTTGCGGGTGATCTTGCCGCTGTCGCAGGCCTTGGCCACGGCGTAGCAATAGGCGCGGCAGGCCGAGAGCGTCGAATACATGTCGGCGATCTTGCCCTGCATGAGCTGGAAAGTGCCGATCGGCTGGCCGAATTGCTTGCGGTCGTGGATATAGGGCACCACCACGTCCATCGCCGCCTGCATGATGCCGAGTGGCCCGGCGGCGAGCACGGCCCGCTCGTAATCGAGACCGCTCATCAGCACGTTGACGCCCTTGCCCTCGGCCTGCAGCACATTCTCCGCCGGCACCTCGCATTCGTTGAAGACGAGTTCGCCGGTGTTGGAGCCGCGCATGCCGAGCTTGTCCAGCTTCTGCGCTACCTGGAAACCTTTGGTCCTGGTCTCGAAGATGAAGGCGGTGATGCCTTTGGGCCCCGCCTCGGCGTCGCTCTTGGCATAGACCACGATGACGTCGGCGTTGGGACCGTTGGTGATCCACATCTTGGTGCCGTTCAGCACATAGCGGTCGCCGCGCCGCTCGGCCTTCAGGCGCATCGAGACGACGTCGGATCCGGCGCCCGCCTCGCTCATGGCTAAGGCGCCGATATGCTCGCCGGAGATCAGCTTGGGCAGATATGTGCGCTTTTGCGTCTCGGTGCCGTTGCGGCGGATCTGGTTGACGCAGAGATTGGAATGGGCGCCATAGGACAGGCCGACCGAGGCGGAGGCGCGGGAAATCTCCTCCATCGCGATGACATGCTCCAGATAGCCCATGCCGGAGCCGCCGAATTCCTCTTCCACCGTGATCCCCAGCAGGCCCATATCGCCGAATTTCCGCCACAGATCGGCGGGGAAATCGTCCTGCCGGTCAATTTCCGCTGCGCGCGGGGCGATCTCGGCATCGGCGAAGGCGCGCACGCTGTCGCGCAGGCTGTCCGCCGTCTCGCCCAGATCGAATTCCAGGGACTGAAGTTCCATGAAGATTGCTCCCCTCAATCTCGTGCATTGGCGGGCGACTTGGCGTCGCGCCCGGATTTCGGGCCATTCTAGTGCCAAAGGGGACCGCGGCAAGGGAGATAGGATTCCAGGCATTGTCGGCAAGTTTCGGGCGATGCAGGCGCAACGCCGTTGCGCGGAAGCGGGGTCAAGCGACGTTTTGCTTTTTCGCCCGGCACGGCGGCGAGTTCAGGTTTGGTGAAAGCCAGCAGCTTCGCCTAGACTCGGAGCCGTTTCGCCAGGGGAGAAGGGACACCACCGGCATGGCCGATCCGCTTTTGGAGCCGTTCCGGCTCAAGCATCTGACGCTGAAGAACCGCATCATCAGCACCTCGCACGAGCCGGCCTATTCCGAGGAGGCGCTGCCCAAGCGGCGCTACCGCCTCTATCACGAGGAAAAGGCCAAGGGCGGGATCGGCATGACCATGATCGGCGGCTCGTCGATCGTGGCGCCCGATTCGCCCCAGGCCTTCGGCAATCTCTATGTCGGCAGCGATGCCATCATCCCCTATTTCAAGGAGCTGACCGCGGGCGTGCACAAGCATGGCGCGGCGGTGATGTGCCAGATCACGCATCTCGGCCGCCGCACCTCCTGGGCCAAGGAACATTGGCTGCCGGTCATCGCGCCGTCTCCGGTCCGCGAGCCGGCGCATCGCTCTTTCCCGAAGGAGATGGAGGATTTCGACTTCGCGCGGGTCGTCTCGGCCTACGGCGCCGCCGCGCGGCGCTGCCGCGAGGGCGGCATGGATGGCATCGAGATCGAGGCCTATGGCCATCTGTTCGACGCCTTCTGGTCGCCCAACACCAACGAGCGCAGCGACGAATACGGCACGCAAAGCCTGGAAAATCGCCTGCGCTTCTCCTTCGACGTCCTGCGTGAAATCCGCCGCCAGGCGGGCAGCGACTACATCGTCGGCCTGCGCATGGTGATCGACGAAATCATCGAGAACGGCCTCACCAAGAGCGACGGGCTGGAGATCGCCAAGCGCATGGCGGAGAGCGGCCTGATCGATTTCATCAACGTGATCCAAGGCTATATCGGGACGGACGAAGCAATCTCGCACGTCATCCCCGGCATGGGTACACCGGCCGGCCCGCATCTCGATCTGGCGCGCGAGGTGAAGCGCATCGTGAAATTGCCGGTGATGCAGGCGGCGCGCGTGAACGACGTCGCGACCGCGCGCTTCGCCATCTCCTCCGGCGCGGTCGACCTCATCGGCATGACGCGCGCGCACATGGCGGACCCCTATATCGTCGCGAAGATCATGCGCGGGGAGGAGCAGCGGATCCGCCCCTGCGTCGGCGCCGGCTATTGCATCGATCGCCTCTATCAGGGCGCCGAAGCCCTGTGCCTGCACAATCCGGCGACCAGCCGCGAAGAGACCATGCCGCATGTCATCGCGCCGACGACCGGCCTCAAGAAAAAGGTCGTGGTGGTCGGCGCGGGTCCCGCGGGTCTGGAGGCGGCGCGCGTCTCGGCGGCGCGCGGGCACAAGGTGGTGCTGTTCGAAGCCGCCGACAAGCCGGGCGGCCAGATCCTACTGGCGGCCAAGCTGCAGCGCCGGCGCGAGATCGTGGGCATCGTGGACTGGCTGGCGGCGGAAGTCGCGGAGCTCGGTGTCGATTGCCGCTTCAATGTCTATGCCGAGGCATCCGACGTGCTGGCGGAAGATCCGGACATCGTGGTGATAGCAACCGGCGGCCTGCCCAATGCCGGGCGGCTGAAATTCGGCGCCGAGCTCGCCACCAGCCCGTGGGACATCCTCGCCGGTCAGGTGCCGGTGGCGCCCGAGGTCCTGCTGTTCGACGATCACGGCGCGCATGAAGGCCTGACCCTGGCGGAGTTCGCTGTGAACCAGGGCGCGAAGCTGGAATATGTCTCGCCAGAGCGCGCGGCCGGCGTGGATGTCGGCGGGATCAACTATCCCGCCTATTTCAAGGCGCTTTACGCCGCCCAAACGACCTTCACCCTCAATCACCGGCTCAAGGGCATCCGGCGCGACGGCAACAAGCTGGTGGCGGTGCTGTCGAACGATTACGACAAGTCCGAGAGCGAGCGCTGTGTCGACCAGGTGATCGCCGAGCATGGCACCTTGCCGGCGGCCGAGACCTATTTCGCGCTCAAGGAGCAGTCGCGCAATCGCGGCGAGATCGACATCGAGGCGATGATCGGCAATCGCCCGCAGCAACTGGTGCGCAACCCGCAGGGGCGGTTCCAATTGTTCCGCGCCGGCGACGCGGTCGCCAGCCGCAACATCCACGCAGCACTCTACGAATCGCTGCGGCTCTGTCTGCAGTTCTAATTGCCGAAGATCGACCAGCGGCGCGAGACGCGATCCGGCACGCCGTTCTGGCGCATGGATGCGATGGTCCAATTGGCGCGGTCGCGCAGCAGCTTGCCGTAGAATTCCATGTTGCCGCGGTAAGTGTAGTAGTACCAATGGTCCCAGACATTGCCGGGCCGATCGCCGGAAATGTGCAATCCGCGTTCTTCCATCCAACTTTGCAATTTGCCGGAATCGATTTGCAGGTCGATCCAGTTCGGGCCCGGATCCTCGACATCCAGGCCGTTGTGGCCAATCACCTGGCTGTTGCCGAAGGTGCGCGGGCCAAACTTCTCACCGAGCCTGTCGAGCACGGCGTCCTCGCGGCTGACGATGTTGAAAAAGGACGGCAGCGCCGCGATCCCGCTTATCTTCTGCAAGCGGCTATGCATCAATTGCGCTTCGACCACATATTCGGCGCCGCCCAGGAAGATCACCCGGTCGATGCCGCCGACCAGCGGCAGGTTGCGCTTGGCCGCCATGGCCAGCGCGCGCACCACGACGCGCGATCCCAGCGAATGGCAGACGATGTCGATCTTGCGACCGGCCAGGATGGCATGCAGCGCCTGCAGGACATTGACCAGCACCCAGGCGGAGCGGCCGGCATAGTCATAGGCGCGCGCATAGAAATTCTCGGCGCCCTCCAGCAGCGAGCCGGCCAGGCCGGGCTGGCTGTGCCAGCCAAAGGCGACAGCCAATCCACTCTGACCTTGATCCTCTTCCATGAAGCCCAGCCAGAGCGGCCAGCTCGTCGTATGCTCCTTGTGCTCGATCTCCTCGGCGCCGGAGAAGAAATGAAACAACCGGCCATGCGGATTGTCGCTGTCGGCTGGGTCCGGTGTGACCGCCTGACGCGGATCGAACAGGAAGCCATGCACCATCACGGCGACCGGCGCATCGGCGGAGAGCTTGCCGGTGGGCCCCGCGGGATCCTCCAGCACGCGTTGCAGGTGGCGCATGAGCGCCGACTTCGGATCGACGGTTTCCGCCTCCGGCAACTCGCCCAGATCGCCGGTGCGGCGATCGGAGCGATAGGTGTCGGCGACGAAATCGCCACGCTTGCTGGGAGCGGTGGCGCGTTCCTTCATGACGGACAGGCGCAAGATAGACATGGCCCGACGCTCGATTTAGGAGGGGAGGCTTATGCTATCATAGGTCGTCGACCTGGACCCTTCACTTTTGTCAGTGGCACTTTGTCTCTGGCGGGACCGGCTGCGCTCGGCGATATATGTGCGCCCAGATCTCAACCGACCGAGCTGTTATGCGCGCCCTTGCTCTGCCCATCGTCCTGCTGTCTGTCTCCAACCTGTTCATGACCTTCGCCTGGTACGGCCACCTCAAATACAAGGGCGCGCCGCTCTGGATCGTGGTTGTGGCCAGTTGGGGCATCGCCTTCGTCGAATACTGCTTCGCCGTCCCGGCCAATCGGTATGGCCATGGCACCTATTCGGCGGCGGAGCTGAAGACGCTTCAGGAGGTCATCACGCTCGCCGTGTTCATCGGCTTCTCCTGGCTGTATCTTGGCGAGGCGCTGCGTTGGAACCATCTGGTCGGCTTCGCGCTGATCGCGCTGGCTGCCTTCTTCGTGTTTCATAAATGGGCGTGATGAAAAATAATCTTTGTGGATCATATGGTTGTCTCTGCTGCCCGCAGCGGGCCTCAGGCTCCGGCATCCGCCTATGAACAAGACCCAATCCACCGCCCCGCTCTCCGCCGACGACCAGGCCTTGATCGACCAGGCGCAGGCGCTCATCCGGCAGCGCTATCTGGAAAACCGCCATCACATTGCCTGCGCGGTGCGCGGGATGTCCGGCCGGGTCTATATCGGGCTGCATCTCGACACCTATGTCGGCCGGGCCTCGGTCTGCGCCGAGGCGGTTGCCCTGGGCCAGGCCATGGCGGCGGGAGAGACCGGCGTCCAGGTCATCGTTTCCGTCAGGCATCCTCGGCCGCGGGAGCAGCACCAGGATTGCAAGGTGGTCTCGCCCTGCGGTATCTGCCGGGAAATGTTAACGGATTTCGCCCCGGGCGCGGTCGTGATCCTGGCCCGGGACGAGGGCTTGGCCAGGGTTCCGGTCGAGGAACTTCTTCCCGCCAAATATCGTCGCCACCCTTAGCCTTTTTGCCGCATTACCCAGAATTTCCGCTGCCGAGGCGGGCCGCCTTGGGGTAAGGTCGCGCCCGATTTGACCGAGCATCAGAGGATTGCGTGGCAATCGTCGGAACCGCAGGGATCGCCGCCACCGAGACGCGGCCATTGGCCACGGACCGCGCCGTCGGCCGCTGGCTGCTGGCGCTGTCGGGCATGGTGCTGGTCCAGGTGATGCTGGGCGCCGTGACGCGGCTGACCGATTCCGGACTTTCGATCATGGAATGGCGGCCGATCATGGGCGCCATCCCGCCCTTGAGCGATGCCGAATGGCACCGCGTGTTCGACATCTATCGCCAGATCGCCGAATACCAGATCGTCAATGCCGGCATGTCGCTGGAGGAATTCAAGACCATCTTCTGGTGGGAGTATCTGCACCGGCTCTGGGGCCGGCTGATCGGCGTGGCCTTTCTGCTGCCGTTCCTGTGGTTCTGGGCGCGCGGTTCGCTGCGCGACGGCCGGGCGCGGCGGATTTTCGCGATCTTCGTGCTGGGCGGACTGCAAGGCCTGATGGGCTGGGTGATGGTGATGAGCGGCTTCGCCGACCGTACCGATGTCAGCCAGTACCGGCTGGTGGCGCATCTGATGCTGGCGCTGCTGATCTACGGGCTGCTGCTGTGGCAGGCGCTCAATCTGCTGCAGCCGGCGGAGTTCGCCCTGCCGGCGGCGCAACGCGACAGCCTGCGGCGACATGGGCTGATCATGACGGCGCTGATCACGCTGGAAATCGCCATCGGCGGCTTCGTCGCCGGTCTCGATGGCGGGCTCATCTACACCAACTTCCCGATGATGGGCGAACATTGGATCGCCGCCGATCTGTTCCATCTGTCGCCCTGGTGGAGCAACGTCTTCGAAAACCCGGCGACCGCGCAGTTCCTGCACCGCCTGATGTCGGGCTTCGTCGCCATCGCGCTGATCTCCCTTGTGGTGCGCGGCCGTCGCGCCGAACTGCCGCAGAGCCTGAAGCGGCGTTTCTATTACCTGCCCTTTGGCCTGCTGCTGCAGGCGGCACTCGGCATCGCCACCCTGATGCTGGTGGTGCCGCTGCCGCTGGCGGTGGCGCATCAGGCGGGCGCGTTCCTGCTCATCACCATCAGCCTCTATGCGATGCATGGGCTGAAAACCCGCCCAGCATGAGCGAGCCGGCGGACGGTCCGACGCTGGAGCGGTTGCCCGTCTCCGTCATCACCGGCTTCCTCGGTTCCGGCAAAACCACGCTGCTGAAGGCGCTGCTGCCGCAGCCGGCGATGGCCGATACCGCAGTGGTGATCAACGAGTTCGGCGAGATCGGCCTGGATCACCTGCTGGTCGAAAAGTCGAACGAGGACACGATCCTGATGTCCTCGGGCTGCCTGTGCTGCAGCATCCGCGGCGATCTCATCGACACGTTGCGCCGGCTCTACAAGCGCCGCGACAAAGGCGAGGTGCCACGCTTCCGCCGCGTGGTGATCGAGACGACGGGCTTGGCCGACCCGGCGCCGATCCTGCACACGCTGATCGGCGATCCGCTGCTCGGCGCCTTCTATCGTCTGGACGGTGTCATCACCACGATCGACGCCGTGAACGGCCAGGATCAGCTCGACCGCCAGTTCGAATCGGTGAAACAGGCGGCGGTGGCCGACCGCATCGTGCTGACCAAAACCGATTTGGTCGATGTCGCCAAGGTCGCGGCGCTGCAAGAGCGATTGCGCCGGCTCAATCCGGCGGCGCCGATCCTACAAGTGAGCCACGGCGGCATCGAAGCGGAGCAATTGCTGGATGCCGGTCTGTTCAACCCGGCGCTGAAATCGCCGGACGTCGCCCGCTGGCTGCGCGACGAGGCCTATGCGCCCGACCATCACCCCGGCCACGATCACCCCGACCACGATCGCCACGGCCACCATCACCACCAGCAGGCCGGCGACGTGAACCGGCACGACGATCATATCCGCGCTTTCTGCCTGACGCGGGACGAGCCGATCGAATGGGCGCGGTTCGTCGCCTGGATCGAGATGCTGATCACCATGCGCGGCGCCGATTTGCTCAGGATCAAGGGCATTTTGAACGTATCCGGGTCGGATCAGCCGGTTGCGGTGCACGGCATTCAGCATTTGTTCCATCCACCGGCGATTCTGCCCGGCTGGCAGGGCGATGACCGCAGGTCCAAGATCGTGTTCATCACCCGCGATCTGGAGCGCGACTGGCTGGAGCGATCGATGGCCGAATTCCTTGGCGCGGCGGTTCTCGACAATTTGAGCCAGACCGTTCAACAGGCCTGATTTTCGCCCTTTTACATTTGACCGGTGCCGCGCTACGTTTGACCGCTCGGTCAGGCATGGGGCGCGTCATAAGCGCCGAGGCCTTGGCCGGCCAAGGCTGCGTGCATCGCGCCGCAGGTCCAAAAATCTCGGTACGGGGAAAGCTTCAGGAGGCAACATGTCCCAACGCAGCAAACTGACGGCGACCGTCATGGCGGCCGCTTTCGTGCTGGCCGGCCACGTCGCGAACGCCGACATGATGACCAGCATCGGCACCGGAGAAGGCGAAGTCTCGATCGTCGCCTGGCCGGGTTATATCGAGCGCGGCGAATCCGACCCGGCCTATGATTGGGTGACCGGCTTCGAGAAGGAGACCGGCTGCAAGGTGACGATCAAGACCGCCGGCAGTTCGGACGAGATGGTGTCGCTGATGAATGCCGGTGGCTTCGATCTGGTGACCGCCTCGGGCGATGCCAGCTTGCGCCTGATCGCCGGCAGCACGGTGCAGGAAATCAACACCGCGCTGATCACCGACTACAGCACGATCGATCCGCGCCTGCAGAGCGCGGTCTGGCACACGGTCAACGGCAAGCATTACGGCGTGCCCTGGCAGTGGGGCGCCAACGTGCTGATGTACAACGCCGACGTGTTCGAGAACGCGCCGCAGAGCTGGTCGGTGGTGTTCGAGGAGCAGAATCTGCCGGACGGCAAGTCGAACAAGAACCGGGTGCAGGCCTATTACGGCCCGATCTATTTGGCCGACGCCGCGCTTTATCTGATGACCAACAAGCCGGAGCTCGGCATCACCGATCCCTATGAGCTCACCCGACCGCAATTCGACGCGGCGGTCGAGCTGCTGCGCCAGCAGCGCCTGATCGTGAACAAATACTGGGGCGACGCGGCGGCCCAGGTCGACGATTTCACCACCGAGGGCGTGGTGGCCTCGACCTCCTGGCCGTATCAGGTGAACACGCTGCGCGCCGGCGGCAAGATCAAGATCGGCTCGACGGTGCCGAAGGAAGGCGCCACCGGCTGGGCGGACACCACCATGATGCATGCCCAGGCGCCGCATCCGAACTGCGCCTATAAGTGGCTCAACCACTCGCTGTCGGCCAACGCCCAGGCCGGCACCGCGGCCTGGTTCGGCAGCGTTCCGGCGGTGCCGGGCACCTGCGCCGATCCGATCCTCACCGACCAGGGCTGCAAGATCAACGGCATCCAGAACTTCGCGCGTATCCATTTCTGGAAGACGCCGGTCGCCAATTGCGGCGGCGGCCGCGAATGCGTCCCGTATCGGGAATGGGTCGCCGGATATCAGGCGGTCCAAGGCGGCCAGTAAGCCGCTCGCGTGGTGAATTCCGGGGCGGATCGGCAGCGATCCGCCCCGATTTCGTTGATCCATTGAACCGCCCGGCGAATTCGCCATGTCTCATGAAAACCCGAAACCGTCCATCGCCGTGTCGTTCCGCGACGTGTCGCGGCATTACGGCGCGGTAAAGGCCGTCGATTCCGTCAGCTTCGACATTCTGGACGGCGAGTTCTTCGCCATGCTGGGGCCGTCCGGCTCCGGCAAGACCACCTGCCTGCGCCTGATCGCCGGGTTCGAGCAGCCGACCGCCGGCGCGGTGTCGATCCACGGCAAGAACATGGTCGGCGTGCCGCCCTATGACCGCGACGTCAACACCGTGTTCCAGGATTACGCCTTGTTCCCACACATGACCGTGGCGGAGAATGTCGCCTACGGCCTGATGATCAAGAAGGTGCCGGCGGCGGAACGGGCGAAGCACGCCGAGACGATGCTGGAGATGGTGAAGCTCGGCGGCTTCGGCCATCGCAAGCCGTCGCAGCTTTCCGGCGGCCAGCGGCAGCGCGTGGCGCTGGCCCGCGCCCTCGTCAATCACCCGAGCGTGCTGCTGCTGGACGAACCCTTGGGCGCGCTCGACCTCAAGCTGCGCGAGCAGATGCAGGTGGAGCTGAAGGCGATCCAGCGCCAGGTCGGCATCACTTTCATCTACGTGACCCATGACCAGGGCGAAGCCTTGTCGATGAGCGACCGCGTCGCCGTGTTCAACCAGGGCAAGGTGGAGCAGATGGCTTCGCCGGCGGAGCTGTACGAGCGTCCGAAGACCGAATTCGTCGCCGGCTTCGTCGGCGTCAGCAATCTTTTGCAAGGGCCTGTTGCTCAGGCCGTGACCGGCATGGCGCGATCCTGCTCGATCCGGCCGGAGAAAATCCATCTGGCGCCAGTCGGCGCCGGCACGCCGGATTCCGCCATGCGCGCCGACGGCACGGTCGACAGCGTGCTCTATCTCGGCGCCAACACGCGGTTCGACGTCCGCCTTGCGGCTGGCGGGCATCTGGCGGTGGTGCAGCAGAACCGCGAGGCGCATTTCGCGCCCGGCCAGGGCGAAACGGTGACCCTGTGGTGGGACCGCCGCCACCTGCAAAGCTTCGGCGGGTGAGGGCTATGACCATCGAATGTGCCTTTAGCGGCTCAAAGACAACCTTCTCCCCTCGCGGGAGAAGGTTGCGGAGGCTTAGCGAACGCAGTGAGCTTAGCCGAAGCTGGATGAGGGGGCTGCGCGGAGAGGCGCGAGCGCTCGCCAGGGCGCAACCCGGCGATGATGTTAGCCGCGTTACCAGCCCATGTCGCCGACGCCTCGGCAGAGAGGCTGCGAGAGATGGCATTCTAGCAGCTCACCGATACTCAGCGCTTTCGCGCTGCGCGCCGCTGGCGCGGCCCCCTCATCCAGCTTCGGCTAAGCTCGGCGTTGCCTCGCTAAGCCTACGCAACCTTCTCCCGCAAGGGGGGAAGGGCTCTTCCTTGGCGCACCGAATGTTCATCGCTGCTGTGGGTGTGTGAGCATGGCCGTCGCCCACGCCACCCCCTCCCCCAGTTTCACTGGCCGCGTCTCGACCTATTTCTATTTGCGGCCGCGGCTGCTGCTGACCGTCTTCCTGCTGCCGCCGCTGTTGTGGCTCGGTGTCGTCTATCTGGGGTCTTTGTTCGCGCTGCTGGCGCAGAGCTTTTTCTCGATCGACGATTTCACCGGCCAGGTGGTCTATGAACCGACGCTCGCCAACTATGTGCGGCTGTTCTCCGACGTCAATCTGGCGATCATGGGCCGCACCCTGGCGATGGCGACGATCGTCACCCTGATCAGCGCGCTGATCGGCTTTCCGATCGCCTATTACATGGCGCGCTACGCCGACGGCAAGACCAAGGCGTTGTTCTATGTCGCGGTCATGCTGCCGCTCTGGTCCAACTATCTGGTGCGGGTCTATTCCTGGCGCCTGATCCTGGCCAAGGAGGGCGTCATCCATTGGGCCTTCAACAGCGTCGGGCTGGGCGGCGTGCTGGACTGGATCCTGACGCTGGACATCGTGCAGGGCTCGTCCTTGTCCAATTCCTATATCGGCACCTGCACCACCTTCGTCTATATCTGGCTGCCCTATATGATCCTGCCGTTGCAGGCGGCCCTGGAGCGGGTGCCGCGCTCCTTCATCGAGGCGTCGAGCGATCTCGGCGCCAGGCCGGGTCAGACCTTCCGCAAGGTGATCCTGCCGCTGGCCGTGCCCGGTGTCGCCGCCGGCTCGATCTTCACCTTCTCGCTCACGCTCGGCGACTACATCATCCCGCAATTGATCGGCTCGTCGCGGCCCTTCATCGGCCAGGCGGTCTATCAGTTCCAGGGCACCGCCGGCGACATACCGATGGCCGCCGCTTTCGCCATGGCGCCGATCGTGATCATGGCGGTGTACCTCTCGATCGCCAAACGCTTCGGGGCTTTCGATGCCCTCTAAGGTTCCCGCCGTCGCCGCCGACCGTGCCACGCCCAAGGCGGGCTTCGTGCTGACCGCCGGCGCCTGGTTCGCCGTGCTGTTCCTCAATCTGCCGATCCTGTTCATCGTGCTCTACGGCTTCACCACCGACGAGCAGAGCTACACCTTTCCGCCGCCGGGCCTGACCACCAAATGGTTCGGCGTCACCTTCGGCCGCGCGGATTTCTGGCATGCGCTGGGCCTGTCGGTTTCCATCGCCGCCATCGCCATGCTGGCGGCGATGGTGCTGGGCACCTTGGCGGCGGCGGCGATGTACCGCTTCAAGTTCTTCGGCAAGGAGGTGGTGACCCTGCTGATCCTGCTGCCCATCGCGCTGCCCGGCATCGTCACCGGGATTTCATTGCGGGCCGCCTTCGACCTTGCCGATATCCCGTTCAGCTATTGGACCATCGTCATGGGCCACGCGACCTTTTGCATCGTCGTGGTCTACAACAACGCGATCGCGCGGCTGCGGCGATCCTCGCCGGCCCTGATCGAAGCCTCGATGGATCTCGGCGCCGATTCGCTGCAGACCTTCCGCCACGTCATCCTGCCCAACTTGGCGACCGCCTTGATGGCGGGCGGCATGCTGGCCTTCGCGCTCTCGTTCGACGAGATCATCGTGACCACCTTCACGGCGGGACAGCAGACCACCCTGCCGATCTGGATGTACAATGAACTGATCCGGCCGCATCAGCGTCCGGTCACCAACGTCGCCGCCATCATCGTCATGTGCATCACCTTCGTGCCCATCCTGCTGGCCTATTATCTGACCCGCGATACGCAAGACACGGCGGGCAGCGGCAAGTAGATCAGCCCGCCGCCTTGATCCGCTCCGCGTCATAGGTCTGCAGATGCGCGTTGGCGACCCGCAGTAGCGGCGTCGCCAGGCCGAAGTCGCGCGCCCGGCGCAGCATGTCGCCGATGATGTGATCGCCTTCGATGGCGCCGCTCTTCTTGATGTCGCGCATCATCGAGGCGGTGGCAGGCGACCCCGCGGCGAACAGGATACCGCGCCCATTGGCAAGGCCGGCCTCGCTCGGCGGAAAGCCGGCGGCTGTTGCAACCGAGATGTTTTCCACCAGCAGTTCCTCCATGATCGCGGTGCCGTCAGCCGTCCCAAGAATGGCGCCGACGCTGCCGCGCATCAGGCAAGTGCTGCCCGCCATGGTGGCCAGCAGCACCCATTTCTCCCACAAGCCTTGCTCGATCGG
>Ga0184637_10000808_pt1 | contig 22245 bp, 17 predicted proteins | sample PLM3_127_b2_FD_133143 | JGI IMG/M metagenome (GOLD analysis project Ga0184637, IMG submission 133143) | Groundwater sediment microbial communities from an aquifer in East River, Colorado, USA - PLM3_127_b2 | ecosystem: Environmental > Terrestrial > Soil > Riparian zone | place: USA: East River... | reverse complement strand
TCTCGATCCTGTCGGACAAGCTGCCGCGCGAGCAGCAGCCGAAGGCGCGCCTGGTCGGGCTCGCGCTCGCGATGTTCGGACGGGTGGCGCTCCTGGTGTCGATCGCGTGGATCATCGGCCTGACCAGCGACCTGTTCACGGTCTGGGACAACGGCGTCTCGGGACGCGACCTGATCCTGATCGGGGGCGGGCTGTTCCTGATCGGGAAGAGCACCTACGAGATCCACGACAAGACGGAGGGCGGCAGTCACCGGGGCGAGGTCGGGCCCGGCGCGTCGTTTGCGACCGTGATCGTCCAGATCCTGCTGCTCGATCTGGTCTTCTCGCTCGACTCCGTGATCACCGCGGTCGGGATGGCCGACGACGTGCCGGTGATGATCGCCGCGGTCGTGATCGCCGTCGCGGTGATGATGGTGTCCGCCAGCGCGATCTCGGGCTTCATCGGCCGCCATCCGACGATCAAGATGCTGGCGCTCTCGTTCCTGTTGCTGATCGGCGTGATGCTGGTGGCGGAGGGGTTCGGCCAGCACGTCCCGAAGGGGTACATCTACTCGGCGATGGCGTTCTCGCTGTTCGTGGAGATGCTGAACATTCGGATGATTCGCGGACGGGGCGATCCGGTCGCGCCGCGCGCGTCGTTCCCGCAGACGGGCGAGTGAACTTCCGGGAGAACGAGTCTGCCACGAAGCTGCGTGGCGGGTACTACACGAGCCCCGACGTCGCGCGCTTCCTGTGCCAGTGGGTGCTGGCAGTGGCGCCGCGCCGCGTGCTCGAGCCGAGCTGCGGCGACGGCGCGTTCCTCGCGGCACTGGCGGCGCTGCGGCCCGCGAGCGTCGAGCAGGTGGTGGCGTGCGAGATCGAGGAGCGCGAGGTACTGGCGGCGCGCCGGCGCCGGCCGGCCCCGCGCGCTCGCGTCGAGGTCGTCCACGCGGAATTCCTCGACTGGTTCCTGCGCGACGAAGGCGCCCTGCCGTTCGATGCGGCGGTCGGGAACCCGCCGTTCATCCGCTATCAGTACCTCGACCCTGCCGTGCAGGCGCGCGCGGAGACGGTCTTTCGCCAGCAAGGGCTGCGCTTCACGAAGCACACCAACGCGTGGGTGCCGTTCGTGATCGCCTCGCTTGCGCGGCTGCGTCCCGGCGGGCGCCTCGGCATGGTCGTTCCGTCCGAGCTGCTGCACATCCTGCACGCACAGCCGCTGCGGGACTTCCTGGCGCGCACGTGCGCGCGGGGGGTGCTGATCGACCCCGAGAATCTGTGGTTCGACGAAGCGCTGCAGGGCGTGCTGCTCTTGCTCGCCGAGAAGCGCGGAGAAGAAGATCCGGAGCGCTGTGCGGTCGGAATCGTCGGGACCAAGGACCGCTCGATCCTGCAGCGGCCTCCGGAAGACGTCGCCGCAGGCGCCACCTACACCGACGGGCGCAAGCTCGCCGGCAAGTGGATGTCGGCGCTGCTCAGCACCCGCGAGCAGGCGCTGCTCGAGGCGCTGTCGGCGCACCCGGGCGTGGCGCGCTTCGCCGACGTCGCGGACGTCGACGTGGGCATCGTCACCGGAGCGAACCACTTCTTTCTGGTGAGCGAGGCGACCGTCGAGCGCTACGGCCTGCGGACCTGGGCGCATCCGATGTTCGGGCGCAGCGAGCATGCGCGCGGGGTCGTCTTCGGCCGCGCCGATCACGCCGCCAATTCTGCCGAAGGTCGGCGCTGTCAGTTCCTCTGGTTCGAGGCGAACCGCGCGAGTGCGCTGCCCGAGGCAGCCCGCGCATACATCGAATCGGGCGAGCAACAGCGCCTGCACACGCGCTTCAAGTGCCGTACCCGCACGCCGTGGTTTCGCGTGCCGTCGGTGTGGGCCAGCCCCGTCTCGATGCTGAAGCGCGCCCACCATCATCCGCGTCTGCTGTTGAACCGCGCGCGGGCATTCACGACCGACACCGCCTACCGGATCTCGCCTCATTCCGTCTCGGCGACCGCGCTCGTGGGCGGCTTCGTGAACAGCCTGACGCTGCTCAGCGCGGAGCTGGAGGGAAGGCACTACGGCGGAGGCGTGCTCGAGCTCGTGCCGTCGGAAATCGAGCGGCTGCCGGTCGTGACGCCGCCCGCCGCCCATGCGAGCGCGATCCTCCGCGAGCTGGACGCGCGCGTCCGCGCGGGGACCGACCCGATCGAGCTCCTCGAGCGGCAGGACGAGCTCGTGCTCGGCGCGCGCGGCGTCAGCCGGGCCGACGCGACCGACCTGCGCTGCGCTTGGAACGCGCTCCGGTCCCGGCGCCAGCGCCGCGAACGCTAGTAGGCGCAAGCCGTCCGGCGCGCAGCGAGCCGCAGGCGAGCGAAGGCCATCAAGCTGGCGGCCCGATCGCCGCCGCGGTACCTCCTCGGTCGAAATGGCGGGGAACGCGCGGATGGGGCCAGCGAGCCAGTCGGTTTCCCCGGTCCGCGGGACCGGGCCGCGTTGACCGAAGCTCATCCTGCTCTCGACCTGTTCGGCGTCGCGTGGCGGCTCGGCGCCACTCTCTTCTTCGTGCTGCTGAACGGGTTCTTCGTCGCCGCCGAGTTCGCGCTGGTGAAGGTGCGCGAGTCGCGCATCGATCAGCTGGCGAGCGAGGGCCGGCGTTCGGCCCATACCGCGAAGCACCTCCTCCAGCATCTCGACCGCTACCTGTCGGCGTGTCAGCTCGGGATCACGGTGGCGAGCCTGGGTCTGGGCGCGCTCGGCGAGCCCGCCGTCTCGGTGCTGCTGCTCGCCGCGCTCGACGCGATCGGCCTGCCCGCGGATCCCCGCGCGGGCTGGGTGCCAGTGGTCTCGCTCGCGATCGCGTTCGCGATCATCACCATCCTCCACATGACGCTCGGAGAGCAGGCGCCGAAAATGTGGGCGCTGCGGCGCGCCGAGGGGACGGCGCTGCGCACGGCGGCGCCGCTGCGCGCGTTCGCGTGGCTGTTCGGCCCGTTCATCGGTGCGATCAACGCGATCTCCAACGGGATCTTGCACGTGCTCGGCGTCTCCACGGATCTCGGGCAGGCGAACAGCCTCACTTCCGAGGAGATCCGCAGCATCCTGTCGCTATCGGCCAGCTCGGGACACATCACGGAGCGGGAGCACGAGCTCACCGCGAACGTGTTCCGGATGATCGAGCTCGAGGTGCGTCACGTCGTGGTCCCGCGCGTCGAGGTGGATTTCCTGTCGCTGGAACGCAGTCTCGAGGACAATCTCGCTCGGATCCGCACCAGCGGTCACACGCGCTTACCTGTCTGCGAGTTCGGCCTCGACACGATCGTCGGGTTCCTGCACGCGAAGGACGTGCTCGACGTCACGCTGCGCGGCGAGCCGCTCGACCTGCGCGCGCTCGTGACGCCGCCGCTGTTCGTTTCCGACACGATGTCGGTCTCGGACTTCCTGCTGGAGCTCCAGGAGGAGCGCCAGCACTGTGCGGTCGTGGTGGACGAGCACGGAACGGCGATCGGGCTCGCGTTCCGCAAGGACGCCCTGGAAGAGATCGTCGGACCGCTCGGCGACGAATTCGACGAGACGGAGCAGGAGCTGACTCGGCTGGCGGGCGGCGGTTTCGACCTCTCCGGACGGATGTCGATACCCGAAGTGACAGACCGCCTCGACTTCGAGCTGGCCAACGACGAGGACGAGAGCGAGGAGACGATCGGTGGCCACGTGACCGCGCTGCTCGGCCGGCTGCCGCGCAAGGGCGACGCGGTCCAAGTGGGGCCGTACCTGGCGACGGTGCTCGAGGTGACGCGACGCCGGATCGGGCGCTTGCGGATGATCCCCGTCCCGCCCGACGACGAGGCGGAGTCCGCCAGCGCCGACCCCGCCACCTGATGGCGAACCCGTTCTCGATCTTCTTCTGGCTCGACCTCGTCGACGTCGCGACCGTCGGCCTGCTGATCTGGTTGTCGATCCGCTTCGTGCGCCGTACCCGGGGACGGCGCGCGCTCACCGGGCTGACGCTGCTCGGCGGCGTCTATCTGCTCGCCCGCGCGCTCGACCTCCAGCTCACCGCATCGCTCTTCCAGGGGTTCTTCGCGGTGCTCCTGATCGTGATCGTGGTCGTGTTCCAGGAGGACCTGCGGCGGCTTTTCGAGCAGCTCGGGACGTTGCGGCGCGGGTCGTCGCGGGAGGATCGCCGCGGAGTCGACAGCGCCGACGCGATCGTGCGCGCGGTGGCTCGCCTGGCGGCGAACCGCGTCGGCGCGCTGATCGTGCTGCCACAGCGCGAGTCGATCGAGAGCCACGTGGAAGGCGGTATCGCGCTCGACGGACGCGTCAGCGAGCCGCTGCTGTTGTCGCTCTTCGATCCGAACTCACCCGGGCACGACGGCGCGGTGATCCTGCGCGGCTCCCGCCTCGAGCGCTTTGCGGTGCACCTGCCGCTGTCCGTCAACCGCGCGGCGCTCGGGTCGGGCGGCACCCGTCACGCGGCGGCGCTCGGCCTCTCGGAGCGCTGCGATGCCACCTGCGTGGTCGTGTCCGAAGAGCGGGGAACCGTCTCGATCGCGCGCGACGGCGCGATTCAAGCGCTGCCGCGCGCGCAGGACCTGGCACTCGAGCTGCGCGCGCTGCGCGGCGAGCAGGAGCCCGAGCCGCGGCCGTGGTGGCGCGATCGCGCCGGTCTCGACGCGGCGCTCGCCGCGGCGGGAGCGCTGGCGCTGTGGCTCGTCTTCGTACCGGGCTCGGCGCTCACCGAGGTGACGGTGACGGCCAGGGTGAAGGTGACGAACCTCCCGGACGATCTCGAGATCGAGTCGATCGAGCCGGCCGAGGTGGAGGTGCGGCTTCGCGGGCTCCGGCGCGACCTCGTGCTTTCGGAGCCCGATCAGGTGACCGTGCGCGTCGACGCCTATCTGGCGCGCTTGGGGCGCCGGACGTTCGCGCTCGAGGAAGACTCGGTGCGCCGGCCCGACGCGCTCGACATCGTCGCGATCGATCCGGACCGGATCAAGCTGTCGCTGCGTCCGGCGTCGGCCGAGCCGGAGGCCGGCTCGTAGCGGCGGCTCGGTACTCTGCTGTGTTGAGCCTCCGCCAGCAGGGTGCGGCGGGGTCGCCTAATCAGCGCTCGCGGCCGTCAGCGCGACGGCGGTCTGTGGGAAGTCCGCAAGGATCCGCCGATCCGTCGTGACGAGAGGCACGCCGAGCTCCTGGGCCAGGACCACGAACTCACAGTCGTAGGCGGAGCAGCGCGAGCCCTCGACCCGGGCCAGCACCTCCGCGGACCCCACGGCGAACTCCCTGCCGCGGAGATGCGTTTCCGCGCGCACGGCGAGCTGGTTCGCAGTGTCGAGGTCTACGTCGCCGCGGCGCAGACTTCCAGCCAGCACGTTGCGAAACTCGGAGCGCCAGAGAAGCGGTGCCGCCCACTCGGGATCGCGCTGAACGAGCGCTTCGGCACCACCAGTGAAACGACCGGGGAGCCAGAGATAGGCGATCACATTCGTGTCGACGACGATCAATGCCGTCCCGCGCTCTTGAGCGCGCGCAGCCGGGCCTCGGTGAGGCGCCCCCGCACCCTCCCGCGCAGCTCGCGCGCGGCGGCGAGTAGCGCCTCCGAATCGACCCGCCGCGGCATCGCCGCCTCCCGTAGACACTCGAGGAGCTCGCCGTTCAGGCTTCGACGGTTCCGCTCCGCCCGCTCTTTGAGGCGGCGGTGCAGCTCGAGGGGCACATTCTTGACGGTCAAGGTCGGCACGCTGGGGAACCGGGGGATGGTTTCGAAATAGAACCATAACGGATCCTCGCGCGGCGCCCAACCGCCTTCGTTCTGGAGCGTAATCCGCGCCTGAATCAGCGGGGCGACAGCCGCACCGGGAACGATTCCAGCGTGCGCAACGCTGTGGCGGGAGCCCAGACCGGCGGCGGGCCCACCCACTCGATCCGGGCGAAACGCGAGAGCAGCGTCTCGAACGCGACGCGCGCCTCCATGCGCGCGATGCCGGCACCGAGGCAGAAGTGCATACCCCAGCCGAAGCTCGTGTTCCGGCTCGCGGCGCGGCCCACGTCGAAACGGTCCGGGTCGGGGAAGTGCTCCGGGTCGCGGTTCGCCGAGGCCAGGCCCAGGTGCACGAGGTCTCCTTTGCGCACCGACACGCCGGCCCACTCGACATCCGCCTGCGCGACGCGGGAGACGAACAAGATCGGCGGCTCGAAGCGCAGCATCTCCTCCACGGCGCTCGCCATCAGCTCGGGCTCGCGCCGCAGCCGCTCGAGCTCCGCCGGGTGCTGGAGCAGCGAGAACAGGCCGTTGCCGATCAGATTGCGCGTGGTCTCGTGTCCGGCGTAGAGCAGCTGCACCACCATCGCGACCAGCTCGTCCTTCGACAGCCGGTCGCCGCCCTCCTCCACGGCGATCAGCTCCGAGAGCAGGTCGTCGCCGGGCCGCGCGCGGCGCTCCGCGACCAGGCCGCCCACGTAGTCGTCGAAGGCCAGGATCGCGCGGTCGGCATCGAGCCGCGCCGCTGCGGTCGGCGTCGCAGTGGCGAGCGAGAGCGCCGCCGTCCACTCGCCCACCGCGTGGTGGTCGATCGAAGGGATCGCGAGCAGGCCGCAGATCACCTGCAGCGGCAGGCGCTGGGCGAACGCGTCGTAGAGGTCGACCCGGCCCGCCAGGGCCGCCGCGTCCGCCAGCTGGCGCGCGATCGCCTCGGTGATCGGGCGCACGCGTGCCACCTGGCGCGGCGTGAACGCGCGCGCGAGCAGCGCGCGCAGCCGATCGTGGTCCGGCGGGTCGAGAAAGACGACCGTGCGACGCACCCAATCGATGTAGGGGCCCTCGCTCCAGCCCTGCTGCTCGTAGTAGCGCACGCCGATCGCGCCGAAGCGCCGGTCGAGCAGCGCTTCCATCACGTCGGCATAACGCAGGAAGAACACGGTGCCGAGCTCCGGCACGCGCGCCGCGCGCACGCCGGCGCGCAAGAGCGGCGCCGCGGTGCCGTGGGGGTCGCGGAAGTAGCGCTCGTCGAAATGGAGATCGGGAAGTGCTGCGCTGCCGGCGATCGGGATCGTCTGGGTCACCGGGCCTCCGCCGCGCGCGCATGCTCGCGCAGCACCTCTCCGGCGCAGCGCATCACCGCCACCATGCGCGGCACCCCGAGGTAGGGGATCAGGTGGATGAACAGCTCGACCACGTCGTCCGGAGCGTGGCCGAGCGTGAGCGCCCCGCGCACGTGGAGCTTGATCTCCTCGGTGCTGCCCAGCGAGGCCAATGCAGTGAGCGTGACGAGGCTCCGCGTCTTGAGATCGAGGCTCCCTTCGCGTGCCCAGGCGTCGGCATAGCAGTGTTCGACGCAAAGGCGCGCGAAGTCGAGCCCGGCCGGCGTCGGCCAGGCCACCCCGCCCTCGTGCTCGCGCCAGGCCGGCGTGAAGATCTTGTCGAGCAGTGCCTCGGCGCGCGCGGTGCGATCGGTGTCGGTCACGGGTCTTGCGCTGCCTCCCTTGCCCATTCTATACCGGTTCGCGTCAGCGGGGCTCCGCCACCAGCGCGGCGCGGCGCGACAGCAGATAGGTCCGTAGGTCGGCCACGTCCTCGGAACCCATGAAGTCGCCGAAGCCGGGCATGCCGCGCGCGAGCCGGCTGCCGGACAGCACGATGCGCTCGAGGTCTTCGTAGACGGCCGGCGCCGCGCGGCGCAGATCCGGCAGCGTTCCGCCGCCGATCGCGGCCGGGCCGTGGCAGGAAGCGCAGTAGCGGAAGTAGTGCCGCTCGCCGCGCGCGACGCGCTGCGGGTCGACGTGCGCGTCGATCGCCGGGACGGGCGGTGGACGCCACGCGACCTCCAGCAGCAGGAGCGAGCCGCCGAGCTTCCACGCCAGCACGCGGCCGGCGTTGCCGGTGGCGAGCGTCTCGGGAGGCGGGTCGCCGCTCGCCAGCGCGAGCCCCCCGCCGAGACCCGCGAGCACCGCGACGTACTGCTCGCCGTCCACGCGGTAGGTGATCGGCGGCGCCACCACACCGGTGCCCGTCGGCGCCTCGAACAGCCGCTCGCCGTCGCTGGCGCGGTAGGCGGCGAAGCGCGCGCGTCCGGTTCCCTGGAACACGAGATTGCCGGCCGTCGCGAGCGTGCCGCCGTTCACGACGTGCGCGTGCTCGACGCGCCAGACCTCGCGCTGCCGCACCGGATCCCACGCCACCAGCGCCCCGACGACACGGCTCTCGACCATCGACATGGCGCCCGCCTGCGGATCGATCCCGGTGTTGTAGCGGCCGGGACGGAACGCAAAGCCCGGATCGTCGCGGAACGCGAACGGCATCTCGAGCGCGGGGATGTAGACCAGCCCGGTGCCCGGGTGGAACGACATCGGCTGCCAGTTGTGGCCGCCGACGGGGCTAGGCTGCAGCACCGTGACGCGCTCCGAGCCGTAGCGGGCGCTCGGCGCCTCGACCGGACGGCCGGTCGCTGTGTCCACGCGCTCGGCCCAGGTCACCGGGACGTAGGGCTCGGCGGAGATCAGCTCCCCGGTGGCGCGGTCGAGCACGTAGAAGAAGCCGTTCTTCGGCGCCTGCATCAGCACGCGCCGCCGCCGGCCCTCGATCTCCAGCTCGGCCAGGATCATGTGCTGTGTCGCGGTGTAGTCCCATTGCTCGCCGGGTGTCGTCTGGTAGTGCCAGACCAGCTCGCCGGTGTCCGGCCGCAGCGCCAGGATCGAGGAGAGATACAGGTTGTCGCCGCTGCTGCGCAGGCGCTGCGCCCAGGGGCCGCCGTTTCCTGTGCCCACGTACAGCAGGTCGAGCTCCGGGTCGTAGGCGAGCGAGTCCCAGACGGTTCCGCCGCCGCCCTGCTTCCACCACTCGCCGCCCCGCCAGGTCGGAAGCGCGCGCTCGAGCGCCGGCGACTCGGCCGGCAGCGCAGGGTCGCCGGGCACGGTGTAGAAGCGCCAGGCCAGCGCGCCGCTCTCGGCGTCGTACGCGGAGACATAGCCGCGCACGCCGATGTCGGCGCCGCCGTTTCCGATCACGACCACGCCTTTCACCACGCGCGGGGCGCCGGTGATCGTGTACGGAAGCGACGGATCGGTGGTCGCCACCTCCCACAGCGGCGCACCGGTCTTTGCATCGAGCGCGATGAGCCGCCCGTCGAGCGCGCCGACGTAGACGCGGCCCGCGTAGAGCGCGACGCCGCGGTTCACCACGTCGCAGCAAGCACGGGCACCGACCGCGCCGGACACCTGAGGATCGAAGCGCCAGAGCTCCCGCCCGGTGCGGGCATCGAGCGCGAAGACGCTGCTCCACGACCCCGTCGCATACAGGACGCCGTCCTCGACCAGCGGCGTCGCCTCGAGCCCGCGCGTGGTTCCGGTGGCGTAGGTCCAGGCGAGGCCGAGCTGCGCCACGTTGCGCTCGTGGATCTGGTCGAGCGGGCTGTAGCGCTGCTCGCCGGGAGTGCGCCCGTGCAACGGCCACCCGTCCCCGTCCGCCGCGGGTTCGGAAACGGGCTCTGGCTCGCAGGCGAGAGCTACCAGCGCGCAGCCGAGCAGCAGGCGGGCACGGCGAGATGCGCCGCTACGGGATACACACCTTCGGCAGCGGATGGCGGTAGACGTGGGCCGCATTCTGGTGGGTGATCTTGCGGATCTCCTCCACCGGAAGCTTTCCGAGCACCTCATCGATCACCTTCTGCGTGTCGGGCCAGGTTCCGTCGCCGTGCGGGTAGTCGGATTCGAACAGGATGTTGTCGACGCCGATCGTGTAGCGCGTGCAGATCGTCGAGGCGTCCTCGATCATGCAGAACCAGAAGTTGCGGCGCAGGACGTCGGTCGGCGAGTTCTGCTTGTCGGGCCAGCCCGCTCCATATCCCGAGCGGGTCATGATGTTGTCCAGGCGGTCGATCAGCATCGCGACCCAACCGATGCCGCCCTCGCTCATCGCGATGCGCAGCGCCGGGTACTTCGCCGGCCAGCCGCTCCACAGCCACTCGGCGCACGAGGTGACCGCCATCGGACCGAACATCGTGGCGCCGAGCTCGAGCATCGGCGCGCCGGGCGGCATCTGCGCAAAGCCCGAGGAGCCGTTGTGTAGGTTCAACACCGTCTCGGTCTCCGCGCACGCGCGGATGATCGGCTCCCAGTACCGGTCGAAGACCGGCGGCATGTTCTGGCGGTGGGGCTGCTCGGGGAGCGTCACCGCGCGGAAGCCGCGCTTTGCGTTGCGCCGGATCTCCGCGGCGCCCTGCTCCGCGTCGGCGAGATAGGTGATGCCGAGCGGGACGATCCGGTCGGGATGGGGCGTGTACCACTCTTCGAATAGCCAGTCGTTCCACGCGCGCACGCAGGCGAGACCGAGCTCGGGATCCTTCGCCTCGGAGAAGAGTGTGCCGCCGAAGCCGGTGACACCGGACGGGAAGTTCACCGACGCGTAGACGCCGTTGATGTCCATGTCTTTGATCCGCGCGTCGATGTCCCAGCAGCCGCGCCGCACCTCTTCGAAGCGCGCCGGCTCGAAGCGGTGGTCTTCGCGCGGGCGCCCGGCGACGCACATGAAGCCCACCTGGAAGTAGGGCGTGTCCTCGAACTGCCAGATCTCGTGGCCCTCTTCGGTCTCGATCACGCGCGGCGCGCGGCCTTGCAGCCGGCTCGGCAGGCGCCCTTCGAAGGTGTGCGGCGGCTCCATCAGGTGGTCGTCCACCGATATGAAGGTGTACTTGACCGGTCGCGGGTCGGGGTCGGGCAGCAGCGGGCGGGTGACGGGGCGCTTGATGCCGAGCTTCACGACGCGGGTCATGGGGTCCTCCGTGGCGCCCCATTATACTGCCACCTCGATGGCACGACCCGACGACTTCGTCTACGACCCGACCCGGCCGGACTTCCAGGCGAACGCGCACGCGATCTACCGGACACTGCGCGACGAGCACCCGGTCTACCACGACCCCGGCAAGGACGTCTGGGCGCTGTCGCGCTTCGCGGATGTGCGCGACGCCGCCACCGACACGGCCAGGCTCTCCTCCGAGAACACCGACATCACGGTGGGCCTCTTGCCGCAGATCCAGTCGATCGATCCGCCGCGTCACGACGCGCTGCGCGGTCTCGTCTCGCGCGCGTTCACCGGCCGGCGCGCCGACGCGATGGAGCCGCGCATCCGCGAGATCGCCCGCCGCCTGATCGACGGCTTCGCGGCGCGCGGTGAGGCCGATCTGCTCGCGGAGTTCGCGCGCCATCTGCCGAGCCTGGTGATCGGTGAGATGATCGGGGTGCCCGAGGACCGGCACGAGGCATTCCTCGAGTGGACCGAGGCGATGGTCGAGACCGGCGGGGACGGTCCTGCCCATGTCATCCAGGCCGCGACGAACATCTACAGTGAGTTCTCGAAGCTGCTGGCCCTGCGCCGCGGAGCGCGCCGCGACGACTTGATGAGCGCGTTGGTCGACGCCGAGCTGGACGGCCAGCAGCTGAGCGAGGAGGACCTGCTCGGCTTCTGCTTCACATTGATCGTCGCCGGCAACGACACCACGACCAACCTGATCGCCAACGGCGCCGTGCTGCTCGCCCTGCACCCCGAGCAGCGCGCGCAGCTCGCGCGCACGCCGGCCGCGATCCCGAACGCGGTCGAAGAGATGCTGCGCTGCGAGGCGCCCGCGCAGGCGCTGCCGCGGCGTGTGATGCGCGACGTCGCGCTGCACGGCCGGACGATCCCGGAAGGGGCGATGGTGCGCTTGGCGTGGGGCGCCGCCAACCGCGACGACCGCGAGTTCCCGAACGCCGATGTGTTCGACGTGTCGCGCCCGGTGCCGCGCCACCTCGGGTTCGGCCACGGCGCGCACTTCTGCCTCGGCGCGCGTCTGGCCCGCCTCGAGGCGCGCGTCGCGTTCGAGGAGCTGCTGGCGCGCCTGCCCGAGTACGAGCTCACCGGCGACCCGGGCTGGCTCACGTCGATCTGGGCGCGCGCGCACCGGCGGGTTCCAGTTTCGTTCGAACCGCGCTAGTCAGGCGCTACTCGGCGTCCGAGAACACCGGGTCGCGCTTGGCCATGTTGGCGCGGACGGCTTCGAGCTGGTTCGGACCGCCGATCACCGAGCGCTGCACCTGCTCCTCGAGCAGCAGTCCCTCGGCCGCGCTGCCGACGCGCGTCGCGTCGAGCAGCCGTTTCGCCGCGCGCATAGCACTCGGGCTGCGCGCCGCGATCTCGCGCGCCAGCTCGAACGCCGTCTCGCGCGGCGTGTCGCTCGTGCGCGTCGCGAGGCCGAGCGCCACGGCCTCGGTGCCCGACACGATGCGCGCGGTGTAGACGAGCTCCTTCGCGACGTCCTGACGCACGAGATGGCGCAGCGTCTGGGTTCCGGTCATGTCGGGGATGAGGCCCCAGTGCAGCTCGCGCACCGAGAGCTGCGCATCGGGCGCGACGATCCGGATGTCGGCGGCCAGCGCGATCTGGAGCCCGCCGCCGTAGGCCACGCCGTGGACCGCAGCGATCACCGGCATCGGCAGCTCGTGCCACACCCAGGCGGCTGCCTGACCGACGTTGGCGACCTCGCCCTCCCGGCGCTCGAGCAAATTGCGCGACTTCTCGGCCATCACGCTCGCGAAGTCGAGCCCGGCGCAGAAGGCCCTGCCCTCGCCCGAGAGCACGACGGCCCGCACCGCCCGCTCGCCGGCGAGCCGGCGCCCGGTCGCGATCAGCGCGTCGAACATCGGGACGTCGAGCGCGTTGAGCTTGTCGGTGCGGCACAGACGGACGTCGGCGATGCCGTCCTTGATCTCGAGCGAGACGCGATCTTCCATGGAGCCCTCCCACAACAGACCCCATGCTAGCCGCTCGCCCACCGATTGACCGGACGCGCCGCGCACGGGAAGATGGCGCGCGCAACGCCACGGAGGGACCACGATGACCACAGAAGCCCTGCAACGGATCACCGACGGCAGCGCCTGGCGCGACTTCTGCCGCGCGCTCGAGCGCGCGGGCGACGCGGTGCTGCGCAGCGAGACGCCCACCAGCGCGTTCGACCGCGCGGAGGGCCTCCGCTACCTGACGCGCCTGCTGCGCGCCGGGCTCGAGAGCCAGGTGGAGTTCGCCGACCCGCGCTTTCCCGGCTTCTTCCAGCTCGCGAACGAGACGATCAAGATCGGCAACGACAACCCGGACAACATCTACCGCAACGCGAACGTGAGCGGACGCCATCGCTACCGGATCCACGGCACCCGCGGTGGGGCTCCCTATCTGAGCTTCGGCACCAAGGGCGGCGGTTACGAGAGCGACGGAACGATGGTCCCGACCGGTCAGCTCGACGGCGACGCGCTCGACGTAGCGCCCGACGGACGCTTCGAGATCACGATGAGCTGCGAGCCCGAGAAGGGTAACTGGCTGCCGATGCAGCCGAGCACCACCGCGCTCCTGGTGCGCGAGACGTTCAGCGACCGCGCGGCGCAACAGCCCGCGCGGGTCGCGATCGAGCGGCTCGGTCCTGCCGAAGACGACGCGCTCGACCCCACCGCGCTCGAGGCGAGGCTCCAGCGCGCGGTCGCGTTCGTGTCGGGAACCGCGAACCTGTTCGTCGACTGGATGCAGCGCTATGCGGCGCACCCGAACGAGCTGCCCTCGGATGACCAGGAGCGGTGCCAGCGGGCCGGCGGCGACGCCAACATCCACTACTGCCAGAGCCGCTGGCAGCTCGGCCGCGACGAAGCGCTCGTGATCGAAGCGGAGCGCGTGCCGAAGCGCGGCTCGTGGAACTTCCAGCTCAGCAACTTCTGGATGGAGTCGCTCGACTACCGCCACCACCGCATTCACCTGAACCCGCACACGGCGCGGCTCGAGCCCGACGGCTCGCTGCGGATCGTGGTCGCCCACCGCGACCCGGGCCCGCGCCATCCGAACTGGCTCGAGACGACCGGCCACAGCTGCGGCGGGATGCTCTTCCGCTGGATCGGCACCGACGAGCACCCGGCGCTCGCGACGCGAGTGGTGTCGTTCGCGGAGCTCTAGTGCCCTCTCGCATATGCGGCCTACAGTAAGCAGGTGGCGTGGTGTTCTAGCAACCAATCGACGATGTATCGAGGCCGCACGAGATGATGCAGCGAGCGACCAAGGTGAAAATCCCCCGCCCGGTCCACCCGTTCCCGGCAAGGATGGCTGCCAGGATCCCGTGGAACGAACTGCGAGGCTCAAGCCGGCGCCCTCTTCGCGTTCTTGATCCGATGGCTGGATCCGGCACAACGCTCGTCGTCGCCCGGACCTTGGGCCACGAAGCGATCGGCTTCGACACCGACCCGCTCGCGGTGCTGCTAGCCCGGGTCTGGTGCGGGGATGTCAGCGAGTCCTCGGCGCAGCGCGTGGCGGAGCGGGTGCTCGAGGTCGCGCGGAAGCGAGCCCGGGGACTTCCACTTCGAGATGCGTACCCGCCCGACGCCCATGATGAAACCCGCGAATTCGTCCGGTATTGGTTCGACGACACCAACCGTCGGCAGCTCGCTGCTCTAGCGAGGGCGATCTCGGACGTGCAAAGCGGGACGGTGCGGGGCGTGCTTTGGTGCGCCTTTTCCCGGCTGATCATCACCAAGCAGGCGGGTGCTTCCCTAGCACTCGACGTCGCGCACAGCAGGCCGCATCGGGTCCCGGACAAGAACCTGATCCGCCCGTTCGATCACTTCCTCCGAGCTGTGGGCTTGGTGCTCGCCGCGATGCCCTTCAGGGTTGCGGAGGCGCGCGGGCCGCGGGCGACGGTCAAGATCGCCGACGCCAGGAACCTGCCGCTCGAGGCCTCGAGCGTCGATGTGGTCGTTTCGTCGCCTCCGTACTTGAACGCGATCGACTACCTCCGCGGCCACAAGTTCTCGCTGGTCTGGATGGGGCACGCCTTGGACGACCTTCGCCGCGTTCGGGCCATGAACATCGGCACCGAGGTCTCGGCGGGGGCGGAGCTCGAAAACCCCGTGATCACGCGGGCTCTTCAGCGGATGGGCGATCTCGATCGACTTCCCGAACGTCAGAAGAGATGGCTCGCTCGGTATGTTGCCGACATGGACAAGGCAATCGGCGAGCTCCAACGGGTTCTGGTGCGGCGCGGGCGCGCGGTTCTCGTGATAGGCGATTCCACGATGCGCGGCGTGTACGTTCGCAACTCCGGTGCCCTGACGTACCTTGGGGAACGTCACGGGTTCGAAGTGGCGCGCCTGCGACGCCGAAAGCTTCCTCCGAACCGTCGATATCTGCCGCCGCCGACTTCGCGGCGGTCGGGGCCGATGCTCCAGAACCGGCTCCGAACCGAGGTCCTCCTGGACCTCGTCAAGCCGTAGACGATCTTCGCTTCGACTTCTGGACCACCTTGAAGATGGTGCTCTTTTGTTCCTCCTCAGGGAACTGGCGAAGCACCGCACCGGCAGCCTCGATGACGCGGTCCGGACGCTGCGTCAGCTCCACGGTCAAATGGCGAACGACCACGTACGGGGTCATTCGGGACATGGCCCTGCAGAGCTCGATGAGCTCGGTCTTCTTCATGTCGATCTGCTTGTCCTTCCTGAGCGCCGTCGTTACAGCTGCAAACTCGACCGCCTCTGCCGGCACGTCGTCTTGGAGGGCCCAGATCGTTTCGAGGATCGCCTTGTAGGGCGGCTTCTTCGGATGCTCTGTGAGGAGGTTGTCGACCCACACCTTGGACTCCTCCGGCGAGATGCAGGTCTGGAACAACGCGCGAAGGCGGTGGAGGTCGACTCCCTTGAGGAGAACAAGCCGGACGAGCCGCGCCAGATCGACCGACCTGATGATAGTGATCGTCTTGCCGCTCTTCGCCTTATCCGACTTGACCTGCTTCACCAGCGAAGAGCTGTCGCCCTGGCCCGTCGGGAAGTCCGGCCCGACGACCACCGCGTGGTCACATTTGTACTCGTCGCGGTGAAGCGCGACCGTCGAGACGCTCACCGCTTTCGCGGAGACCTTCTTACCGATGATCTCCTTGCTCTTCGCTTCGAGGGAAAGCGCGTAGCGCTGTTCCTTGCCATCGTCTCCCGCTCCCAACGGCGCCTCGGCCTTGCCATCAGGTTTTCCGTTTCCGCCGATGCGGACGGCCCTGAAACCCATGCTGTCAAACGCCGCGACCAGCTCTTCCTCGAGCTTGTCCTGATCGGTGCTGGCATCTTCGAGAGCCTGGGCCACCATGTAGGCGTTACGCTTCATAGACCGCGCGAAATACCTGAGCAGCTCATCGCGTCGGCTCATGATCTCCGCTAAAACGCTGGCCCCGACACCAACTTCGTGGAGATGTGCCTCGGTGAGAACCTCTGCCATCGCGAACAGGCTCAAAGTTTCTCGTCCGCGCTCGTAGTCTTCGCGGTGCGCCGCGACGAACGGATGCAGAGTGTTGATCTGCAGGGTGCCGGTTTCGATGTCGAGGACAGCGAACCCCTCACTCTGTGAGAGTTCTAACAACTCCGTCTTGAGGACGAGGCCCTCGTCGCTCTCGGCACGTTGCTGGAGTACCTCGAGCAGCTGCTGGCGCGCACGCTTCCCGAGGTTCGTGGGGTACTTGAGGTAGCGCGGGGCGACCTTGCCCTCGAGTGCCGCCGCGAGAAGCCCAATCAGAGGACGACGCGTGAGACTCCACGGGCTATCCGCAATGCGTTCGGTGGCACGTGTCCCGGGTGCCTGCTTAGCGTCGTGCTCCTCAAGCCACTTGCGGGCATGGTTGAACGCGGTATGGAGCACGTTCCGCGCGAGCGTGATCAGTGTTCCTTCACGAAGGGCCTCACGCGACGAACGCAGCTCGTCGTCGAGTCGGTCGATATGGACGACCATGCGAAAGCGCGCCAAGGTCCCGTGCCGGAGCGCCTCCATCCCGAATAGCTCATCGTCGATGTTGATGAGCCTCCCGAAGACGTAGACGAAGAAGCCGTGGCTGCGGTCGGTCTTAGACGACTTGCCTTCCGTGAGGAGCCTCTCGTAGACCTCCGCGTACCCCGTGATCCGGCCGAGCTTGGGGTGCGTGAGGCCGTAGCGGTGCTCCGGAGGACCCTTCTTGACGATCGTGACCTCGAGATCGTCGGGCGCTGGCTTCGGCAAGGTCTTTAGATCCTTCCCGAGGACCCACTTCTTGAGCGGGGGTGTGGCGGCCTTCGACGGCTGCAGCGCGTCGCCGTCGAGGTACAGATTGAAATCGTCGCGGAGTGGCATCGCTGTTCGAAGCACCCACGACAAGCGGCCCTTGTGAATCTCCCGCGCCATGTCCTTCAGGCCCGACATGATGGCTACCGTCCATGTCGAGGCCGCCCCCTTTCCGAAGAGCTGGATAGCCCGGTAGCCGGGCTTCGCGCCCTCGATGGTGGACGACAGCGCCTCCTTCGCCTGAGCTTCGGTGAGCTCACGCAGCGGAAGCTCGACTGTCTCCTCCGCGTGGATTCCTCCGCCCTGGCCCTGCGGGATCTGCGAGTAGTCCATCGTCGTGGCGAAGAACTTCCCGTTGATCCTGCACACGTGGGTGAGGTGGCTTGAGAGCACGAACGTCGCGAGCTTGCCGATGCCGAACTTGCCGATCTGCTTTCGCCCCTTGGGCGGTTTCTTGAGGTCGCGCTTGTTGCTCACACCGATCAGCCAGTGTTGGCGAAGGTCGTCTGGATCCATCCCGGTCCCGTCATCGACCACGGCGATGAAGGCATCCTGCACGGTGCGGTCCGGCGAGAGGATCACATGGACATTCGTCGCGCCGGCGTCGAACGCGTTCGACACGAGCTCCTCAATGGCCTTGTTCGGGGTGGTGTAGAGCCCCTCCGAGAAGAGCTCGATGATGCGGTAGCTGATGCGAACCGGGATCTTGCCGGTCTTCTTGCCCGCGATGATGAAGGGAAGTTCCGCCAACGTAGGCTTCGTCAGAAGCGCGCCTCCCACTAACTACTCCACCAGCAGGCGCTTGCACGGCGCCGGGTCGATCGCGACCATGAGCGGCCGCGCGAAGCTCGCGAACGACACGAGCGCTTGGCCGGGCGCGAGGCGCGGGACTCGGTTCCACAGGCTCTGATCGATGCTTCCGACCGTCCTCTGCATCCGGCTGATGACGGTGCTGTCGGTGATCTTGTGGATGATAAAGTTGTTGATCAGCCCCAGCACCTCGTTCGGCAGATGCTGCGGGAGCTGGGTAACGAAGACCAGCCCAAGCCATCGCTTGCGGCCGCGCTTGGCGATGCGGGCCACCTGCTCGAACAGCACCGGCATCTGCGTGATGCGGTTGGCGGACAGGAACTCGTGCGCCTCCTCGATGATGATGAGCGTCGGTACGACGGGCTTTCCGTCGGCAGCGGCCTTCTGGTAGCGCTCTTCCTGTGCATCCTGGAGCCCGCGAAGAATGTCCGCGATCACCAGGTTGTTGAGCTGCGGCGAGTCTGTGTCGCTGAGGTCGATCACGGAGACGCGGCCCGGCGTCAGCATCGCCGCGTAGTCCACGCCCCCGGCGTTGCGCACGTCAAAGATGCCCAGCCGGCGCAACCGATGGAGCTTGCCGGCTAGCGCCTTCCAGCTGATCTCGATCTTGCTCGGCTGGGCGGCGACGCGCTGACGTACCTTCGACGGGTTCGACCTGAAGTCGCTGTAGAGCTGTAAACTACTGGCTGGAGTGGCCTCTTCCTCGCTCTCGGCGCCGAGTGCCTCCATGGCGGAGCCGCCGCCACGTCGGCGCCCCCCACTCTTGGCGTCCGCCTTCGCCTCGGCCTTGCCCTCGTCGCTGAGGCTGTAGATGTACGCGCTCACGACGTCCAGGACATGCTGGATCGTCATCCGCGGGTAGCCCGTCGTCAGCTCGTCCACCTCGAGGGCCTCGCGCGCCTCAGCGTCGCTCGACGGAAAGATGCGGAAGTCGCTGAGGAGCAGCTTGGTGACGTCGTATGCGCGCAGGAATCGCTCCTGCTGTGCATCGGACATCTCCAAGATCTCGGCGATCGCGTAGGGAGACAGGCTCGAGAACTTCAGGGCGAAGGGGTGCCGGTTCTTGTGCTTGGGGTTCGTCGTATCGCGCCCCGTCAGATGGTGGATGTGCAGCTCCCGCACGCCATGCGGTTTGAGCCCACGCTGCTGGAGCGCCTCGAGCATGGCGGGGTGGTCCGTCGCCTCGTCCACGTGCGTGTACTCGCCCTCCACGTCGAAGACGACGGTCGCGATCCCGGTTTCCTGCGCGCGATGGATGAGCGAGGCGACCGTCGTCGACTTGCCGCCACCCGTCGTGCCGATGACGCCCGTGTGTCGGGGCAGCACCGACTTGTCCTTCGACGAGATCCTCGCCTCCATGCTCTGGTAGCCCACGACCTGCCCGAGGCAGAGGTCGCCGCCGACGCCAAGGATCCGAGCGCTCTCCGCCTCGTCGATGACGTAGACGGGGCTCTTCGGCCGCGGTCGGTAGCGCGGCGGCACGAGGTTCCCGCGGCTCTCCTCGCCGAGGATCTCCACCTCGGCACGCCCGTGGTAGTCGAACGTGTACTGAACCTTCTTGCCCTGCACGACGACGCCCACCGCCATCGTCGAGTTGGGCGGCACGGCATCGGGCTCCGAGAACGGCCCTCTCACGACGACCCCCAGGTACGATCGCTTGTCCTCGCGTGACTTGATCCGCACGAGCGTCTGGGAGGCGAGGCGGTTCAGGTCGTCACGGGTCAGCAGCACGGTGAGGAGGTTGTCCTCGCTCGACGACGTATCGAAGTGGGTGAACCCCACGGCGTCGGCGAGCTCTGGATCGAGCGACGCGAGGCGTGCGCGCCCGACAGCAGCGACCTCGTCGAGCTCGGCGAGCACGTCCGCCGGAATCTGCTTCACGAAATCGCTGCTGCCCGACGTCATTTCTTGGGCGCCATCGTTGTTCCTGGCTTCCATCTGATGCTCCTTCATTACGGACGCGTGTCGCGCTCACCGAAGTACTTCAAGGGTACCCCCGCCTGGCTGTAGGCATCGTGGATGAGCCCGACGAAGCCGGCCGCGCCGAACGCGCTCTTACACGTTGCGTCGGCGACATCGATCAGCATCGGGAAACCTCTCGCGGGGCGCAGGATGCTATCCGCGATGGCGATGCGGGCGGCAAGGTGGATGTGCTTTCTGTGGGCGTAGAACAGGTACGGCGGCGACTGCTCCGACGCGCAGTAGAGGCCGTACAAGACCTCGGGGCCGTACTGCCGGACGAACTTCATCGCCTCGCCCTTGTAGTCGCGCTTCTTGGTGGCGTAGTGGCCGCGGTCGACCACGGTCTCGATACGCCGCTCGATCGTGCCGATGATCGCGTACTCGCCGGCGGCGAGGGCGTTGCCGAGGGTGAGGAGCCCGCGCTCGCCGGGGGCGCTCGGCACGAAGACGAACCGCTCGTGCTCGATCATGCGCCCGAGAACCTTGAGCGCGGCTTCGAGGAGCCGCATGCTGCCGGACCCGGTGAGGAGCTCGTACGGAACCGGCGCGCCGTGGCCAAGGCGCCACTCGGCGTTGGCCTTGTCGGTGAGAATCGTGCGTTCTGCGTACGTCATGATCCCGCGTCGCGCGAGCTCGGACATCCCGTCCGGCTGCCCCACGCCGGCGCGCCCGTCCCGGCGGTCGATGATCTCCAACGCCGCTTTCACGGGATCGGCCATCTTTCCGGCGATCTCCTTCCGGAAGACGCGCTGCGCGAAGGTGGCGGAGACGCCGCCGTAGCTGACGATCGCGACGCCGATCTGCGTTATGCCGAGCGGCAGCGTCTCATGGGAAGCTGACGTCCCGTCGACCGCCTCAACGCGACCGGGGAACAGAAGGCCCTCGTGGACCTTCGCGATCTCTTCCGGAGTTGTCCGGTAGACGCCCGCCTCGGCGGGCGCCCCGGGCGCCTTTCCGATCCGCGGCAGGAGCTCGTCGCGGACGAGGTGCCGCAGCACCTCCTCGCGTTCGACCGCGGAGCGGATCTCAGTCTTGAAGCGAGCGACGGCACCTTCCCAGTCGAGCCCGGTGGCCCAGGTGTCGACATCGAGCGTTCGTTCCAGGTCCTCCCCGAACGACGCTTCGTATTCCTGGTCACCCACGAGCTCCTCGACCTCCGCCTCGTCAAGCGCCGGCGCGGCCGCCTGCGCCTGGGCTCGCTCGTTGACCGGGTTGTGATCGGGGGACCGATGCGCCATGCCTACTTTTTCCCGAAGACCTCTTCGCTGAGTGACGGCTGCCTGCGCCGCCTGCCGAGGAGAAACCGGACATACGATCCCGCCACCTCGGCGGGCAGGCCGAACCGCTCTGCGACGTGCTCGACCGCACGCTCCTCCCGGTCCGCCAGATCTTCAGTGTCTCCGAGGATGCGGCGCAGCCCGGCCGCGGCCGCTTGTGCCGGCGCCAGGAGCTCGAGGGCGAGGCGGTCTGCGCGCTGCTCGCTCTCCTCGACCTTCCATGCGCAGACCGCGCCGTCGAGGCCCCGGCTCATCAGATGGACCTGCACGCCCAGCCGTACCCGCTCGAGAACGGCCGATAGCATCTCCTCTCGCGTAGGAGCGCGCTCGCCATCCAACACGGGGAGGATGCGCTCCCCGAAGACCTTGAGCGCGCGCAGTCGAGGAAGGAGATGGTCGAGGACGAAGTGAGCGATCTCATGCGCGAGCGTGAACCTGCGCTCCGCCTCCTCGTCGCCGGCATCGAGGAAGACAATTCCTTGACCTGCGCGGGCCACCAGGCATCCGTGAAGCGCCCTGTCGGTTTCACTCACGCCGTGGTAGATGCCGCGCTGGCGGAGCCACTGGCGGACGTCGTGAGCACACAGGCCCGGAAGACTCTCGACGGAGACGGGGAGCTGCATCACAACATCGCTCATCAGATCGCGTGGAAATCGCGAACCGGATCGGATTCCGGTCGCCTGCAGAGCCTCTTCCAGCCATTGGCGGCTCACTTGTCCCTGTCCTCATCCCGATCGCGCGCTGCGAGAAGGAGCGGATCCTCCTCCTGCGTATTGATCGCCCGGCGAAGGGCTGCGATGGCATCCATGCGCCGAGTGACCTGCGCGAGCTTGGACGCGTCGACTTGGAACCGCTCGGCGATCCTGGAGACGTCCTCCGCGAACTGCCCGGGCACGGGCTTCCGGCAAAGCGAAAGCCACGCCAGCGCTTCGAGGCTGCAGCCCAGGAACGATGACAGCTGCTCGCGCGTTAGTCCTTCGCTGCTGCGGTACTCGTCCAGCGCTGCACCAAGCGTCCATTCGCGCTCGCTGCTGCGACGCGCCGCGTGCTCGAGCCACCTAGGCATCGTCGTCAAGACCCAGCCTCATTCCCAAGCGCTCGAGGACCTTCAACAGGCGGTCGCGATGCTGCTTGACCTTCCTGCGCTGCTCGAGTCGCGACAGACC
>Ga0184637_10000807_pt1 | contig 22260 bp, 12 predicted proteins | sample PLM3_127_b2_FD_133143 | JGI IMG/M metagenome (GOLD analysis project Ga0184637, IMG submission 133143) | Groundwater sediment microbial communities from an aquifer in East River, Colorado, USA - PLM3_127_b2 | ecosystem: Environmental > Terrestrial > Soil > Riparian zone | place: USA: East River... | reverse complement strand
TTCCAGCCGCGCGCGGTGAGCGCCTTCTTCGCGACGCCCACCTGGTCCACCACGAGGCGCACGACCCCCTCGCCGCCCTCGACCCCGGCGTTCGCGGCCCGGAGGTTCACCTTCTTGTCGCTCAGCGCGAGGGCGACCTCGCCGAGCATCCCGGGGCGGTCCTCGACACGGATCTTGAGCTCCTTCGCACGCGGCATGGCACTCCTCCTGGCCCGCGATCCGAGGCCGCCAGCGGCCCGGCCGCAAGCGCAATGGCGGGGCTGCCTCGCCCGGGGCGCCCGGGCCGGCGCGCGCCCTCGCGGGCTCACCGACGAGGGTGCTGCCGCTGGACGCGCGCTCGTCGCTCCTCGAGCAGGCCGCTCGATGGGGCAACTCACCCAACTCGGGTGAACCGCCGCAGCCGCTCGGGGGGGTGTCAACCCGAAAACGTAAACGATTGAACGTCCGTTGACCCAGGTCAACGTCGGGTGAGATCCGCGCCGATACCCTCCCACCCTCGGTACAGCTTCACCGCGAGTCGAGGAGCGCGCGAGACCCGCGCGCGGGAGGACCCGTGAACAAGATCGTCCGCGCCGCCGCGTGCGCCGCACTGCTGCTGTCCGCCTGCGGTCCCGAGGCGCCCGTCGCGCCCGCCGGCCGCGCCGCGCCGAGCGCGCCGAAGTCTCCCGCCAGCGGTGCGACCGCCACGGCGTCCGCGCTCGCCGGTCCCGGCGCGCCCGCCCACGACCTCTACGCCGCGCGGAGCATCGGCTGCGACGCCTGTCACCCGTGCGGCAAGCGGATCCCGGGCGGCCACGCGCAGCCGTGGATGGACGCGGCGAGCGCGGGCTTCCACGCGCTCTCCGCCAACTCCGGCCTGCAGGGCTGCACGCTCTGCCACGGCCCGTCGCTCGACGGCGTCGGCGGCACGGTGAGCATCTCCTGCGCGCAGTGCCACGGCGCGAGCTGGCGGACCGACTGCACCCTCTGCCACGGCGGCGCCGACGGCGCCGCGCCGCCCACCGCGACGTGGGGCCGCGACGGCGACCCCGTCCGCGTCGGCGCGCACCAGGCCCACCTCCGCGCGACGCACGGGCTGTCCCGGCCGGTCGCCTGCGAGACCTGCCACGTGGTGCCGGCCGACGCGCTGTCCCCCGGCCACGCCGACGGCCCGACCGCGGACGTGACCTTCTCCGGCCTCGCCGGCGCGGGCGGCGCGTGGAACCGCGCGGAGGCGACCTGCGCGTCCACCTACTGCCACGCGGGCCGCGCCGGCGGCACCGTCCCGGCGCCGACCTGGACGCGCACGGACGGCGCCGACCGCGCCTGCACCGCCTGCCACGGCGCGCCGCCCCCCGCCCCCGCCCACCCGGAGAACGCGGACTGCGCGGCCTGCCACCCGGGCTACACCAGCTCCAGCGTCGACCCCGCGACGCACGTGAACGGGCTCGTCGAGGTGGACGGCGCCGGTGTCACCTGCTCGTCCTGCCACGGCGGCGCGCAGAACCCGGCCCCGCCGCGCGGCACGCGCGGCGAGGTCGAGACCACCACGCTCGCGGTCGGGGCGCACCAGCGCCACGTGCTGGGCGGCGCGGCTTCCGGCCCGATCGCCTGCGACGCGTGCCACTTCGGCCACGTGCCCGCGGAGAACCGGCACGCGAACGGCGCCGTCGAGGTGGCCTTCTCGCCCGCCGCCGGGGGCGCCGCGGCGCAGTGGGATCGCACCACCGCGACCTGCGCCTCCACGGCCTGCCACGGCGCGGCGACGCCGGTCTGGACCGCGGTGACCCCGGGCCCGAGCACCTGCTCGAGCTGCCACGGCGCGCCGCCCGCCGCGCCGCACACGCAGAACCCCGCCTGCGGCAACTGCCACGACGGCTACACCGCCACCTCGGTCAACCCCGCCCTTCACCTGAACGGCACGCCCGACGTGCGGCCGCTCCAGTGCAACTCCTGCCACGGCTCGCTCGCGAACGACGCCCCGCCGCTCGGCACCGGCGGGGAGACGGAGACATCGCAGCGCGCGGTCGGCGCCCACCAGGCGCACATCGTCGCCGGCACGCTCGCGGCGCCGGTCGCCTGCACCGAGTGCCACCTCGTCCCGAGCACGCTCGTCCACTCGGACGGGAACGTCAGGCTCGACTTCGGCCCGGCGGCCCGCCGCGGGGGCACCGTGCCCGCCTACGACCCGGTCACCGGCACCTGCGCCAGCACCTACTGCCACGGCGCGACCCTGCGCAGCGCCGCCACCGGCGACCCGAGCCTCCACCTCGCCCCGCTCTGGACGGGCGGCGCCGGCGAGGCTGCCTGCGGCGCCTGCCACCTCCTCCCGCCGCCGCAGCCGCACCCCCGCACGCAGCTCTGCGACGGCTGCCACCCGGGCTACTCGCTCACCGGCGTGAACCCCGTCACGCACATCGACGGCGTCATCCAGGCCGAGAACCTGAGCTGCTCGGTGTGCCACGGCGACGACACCCGCGTGCTCGTCTCGGGCGCCGACGGCCTCGCGCTCGCGGCGCCGCCCTTCGGCACCCGCGGCGAGACGGAGACCACGAGCCGCGCCGTCGGGGCGCACCAGGCGCACGTGAACCGCGGCGACGGCATGGCGCTCCCGGCGAAGTGCGTCACCTGCCACGCGGTGCCGGCGCTCGGCGCGTACGATCACGCCGACGGGTCGACGGTGCTCCACTTCGGCGCGCTCGCCACCATGAACGGCGCCACGCCGGCCTTCGACGGTCAGACCTGCACCAACACCTACTGCCACGGCTCGACGATGAACCGCGGCGGCACGGACCACAGCCCGACCTGGGCGGCACCGGGCCCGCTCGCCTGCACGACCTGCCACGGCGCCCCGCCGCCGCTGCCGCACCCGCAGGATCCGGACTGCCTCCGCTGCCACCCGGGCTACACCGCCACCAGCGCGCGCAAGGCGACGCACGTGAACGGGATCAGCGACTTCCCGTCCTCGTGCAACGCCTGCCACGACAGCCCGCCCAACTCCGGCGAGCACTACGAGCACATCCAGGAAGGGATCAGCTGCGACCGCTGCCACACCGGCTACACGCGCACGACGGCGAACGAGACGCTCCACCGGAACGCCCGGCAGGACGTCACGGTCGGCGGCTGGGACGCGTCGCGGCGCACCTGCTCCTCCGCCAACGGCTGCCACGACTCGGAGTACTGGGGCCGCTCGAGCTGGTCGCAGACGACCGGCTGCAACCGCTGCCACGGCTCGCCGCCGTCGTCGGGTGAGCACCGCGAGCACTCCGAGTACGCCTGCAGCCGCTGCCACGGCACGGGCTACTCGAAGACCACCGTGAACGCCGCGATGCACATGAGCGGGACGGTCGACGTCCCGTTCAGCTGGTACTCGCGCGCGACCCTCACCTGCGATCAGGCCTGCCACGGCGACGAGCGCTGGGGCTCGCGCGGCCAGGTCACGGCCAACTGCAACGCGTGCCACGGCTTCCCGCCGGTGGCGCCGCACCCGCAGAAGACCGCCTGCCACGACTGCCACACCTCGATGAACCCCGACGGCACGCTCACGGCGAGCCACAACGACGGCACGCTCGACGTGTCTGGCCAGGGCTGCGCGAGCTGCCACGGGTACCCGCCCGTGAACACGCGGACCGGCGCGCTGCACACCACCGACCAGAACTGCTACGGCTGCCACGCGACCACCGTCGACGCGAACAACGCGGTGGTGCCGAACGGCACGCACAACGACGGCGCGGTGCAGGTCGGCGGCGGCGGGGTCGGCACCTACGGATGCCAGATCTGCCACGGCGATCAGGCGCGCACCATCGTCGCGGGCGGCGACCCGCACGTGAAGTCGGCGCCGCCCTACGGCACCCGCGGCGAGGTCTCCACGGCGGAGCGCGTCGTCGGCGCGCACCTGGCCCACCTCAACAAGCCCACCGGCCTGGCGAAGCCGCTCGTCTGCGGCGAGTGCCACCCGGTCCCGACGGCGATGGACCACGCGAACGGCTCGACGGTGTTCGCGTTCGGGGCGCTCGCCCGCGCGGACGGCGCCGCGCCGGTCTTCCAGACCGCGTCGCTCACCTGCGCCTCCACCTACTGCCACGGCGCCACGATGGCGGGCGGCTCGAACACCACCCCGCTCTGGACGGGGGGGCCGTCGCAGGCGGCCTGCGGCACCTGCCACGGCGCGCCCCCGCCCGCCCCGCACACGACCAACACCAACTGCGGCGGCTGCCACCAGGGCTACACGGCGACGACCGTGAACGCCGCCCTCCACGTGGACGGCAAGACGGACACGAACGCGCAGACCTGCGGCGCGTGCCACGCCATCCCGCCGCCCGCGCCGCACACGACGAGCACGGCCTGCGGCTCGTGTCACCCCGGGTACACGGCCACCACCGTGAACGAGACGATCCACAACGACGGCACGGTGGACGTCGCGAACCTCGGCTGCACCGCCTGCCACGGCAACGCGGCCCTGACCGCCACGGCGGCCGCGCCGCTCGGCGCGGCGCCTCCGGTCGACACGCTCGGCGGCTCGACCGGCCTGCGCGTCGGCGCCCACCAGAAGCACCTCGTGGGCGGCGTCTACGCGAACGCCTTCGCCTGCACGACCTGCCACGCGGGGGTCGGCGGGTACGCCTCGGGCCACTCGAACGGCACGAACGACGTCGGGTTCACCGGCGCAGCGAACACCAACCTGCGCAAGGGCTCGTGGACGCCGCGGTCCGGGACGTCGGCGGGGAACTGCGGCTCGACGTGGTGCCACGGCGCGGTGATCAACCGGAGCGGCGGGACCTCGGGCGGGACGGCCACGACGCCGACCTGGACCGGCACCATCACCACCTGCACCGCGTGCCACGCGGTGACCCGCAGCTCGCTGCCGAACGGGCACACGCGGTCGGACCACGCCGTGGCGTGCTCGGTCTGCCACGGGACGGGCTACACCTCGACGACCGGCTCGCCCCCGACGGGCAACGGCGTGAACAAGGCGACGCACGTGGACGGCATCAAGACCGTCGTCACCCGGTCCTCCGGGACCGGGATTCGGAGCTGGAACCCGACCACCCGGACCTGCACCGCGTCCTGCCACGGCAGCGAGACCTGGTGAAGGGGTGAGCGCCATGGACGACACGACCACGAACGCCTCGGACCGGAAGATGACCATGACCGCCCACGCCTGCCGCCGCGCCGCGTCCCTCGCCGCCGCCCTCCTCGCCGCACTGCTCGCTGCCTGCGGGCAGCCCGCGCCGAAACCGGCGGCGGGGGGGACCCGGACCACCCGCGGTGCCCACGACGCCCTCACCGGCGACGCGGCCTGCGCCGGGCCCGGCGTGCACGACGTGCACGTCGCGCTGTTCCGCTGCGACACCTGCCACCCCACCGGCGCGACGTTCGGGTTCGACCAGCCGTACACCTTCCCGAGCGGCGCGACGACCACCGCGGGTGGGACGGTCGTCCGGGACGCGGCGGGCACCACCTGCACGGTGGCCTGCCACTTCCCGAAGCGCACCTCCGGCCCGTCCGTCGCGTGGAGCGCGGGCCCGCTCGCCTGTACGAGCTGCCACGCGCCGGCGGCGCTGCCCGAGGCGCACCCTGCCGTCGCGGCCAACGCGACGCGCGAGGACTGCCAGGCCTGTCACCTCTTGGGCGGTCACCTCGCCGGCCTCGTGACGATCCGCGGCCACGAGGCGGGCTGGATCGATCCCGCGAGCGCCGGCTTCCACGCCGCCGCCGCGAACGAGGGCCTGCCGAGCTGCCGCGGCTGCCATGGCCCCGATCTCTCGGGCGGCATCGCCCCCGCCTGCGGGAGCTGCCACGACCAGGCGCTCCCGGCCGGCGTGGCGAGCTGGAAGGTGAACTGCGTCATGTGCCACGGGGGCGCCGAGCTCGCGAGCGGCGCGCCGCCCCGGGCGACCTGGGGCAACGGCGCCGACGCGGTCCGCGTCGGCGCGCACACGAGGCACCTCACGGCGAGCGCGATCGCGCCCGCCGCGGCGTGCTCGGCCTGCCACACGACACCCGCGGACGTCTTCGCGGCTGGCCACCTCGACGGCGGCACCGCCGAGGTGGTGTTCGCGCGAGCCGCGCCGGGGGGGACGCCAGGCTGGGACCGCGGCACCGCCACGTGCGCGAGCACCTACTGCCACGCCGGGGTGGCGGGCGGCACGCGCCCGCTCCCGGTCTGGACGAACGCGGGTCAGGGTGACGCGGCGTGCGGCGCCTGCCACGGCCTCCCGCCGCCGGCCCCGCATCCGAGCGTGAGCGGCGACCTGGCCGGCTGCGTCGGGTGCCACGCGCTCACGATGGCGGCGCCGGGCCAGCTCATCGCGCCGTCCGCGGGCGGCCAGCACCTGAACGGCAGCGTCGAGGCGACGGGCGGCCACCCGGCCGCGTTCAAGGATCCGGCCAGCCCCGAGTTCCACGCGTTTGCCGCGAACCGGGGCCTCGCCTCCTGCCAGGGCTGCCACGGCCAGGCGCTCGACGGCGTCGGCGGGTCCACGTCGGTCGCCTGCACGACCTGCCACGGAGCCGACTTCACGAGCCGCTGCACGCTGTGTCACGGCGGCGTGGCCAACGCGAGCGGCGCGCCCCCGAAGCCGACGTGGGGAGGTGCGGGTGATCCGCTCCGCGTCGGCGCCCACACGAAGCACGTGACGGGCGGGGCCATCGGCGGGCCGATCGCGTGCGACGTCTGCCACGTGGTGCCGGCGGACGCGTTCTCGACGGGCCACCTCGGCGAGCCGTTCGCGGAGGTCCGCTTCGCCGGCCTCGCGGCGGGCGCGGGCTCCACGCCGGCCTGGGACCGCGCGGCCGGGTCGTGCAGCGCGACCTACTGCCACGGCACCTACTCGGGCACGTATGCGTACTGGTTCTGGGAGGAGCCCATGACGTTCCCGTACGCGCGCAGCGGCGGCACGCCTGCGTGGAGCGGCGGACCGATGACGTGCGCCTCGTGCCACGGGCTCCCTCCCTCCGGCGGGACCTGGCACAGCGGGTACCACGGGGGCGGCAACGGCTGCAGCCTCTGCCACCCGGGCGTGGACGCCGCGGGCACGACGATCACCGATCGCACGACCCACCTGAACGGATCCATCGACGTCCGGTGGAGCGGCAGCGGCTGCACGAACTGCCACTAGGCTCGACCCGCGATCCGGTGGAGCGACCCGCCTCCGCCCAGTCCGGGCGGGGGCGGCCGTTCACCGGCCGTCAGCGGAAGTGGGCGGCAGCCGCGGCGAGCCCCTCGCGCGCGCACCAGCCCGCGAAGCGCGCGAGGAGCGCCTCGTCGCCGCCCGACTGGACCGCCTGGGCGAGCACGTGCTCCGCCTCCTCGAGGCTGCCGGAGAGGCAGTGCAGGAAGGCGAGCCGCACCGCCTCCCGCTCGGAGAAGGGCTCGCCCAGCCCGTCGTCGGCGAGCGGCCCGAGCGCGTCCCACTCGCCGCGGGCCGCGAGGTCGAGCGCGGTCCACCAGCGGACCTCGTGGGCGAGCGCGGGCGGCGCGCCGGCCGCCGCGGCGACCCGGCGCCAGGCGGCCTCGAGCGCGGGCGCGAGGCGCGTCACCGGATCGCGGCCGAGGAGGGCCTCGAGCGGCTCGGGCCTGTCGTCCATGGCGCGAGCTTAACCGGCCCGCGCGAGGTCCGCCGCGATCACCTGGTTCCGCCCGCGCCGCTTCGCCTCGTAGAGCGCCGCATCCGCGCGGTCGAGGACCGCGTCGGGCGTCTCGCCGGGCCGCCACGTCACCACCCCGCCGCTCAGCGTGAGCCGCACCGCGGCCCCTCCGACGTCGAGCCGCAGCGCCGCGACGGCCGCGCGGATCCGGTCGATGGCGGCGCGGGCGGTCTCGAGCGTCGTCTCGGGCAGCACCACCGCGAACTCCTCGCCGCCGTAGCGCGCGAGCAGGTCGAGGTTGCGCAGCCCGGCGCGCACCGCCGCGGCGACGATCTTCAGGGCCTCGTCGCCGGCGGTGTGGCCGTACCGGTCGTTCACCTTCTTGAAGTGGTCGAGATCGAGCATCGCGAAGCAGAGCGGCCGGCCGTACCGCTCTGCGCGGCGCGTCTCGTCCGACGCGAGCTCGAAGAGCCGCCGCCGGTTGAGCGCGCCGGTGAGCGGGTCGGTGGTGGCGAGCTCGCGCAGCCGCGCCTCGCTCTGCTTCTGCGCGCCGATGTCGGCGAACCCGAGCATCACCGTGATCCGGTCTCCGAAGGTGAGCGTGCGCGCCTCGAGCTGCGCCCAGCGCACGCTCCCGTCGCGCGACTCGACGCGCACCTCCGCGGCGAGCACCCCGTCGTTCCGCACGCGCGCGAGCAGGTCCGCGCGGTCCGCGTCCTCGGCGGCGAACTCGGGCGGCGGGCCACCCACGAGCGCGCCGCCGTCCGCCTGCAGGAGCTGCGCAGCGCGCTCGTTGCACGCGACCACCCGGTCGTCCGCGCCGTCGAGCATGATGAGGGCGACGGGCGCGGCGTCGAAGAGGCGCCGCAGGCTCTCCTGGCTCGAGACGTACTGCCGGGTGCGCTCGGCGACGAGCACCTCGAGCCGCTCGCGGTCCTCCTTGAGCCGCTTCTCGCGTTCCGCGACGAGCGCGGCGAGGTCCGAGATGGTGGAGTTCACCAGCATGGCGAGGACGTCGAGCGAGTCCCCGCTCCCGTCGCGCTCCACGCGCACGTCGAGGTTTCCCGCGGCCACGCGCGCCAGCGCCTGCGAGAGCGCCTCGACGGTTCGAGCGGTCCGCGCGTCCGCTCCGCTCAACGTCCCCCCCGGGCTGCGTCGTCGAAGCGCCAGCCGGTCCGGAGGTGGGGCTCCAGGGAGGGGGGCGTCCGCGGCGGCGTCGTGGGGGCTGAGCGCACTGATCGTGTAAGGAGAGCCAGAGGTTGCGATCAGCGTAGCACGCTGGATTGATGGTGCCGCGGGACCCCACCCCTCCCGCGAGCGGGGGACCCGCCGGTGCGGTACGGCCTTCGGGGCGTAAGCGGTCCTCGGGGCTTGGCCGGGAGTCGGGCCCCGGTGCAGCCATCCGAGTGCTCGCCCGCCCGGCCGTCTCCACCGTTCCGGTCCAGCGCGCGGGGCGCGCCCGGCCGGCGACGGGCGCGGAACGTCGAGCGCGGGGGTCTGCGAACGGCGCCCGCGAAGGCCTCCGACGGCATCGACAGGCCCGCCCGCGCGTGGTCTCCTCGCGCCTCTCTCTCGCCTTTCACCGGAGGACGCCATGGCGACGCCCGCGTTCGAGTACAAGGATCCGTTCCCCGTCGGCAAGGACGAGACCCGCTACCGGCTCGTCGCGAAGGAGGGTGTCTCGGTCTCCACCTTCGAGGGGAAGGAGATCCTCAAGGTCGATCCCGCCGCCCTCGAGCGGCTCGCCCGCGAGGCGATGCGCGACGTGTCGTTCTTCCTGCGCGCCGAGCACAACGAGCAGGTCGCGAAGATCCTGGCTGACCCCGAGGCCTCGCAGAACGACAAGGGCGTCGCGCTCGCCTTCCTCCGCAACGCGGAGATCGCGGCGCAGGGCGACCTGCCCATCTGCCAGGACACCGGCACCGCCACCATCGTCGGCAAGAAGGGCCAGCAGGTCTGGACCGGCGTGAAGGACGAGGAGTGGCTCTCGAAGGGCGTGTACGCGACCTACACCGGCGAGAACCTGCGCTACTCGCAGACCGCGCCCCTCGACATGTACCAGGAGGTGAACACCGGCACGAACCTGCCCGCGCAGATCGACCTCTACGCGGCGGAGGGCGCCGAGTACAAGTTCCTCTTCGTCGCGAAGGGCGGCGGCTCCGCCAACAAGACGATGCTCTGGCAGGAGACCAAGGCGCTGCTCACGCCCGAGAAGCTCGAGAAGTTCCTCGTCGAGAAGATGAGGTACCTCGGGACCGCCGCCTGCCCGCCGTACCACATCGCGGCGGTCGTCGGCGGCACCTCCGCCGAGCAGAACCTCAAGGTCGTGAAGCTCGCCTCCACGAAGTACTACGACGCGCTGCCGACGAAGGGGAACGCGTCCGGTCAGGCGTTCCGTGACACCGAGCTCGAGGGCAAGCTCCTCGAGGCCGCGAACAAGCTCGGGATCGGCGCCCAGTTCGGCGGCAAGTACTTCGCCCACGACGTCCGCGTGGTGCGGCTGCCGCGGCACGGCGCCTCCTGCCCGGTGGGTATGGGCGTCTCGTGCTCGGCCGACCGCAACGTGAAGGCCAAGATCAACCGGGAGGGGCTCTGGATCGAGGAGCTCGACCGGAACCCCGGCCGGCTCGTGCCACTCCAGTTCAAGGGGAAGAAGCACGAGCACGGCGTCAAGATCGACCTGAACCGGCCGATGAAGGAGATCCTCGCGGAGCTGTCGAAGCACCCGGTCTCCACCCCGCTCCTCCTCAGCGGCACGCTCGTCGTTGCGCGCGACATCGCCCACTCGAAGTTCAAGGAGCTCATCGACCAGGGCAAGGGCGTGCCGGACTACCTGAAGGCGCACCCGGTCTACTACGCCGGCCCGGCCAAGACGCCGAAGGGCAAGCCGTCCGGCTCGTTCGGGCCGACCACGGCCGGCCGCATGGACTCCTACGTCGAGCTGCTCCAGTCGCACGGCGCGTCGATGGTGATGATCGCGAAGGGGAACCGCAGCCAGCAGGTGACGGACGCGTGCAAGAAGCACGGCGGGTTCTACCTCGGGTCCATCGGCGGCCCCGCCGCGGTGCTCGCCGAGGAGAACATCAAGAAGGTGGAGGTCCTCGACTTCCCCGAGCTCGGCATGGAGGCGGTCTGGCGGATCGAGGTCGAGGCCTTCCCGGCGTTCATCCTCGTCGACGACAAGGGCAACGACTTCTACAAGCAGCTCGGCTGCTGAGCTGGATCGCCCGGGGCGCGCGCCACCCGGCGCGGCCCCGAGCGCCGCCCTGCCGCGGCGGTTAAGAACGAGCGCGTGCCGCCCGCCTCCGGAGGGAGCGACGCCGTGCCCTACGTGGATGCCAACCAGCTCCCCCAGCTCCCCGTCGACTTCATGAACGCCGACCACGAGCTGGAGTTCCGGCTGCTCGAGGCGCTCGGCGCGGCGCTCGCGGCCCGGCGCGCGGGAGGGGGGTTCGATCCGGTGCTGGAGCGGCTCGCGCTGCTCGCGGTCCACACCCGCGAGCACTTCCTCCGCGAGGAGGCGGCGATGCGCGAGGCCCAATATCCCGGGCTCGCCCCGCACAAGGCGGAGCACGACCGGGTGCTCGCCGAGCTGGACGCGCAGGCGCGCCGCTTCCGCGCGGGGGGTGAGGCGTCGGCGCTCGAGCGGTACCTGCTCGAGGCGCTGCCCGGCTGGTGGATGAGTCACATCCGGTTCTACGACGGCTCCGCGGCCCGGCACCTCGTCGAGCGCGCCCCGACCTCGGCGCCCTGAGAGCGGCGCGGCGGCCGCGCCGGGGTATCGCGCGCGCTCCCGCGGCCACGCAGCCGCGCAGGATCCTCGTGCGCGGCGGACCGCTCCCTGGCATCTTCCCCGCGGACGCCGAGACCCTCGAGGCCGCGGGTCCCGGAGGCGTGATGGAGAAGCGGCGGCTCGGCAGCTCGGACCTCGACATCAGCGTCATCGGCTTCGGGAGCTGGGCCGTGGGCGGGGGCAGCTGGGAGTTCGCCTGGGGCCCGCAGGACGACGGGGAGTCCATCGCCGCGATCCGCCGGGCCGTGGACCTCGGGGTGAACTGGATCGACACGGCGGCCGTGTACGGGCTCGGCCACTCGGAGGAGGTCGTGGCGCGGGCGCTCGAGGGGATCTCGCCGCGGCCGTACGTCTTCACGAAGTGCTCGATGCCCTGGGACGCGCAGGGACGCATCGGGCGATCGCTCCGCGCGGACTCCATCCGCCGCGAGTGCGAGGCGAGCCTGCGGCGCCTGCGGACGGAGCGGATCGACCTCTACCAGATCCACTGGCCGGTCACGGACGAGGCCGAGATGGACGAGGGCTGGGCCACGATGGCGGCGCTCCAGCGCGAGGGGAAGGTGCGCTGGATCGGCGTCTCCAACTACGGCGCAGGCCACCTGCGCAAGGCGCACGCGGTCTCCCCCGTGACGTCGCTCCAGCCGCGCTACTCGCTCCTCCACCCCGACGTCGAGGCGGAGATCCTCCCCGCCTGCCGCGAGCTCGGCGTGGGCGTCATCGCCTACTCGCCGATGGGCGCGGGCCTGCTCACCGGCGCCATGTCGCGCGCGCGCGTGAGCGCGCTCCCCGAGGACGACTGGCGGCGGCGGAACCCGGACTTCCACGAGCCGCGGCTCACGCGGAACCTCGCACTCCAGGACCTGCTGGGCCGGGTCGGCGCGCGTCACGGCGCGACCGCGGCGGCGGTCTCGGTGGCGTGGGTGCTCCGGCATCCCGCCGTGACCGGCGCGATCGTCGGCGCGCGGCGGCCGGGGCACGTCGACGGCTTCGCCGCCGCGGCCGACCTGCGGCTCGATGGGGAGGACGTCCGGGAGATCGAGGCGTTCCTGGCGGAGAACCCGTAGGGGCGCGGCCGTCGCCAGGCTTTCGCGCAGAGGGGGCCGGCCTGACAGGCGCGGCCGCGAGCCCGGGCCGGCCGGGCGCGCGAACGAGCCAATCGGCCGCTCTGTCCCCGCGAGGAGGAGCGGGACGGGCAGCGAAGGGGGCGGCCGTGAACCGGAGCGTCCCCGCGAGAATGAGCGGGGCTCGGCAACGAAGGGGGCCGGCGGCGAAGCGTAACCGCGCGCGGGAGGCGTGACCGTGCAGCGGCTCACGCGACGCCGAGGCGTCGCGGGCGGCTTCACGGTGGACAGCTTCACCGCGGGCGACCGAGTAACGCCAGCTTGGCGCGCCGCCGAGGCCGACTGCCCGGGCCAGGAACCCTGGGGCCCGGCCGCGACGACGGCTGCCACGCCGTTCCGCTCAGGACGACGGCGCGGGGGGGCGCCGGGTGGTCGGCGCCGGTCCTCGTGGATCGCGCGTGTACCGGTCCATCCACTCGTCCCCGAACGCGAGCCGGGCGGCGAGGAGGTTGTGCGCCCTGCAGAGCATTCTCACGTTCTCGATCGTCGACTTCCCGCCGAGCGCGAGGGGCTGGATGTGATCGAACTGAAGTCGGCGCGTGCAGCCGCAGATTCCGCCGGAGGCGAGCGCCCATTGGCACTTGCCGCCGTCGCGGGCCCAGACTGCGCGCTTCACGTGCGCCGGGATGTGGTCGGCCTTCGCGGGCCTCGGCGACTTCCTGGGCTTCTCGACGACGCCCCTCCGCTTCTCCGCCTGGGCAAGGAGGAGGTCGAGGCCGGCCTCGAGGATCGCCTCGGACGTGGCGCCTGGAAGCGCTTGGGACAGCATAGCCGCTGCATCCTCCAGCTTGCGCAGGAAGCGGGCGGAAACGGTGACGTGGATCCGACGCTCCTGCGCGGTGAGCGGGACGATCTCCGCGGGCCGGGGGACGGCGGCGGGAGCGCGTGTGACTTCACCGAGAGTTAGTTCATCTGGCGAACCAGCGGCGCCCCGGAAACCCCCGGCCGCCCCGCGCGGGACGGTGGTTTCACTCAGAGTTAGTTCATCTGGTGAACCAGCGGCCACTTTTGCGCAGGCCCCGGCAGGGGTGTCGGCCGTGAGGCCCGCCGCGGAGGCGACGCGAGCCGGCGCCGCCCGCGGCGAGGTCACGACGGTGCGCCTCGGCGGAGCCGGGTGCGGCTGGAGCTCGGCGACAATCTCCATCGCCTCGCGCCGGGAGAGTCCGAAGAACCTGGGCAGCACGGTCCCGAAGTTCTCCGGCGTGACGACCTTCGCCGCCTCGACGATGCTCGTGAGGCACAGGCGCCCATCTCGGAGTGGCTCGACGACGGCCGGAATCCGCTGCAGCAGCTCTGCCGCGACCTTCCGGTACTGAGCGGCCGCCTTGGACAGGCGGAGCTCCCGATGCAGGAAATAGAAGAGCGAGGTGTACCCAAGGTCGACCCACAGCCTGCGCCGGTCGAAGTCTGCGAGGGCGACGAGAAACTCGCCGAGGGCGGCGTGCTCGCGTCGGAGGAGGGCGGCCAGGTTGTCGGTGAGTGCGCGTGCCGTGTCCATGCCCGACACTCTCGCACGCGTTTTCGAGGCCTCGTGGAACGCACGGAATCGCGAGCTGGCGCGAAAACGCGACCGGGCCTCCGCGGGAGCCCAGAGCTCGCTCGAACGTCGTGGCAAGAGGAGGACGCGCCGCCCAGCGCGCGCTCTCGCATGACGCGCGCCGAGCAAGTCGACCGTGAGTGATTCTGCGTCAAGCTCGAAATGTGTCCTGTTGGGTGCTCGCGAGGAACACTCCGCGTCGCACCGCGCTGCTCACAGACCGGCGGCAGCTCGAAGGTTCGGCCTCAGCCGATCTCGCCGCCGCCCGCGCCGCTCTCTCCCAACGGTGAAGCCGCCCGCGATGCCTCGGCGTCACGCGAGCCGCTGCACGGTCCCGCCTCCCGCGCGCGGCACCGCCCCGCTGCCGCCCTCCCTCGCTGCCGAACCCCTTCCCCGCGCGCGGATACCTCCCGGTTCAAGGTCACCTCTCGACAGTCGGGGTCGAGCTCGCGGTCGAGGTCGAGGTCGCGGTCGCGGTCGCCCCCCGTCACCCCTCCGCGATCCGCTCCCCTCCCGCGTACACGTTCATCCCTCCCCCCCTCACGAACGCCGCGAGCGTGATCCCCGCCGCCCCCGCGAGCTGCACCGCGAGCGAGGTCGGCGCCGACACCGTGGCGACGATGGCCACCCGCGCGCGCGCCGCCTTCTGCACCACCTCGAGGCCGGCGCGGGACGACACCGCCAGGATGCCTGGCTGCGGCGCCGCCCGCCCGGCCCGTCGCGCCTCCGCCTGCGCGAGGAGGAGCGCTCCCACCACCTTGTCCACCGCGTTGTGCCGGCCGACGTCCTCGTGCGCCGCGACGAGCGTGCCGTCGCGCGCCCAGAGCGCGGCCACGTGCGCGCCGCCGGTGGCGGCGAAGACCGGCTGGAGCTGCCGCAGCTCCTCGACGCGCGCCGCGACGGCGGAGGCGGGGAGGGCGAAGCCGGGCTCGGGCGGCACGAGCCCCTCCACCAGGTCTTCCACCGCCCGCCGCCCGCACACGCCGCAGGCCGACGTCGACGCGAAGGGGCGCCGCGCGCCGTCCAAGCGGCTCCAGTCGAGGCCGCGCGAGGACGAGGGGGCGAGCTCGATGGCGTTGCCGAACCCCTCGTCGTCCGGCCGGCCGCAGTGGTAGACGGCCGTGACGTCGTCCGCGGAGCCGAGCACGCGCTCCGCGAAGAGGAAGCCCAGCGCGAGGCGGTGGTCGTCCCCCGGCGTCCGCATGAGCACGCCGACGACCTCGCCGGCCACGCGGATCTCGAGCGGCTCCTCGACGGCGACCACGTCGTCGGTGCTCCCCGGGTCGCGCCCGCGCGGCTGGCCCCGCCGCGCGACGGGCACCTCCGCGAGGCGGGTCCTCACCGCCCGCGGCTCGCCGCTACCGGCCACGCGGCGAGCCCCCGGGCCCGGAGGAGAGCGCGCAGGGGTGCGGGCGCGGCTCCACGCCCGGGGTCCGCTTCACGGCCACCTGATCCGTCACCACCTCGAACGCGCCGATGACCGCCCCCGCCGCGTCGCGCAGCGGCACCGCCGTGTAGAGAACGTCGAGGTCGAGCCCCTCCGGGTGGGCGTCGGTCTCGCTGCTCACCTCGCGGTTCTCCGCCATGGCCCGGGCGGAGGCGCAGCAGGCGGTGCGGCAGTCGCCCATCCGGTAGCCGTCGTAGCACCGGGTGCCGACGAGCTCCGCCTGCGTCTTGCCGAGCAGCGTCGCCCCGGTCTGGTTCATGTAGCGGATGGTGAAGTCGGGGGCGATGATCATGGCCGGGGCGGGCATGACGTCGAGGTGGCCGACCAGCGTCGCGAGCGTCGCGTTCACGCCCTCGAGCGCCGCTCGGTAGGCGCCCTGGAACCGCTCGGGCGCGGCGCGCTCGAAGAGGCGCCCCTCGACCGCGGCGTGGGCGAGGCGGTCCATCTCCTCGACGACGCGCCGCAGCTCGGACTGCGCGGAGTGGAAGCTCTGGGTGAGCTCGTCGCGCTCCGAGCGCGGCACGAGCTCGGACGAGAGGTCCCCGCGCGCGATGGCCGCGGCCCCGCGGGCGACCTCCTGGATGTAGCGGACGGTGCCGCGGAAGGACTCGGCCAGCCGGCCGATCTCGTCGCGCGACCGGTACGTGACCTCCTGGCGGACGTCGCCCTGCGCGATCCGCTCGGCCGCGAGCGCCATCGCCTCGAGCGGCGCGGTGAGCCGGCGCGACCCGCGGTTGGCCGCCCAGATGGTCGCGACGAGCAGCACGAAGCCGATGATCGCGACCACCGCGAAGGCGCCCGCCAGCGAGGCCTGCACGTCGCGCAGCGGCGCGACCGCCTCGTCCCGATCGAGCTCGGCGACGATCACCCAGTCCCACGGCGCGAAGTAGGCGGCCGCGGCCACCCGCTCGCGCGCCGCGCCGGCGTCCGCGGCGCGCGCGAAGCGCACCTCGGCCGGGCGCCCGCCCGCCGCGATGGCCGCCTCCACGAGCTTCTGCACGTACGGCTCGCCGCGCGGGTCCCGCGCGTCCCAGCCGTCGGCGCCGTCCGCGACGCCGCGAGGCGGGATGAGGTAGCGGCCACGCTGGTTTCCGGTGCCGCCGAGCACGTACATCGCCCCGCTCTCGCCGATGCGCGACGCGGCGACGCCGAGACGGATCCCCTCGAGCGCGTCCTGGCGGAGGCCGACGAAGAGCATGCCCACCACCCGGCCGGCCGCGTCGCGGATCGGCTCGTAGCCGGAGAGGTGCCAGTGGTCCACCACCCGCGCGCGGCCGCGGTAGGTCTCCCCGCGCAGCACCGTGGAGACCACCAGGTTCGGCTTGCCGTCGGGGTCGACCGCGGGGATGTACGTCCCGATGGCGCGCCCGCCGTTGCGCTGGTCGAGGACGGTCGTGGCGACGCGGATCATGTCGCCGCGTTCGTTCATGCGCTGGAAGAGGGTGGCCTCCGCGCCCACGAGCTCCTTCACGCGGTCGACGAGGGGGCTCGGCTTCGAGGGATCGGCGTTCTGCCCGATCCAGGCGCCGCCCAGCGTGAGGCGTGGCAGCACGATCTCCGTGACGCTCCGGTCGAGCTGGTTCACGGCCTTCCAGCTGGCGGTCTCCCGCCTCGAGAAGGCGAGCGGGCCGAGCCGCTCCTGCTGGTCCCGCATCACGCGCAGGCTGCGGGGCACCTGATTCCAGAGCTCCTGGTGCGTCGCCTCGCAGAGCGTTCGCAGGTCGCGCGCGGCGCGGGAGAGGCTCTCCTGGGTGAGCCCGCCGATGCCGGACTCGACCATCCCGGTGACGCGCTCGCGCTGCGTCGCGAAGACCGAGAGGAACGCCAGGACGAGCAGCGCCGTGGGGAGCAGGGCGACCACCAGGATCTTCCGGCGGAGGTCCAGGTCTCGGAACGAGAAGCGAAGCACGCCGTCACCTCCGCGCGCTCGTGCGCGCCGCGCCGGCCGCGGTCGTGCGGGAGCGAGCCGGCCGCGAACGGGCGGGCGCCCGCCGTTCCGGTCTCGGATCCCGCACGTGCTGCGGGCGACACCGTGCATATACCGCAGCGGCCACCCCTTGAGCGACCGGGAGGGCACCGCTAGGCTGCTGGCCCGTGGCGGCCGTCTCTCCTCCCACGTCGCTCCGGCGGCGGCTCGACCTCGCCTGGGAACGTTTCCACGCCCAGGGCGAGCTCGAGGGCGTGAGGCCCGAGATCGCCCGCTCGTGGCGGCGGGCGCACGTGCACGGCGTCGACCCGGCGCTCCGGCGCGCCCCGCTCGTCCCCGCCGAAGACCTCGCCCGCCGCCTCGAGGAGGACGAGGCCTACGGGCTCGCCCGCGCCGTGCTCGCGGAGTTCGCGGGACGGCTGCGCGAGAAGGGCCACCTGCTCGCCTTCGCCGACGCGGAGGGCGTCGTGCTCTCCGTCGGCGGGGACGCCGACGCGGTCGCCGCGGGCGAGGAGATCGACCTCTGCCCGGGCGCGCGCTGGGGCGAGGCCGCAGCCGGCACGAACGGCATCGGCACGACCCTCGTCGAGCGGGAGCCGGTCGAGGTGGTCGCGTCGGAGCACTTCGTGAAGGCGTGGCAGCGCTGGACGACCGCCGGGGCGCCGATCCTGGCGCCCGGGGCGGCGGAGCCCGCGGGGATCGTGGCGGTCGCCGGGGGATGGGACGCCCCCGAGCCGCAGGGCGCGCTCCTCGCGGCGGCGGTCGCGGCGGTGGTCGCGGAGCGGCTCCGCGCGCGGCAGGGGGTGCGCGACGCGCTCGTGCGCTACGCGCTGCGCAGCGCGTGGGAGAGCGGGGAGGCGGTCCTCGCCGTCGACCGGCGCGGCCGGATCCTGCAGGCCAACGAGGCGGCGCGCCGCAGCCTGCCGCTCGAGGACGGCGAGCTGCCGCGCGGGGTGAGGGAGCGGCTCGCGCCCGCGCTGCGCGGCAGCCCGGGCCAGCCCGAGGACGAGCTCGCCCTCGACTGGCCCGGGACGGGCGAGGAGCGGCGCCGCGTCCTCGTGTCCATCGAGAGCCACGACGGCCGGCCGGTCGGGGCGCTGCTGCGGCTCGCGCGGCGCGGCCCCGCGCGCGCCGGGCACGCCGGGCACGCGGCGGCGCGCCAGAAGCTCACCACGCGCTACGTGTTCGGCAGCCTCGTCGGCCGGTCGGAGCGGCTGCGGGCGGCGGTGGCGCTCGCCGAGGTGGCCGCGCGAAACGACCTGCCCGTCGTTCTCCAGGGCGAGTCGGGCACGGGCAAGGAGCTCTTCGCGCAGGGCGTCCACGCGGCGAGCGACCGGGCCGGGGCGCCGTTCGTGGCGGTGAACTGCGGCGCGATCCCCGCGCCGCTCGTGGAGGCCGAGCTGTTCGGCTACGAGCCCGGCACCTTCACCGGCGGGCAGCGCGAGGGGCGCGCCGGCAAGCTCGAGGACGCGGACGGCGGCACGCTCTTCCTCGACGAGGTGAGCGAGCTCCCCCTGCCGGCGCAGACCGCCCTCCTGCGCGTCCTGCAGGAGGGCGAGGTGATCCGGCTCGGGGGGAGCAGCCCACGCCGGGTGAACGTCCGGATCGTGGCAGCCACGAACCGCAGGCTCTCCGACGAGGTGAGCGCCGGCCGGTTCCGCCAGGACCTCTTCTTCCGGCTGAGCGTGCTGCACATCGCGATCCCGCCGCTGCGCGAGCGCGCCGGCGACGTGCCGCTGCTCGCGCAGGTCTTCCTCGAGGAGGCGGAGCAGCGCGTCGGGCGGAGCGGGCTCGAGATCTCCGACGCGGCGCTGGCGCTGCTCGAGGGACACCCGTGGCCCGGCAACGTCCGCGAGCTGCGCAACGTCCTCCTGAGGGCGTCCGCGGTCGCGGCGACGTCCATCATCGAGCCGAGCGACCTCATGCTCGTCGAGCTGCGCACGCCACCGCCCGCATCGCCGGCGTCCGCGCAGCCGCGCGGGCACGCGGCGCCGGTGCCCGCGGCCGCGGGCGAGCCTCCGGGAGAGGCCGAAGGCGGCCCGGGGCGCGACGAGCTGGTGGCGGCGCTCGACGCCTGCGGCTGGAACATCGCGCGCACCGCGACGACGCTCGGCGTCTCGCGGATGACGCTGTACCGCAGGCTGCGCCGGTTCGGCATCACCCGCTGACGGAGCGCACCCGTCCGGCTGTCACGCGTGACGGGTGACATGTCACACGTGCGCTTGTGACAGCGTGACAGCGCACCCGGCTCCGCGCGCAGCGCGTGCGCGCCGCGGAGACCGCCCGGACCCCCGGCGCAGGTCTCGCGCCCGCCCGATCCAGTCCACTTTCCCGGCCGGGACGCGGCAGGGTTCTTGCTCAGGGGCCGCGCGCGGCACCGCCGAAAAGTTCAGGGGCATCGAGGGGTTGGGCCCCGGGTTCATCGACCGAAGCAGTCCGGTATCTCCAGCAGTCACCGAAGGAAAGGAAGCTCGCATGACCGTCAGCAGGCGTAGCTGGTTGAAGTTGACCGCCGGAGGAGGCGCTGGCCTCGCGCTCAGCGAGCTCGGCCTCTCGGCGAAGGAAGTCCAGGCAGCGACCAAGCGCGTGAAGCTCGCGGGCGCCCAGGAGTTCACCACCGCCTGCAACTTCTGCTCGTGCGGCTGCGGCATGGTCGCCCACGTGAAGGACGGCAAGCTCCTGAACCTCGAGGGCGACCCGGATCACGTCATCAACGAGGGCTCGCTCTGCTCGAAGGGCGCCGCGATGAAGGCGACCCACGAGTCCGCGCAGCGGCTCCAGAAGCCGATGTACCGCGCCCCCGGCGCCGACCGCTGGCAGGAGATCTCCTGGGACGAGGCGCTCGACAAGCTCGCGCGCAAGATCAAGGAGACCCGCGACCAGAACTGGATCGCGACCGAGAAGGACAAGAACAAGGAGGGCGAGGAGGTCGAGTACACGGTGAACCGCACGGAGGCCATGGGCTTCCTGGGCGGCGCGCAGAACACGAACGAGGAGTGCTACCTCTTCGCCAAGATGGGCCGGCTGTTCGGGTCGCCGCTCATCGAGCACCAGGCCCGGCTTTGACACAGCCCCACCGTCCCCAGTCTGGGGGCATCGTTCGGCCGTGGCGCGATGACGAACCACTGGCTCGACCTGCAGCACTCCAAGGTCTTCCTGATCGCCGGATCCAACGCCGCCGAGAACCACGTGATGGCGATGAAGTGGATCCAGAAGGCGAAGGCCAAGGGCGCCAAGATCATCCACGTCGATCCGCGCTTCACCCGCACGAGCGCGGTGGCCGACGTCTTCGCGCGCATCCGCCCGGGCGCGGACATCGCGTACCTCGGCGCCATCATCTCGTACATCATCGAGCAGAAGCTCTATGACGAGTCGTACGTGACGGAGGCGACGAACGCGCTCTTCCTCACCAAGGAGGAGTACGGGTTCGAGGACGGGCTCTTCTCCGGGTTCAACGAGGCCAGCCACAAGTACGACAACGCGTCCTGGGGCTACGACCTCGACGAAAAGACCGGCACGCCGAAGAAGGCCGCGAGCCTCGACGACCCGCGCTGCGTCCTCCAGCGGCTCCGCCAGCACTTCGCGCGCTACACGTTCGACGTGGCGTCGGAGATCTCCGGCATCCCCGCCGAGCAGATCAAGCTCATCGCCGACACGTTCATCCAGAACCGGCCGGGCACGATCCTGTACGCGCTCGGGATGACCCAGCACACGACCGGCGTGCAGGGCATCCGCTGCTACCCGATCATCCAGATGCTCCTCGGGAACATCGGCGTCGTCGGCGGCGGCGTGAACGCGCTCCGCGGCGAGCCGAACGTGCAGGGCGCCTGCGACATGTCGGTGCTCTACAACTACATCGCCGGCTACACCGCGGCTCCCGACCACGACCTCCCGACGCTCGAGGCGTACACCAAGAAGTACGGGACGTTCCGGGCCAAGTTCGTGGTGAACGCGCTCAAGGCCTGGTTCGGCGACGCCGCCACCCCCGAGAACGACTTCATGTACGGGGCGCTGCTCAAGAAGAACGGGAAGAAGAACTACTCGATCTTCAGGATGTTCGAGACGGCGCTCGAGGGGAAGATGAAGCTCCTCTACGTGATGGGGCAGAACCCCCTCGTCACGAGCCCGAACCTGAAGCTCGTCCAGCAGGCCCTCGCCAGCCTCGACATGCTGGTGGTCCAGGACCTCTGGGAGACCGAGACCGCCGCCTTCTGGCAGGCCCCGGGCGTCGACGCGAAGGCCATCAAGACCGAGGTGATCGCGCTTCCCGCCGCGTACTTCATGGAGAAGGAAGGCACCATCAGCGGCTCCGGCCGCCTGGTGCAGTGGCGGTACGAGGCGGTGAAGCCGCCGGGCGAGGCGAAGAACGACCTCGAGATCATCGACGCGGTCTTCCGCAAGGTCCGCGCGCTCTACCAGGAGTCGACCGACCCGAAGGACGCCATCATCAAGCAGGCGGTCTGGGCGTACTCCGAGAAGAGCCGGTACGAGGACGTGCTCAAGGAGATCAACGGCCGCGTCCACAAGGACGTCACGCTGCCGGACGGCAAGGTGCTGAAGGCGGGCGACTACGTCGGCGGCATCGGCCAGCTGCAGGCGGACGGCTCCACGTCGTCGGGCAGCTGGATCTACGCCGGCATCTTCGCGGGCGGGAAGAACCTCACGAAGCGGCGTGACAACAAGACCGATCCGTCGAAGCTCGGCATCTACCCCGGCTTCGCGTGGACCTGGCCGGGCAACATGCACGTCCTCTACAACCGCGCCTCCTGCGGCGTGGACGGCAAGCCCAGGCCGGGCGTGATCCCCGTCGTCTGGTGGGACGAGACCGAGAAGAAGTGGAAGGGCCACGACACGCCCGACGTGCCG
>Ga0184637_10000806_pt1 | contig 22285 bp, 18 predicted proteins | sample PLM3_127_b2_FD_133143 | JGI IMG/M metagenome (GOLD analysis project Ga0184637, IMG submission 133143) | Groundwater sediment microbial communities from an aquifer in East River, Colorado, USA - PLM3_127_b2 | ecosystem: Environmental > Terrestrial > Soil > Riparian zone | place: USA: East River... | reverse complement strand
CGTCGGCGCCACGCGAGCCGCTGCACGGTTGCGCTTCCCGCGCGCGGTTCCGCTTCGCTGCCGAGCTCGCTCCCACGCGCGGAGACCTCCCGGTTCACGGTCACCCGAGAACGGATCGTTGGGAGCGAGTTCGCGGTCGCGGTCACTGTCGAGGTCGCGGTCGCGGTCGCGGTCGGGGTCGGGGTCGGGGTCGGGGTCGGGGTCGCCGAGGTCGCTGCCGAGCCCCGCTCCTTCGGCGCGGAGACCTCCCGGTTCACGGCGACGCGTCGCGCATCCGCGCCGACCCCCCGCTCGCCCCTACAGCTCCTCCCTCGAGCACCCCGGCAGCGCCGTCACGAGGTCGGGGCCGTACGCCGAGCCCGGCGTTTGCCAACCGGGCTTCACGTCGCCGCGCAGGGCGCGCTCGGCGATCTCGATGGCGGCGAGCGCGGTGAGCACGTAGGGCTCGGGCAGCTTCTGGCGCGCGGCGACCTTCCGCCCCGACGCGTCCAGCGCCTCGCCGTACATCGCGGTGCCGCCGCGGGCGCGCTCCTCCGGCGTCGGGCCGGCCTCGCCGCCGGTGAGGAGGCGCGCGCCGAGGTCGCGGAGGAAGGGAATGCGCGCGAGCGGGGCGAGCAGGGGGAGGAGCTTCATCCCCGTCGCGCCGCTCGGCGGCGGGACGTAGACGGCCACGTCCTGCACGCCCGTGGTCCGGGGGGCGGTGGCGAGGTCGCCCCACGGGATCGAGAAGCAGGCCACCGGGCCGTCGCCGAGGTCGAAGCTCCGGACGGCCGGCTGCTTCCTCGGGCGGGGCGGGGGGGCGCCGCCGGCGAGCTGCCGCATCATCGTGCGCGCCGTGCCGCGCGAGAGGCGGGAGAGGCCGCGGAACGCCAGCGTGAGCGACGTCGCGGAGGGGAGCCGCCGCACGAGGTGCGCGGCGAGGCAGTCGGTGGGGACCACGTCGAAGCCGGCGCCGGGGAGGAGCATGAGGCCGGCCTTCTCGGCCGCCGGCCCCATGGCGGCGATGGCCTGGAAGACCGGGATCTCGCCGGTGAGGTCGAGGTAGTGCGCGCCGGAGGCGAGGCAGGCCTCGACGACCGGCCGGAACGTGTCGGCGAAGGGGCCCGCGCAGTGGAGCACCACCTTCGCGCCGCCGAGGTTGCGCTGGACGGTGCGCATCCCCTCGACGCCGAACGCACGCCACTCGAGGCCGAGCGTCCGGGCGAGCGGCTCGAGCTTGCGCCGGTCGCGGCCCCCGAGGACCGGGCGAAGCCCGCGCTCGAGCGCGCGCCGGGCGACGAGCTCGCCGGTGTAGCCGTACGCGCCGTAGACGAGGAGCGGGTCGGAGGCCATGCGCCGACGGTATCAGAGCGCTCTTACGGAGGGTACGTGCCGGGTTGGGCTGCCGGGCCGAGACGGCGGACCGGTCCGGGTTCCCGTGCGGGTGGGGGCACCGGCGCGGTCGCGGTCGCGCGCCCCGCTCAGCCGGAGACCAGCGGCACCCGCTCCCGCCGGGTCCACGCCTCGCCGACGCGCCCGAGCGACTCTCCGCCCACGCCCTCGACGACGATCGACGCCGCGGCCGCCCCGAGCCGGGCCGCCTCCTCCGGCGGCTCGCCGCGGGCGAGCCCGAGCAGGAGCCCCGCCGCGAAGACGTCCCCCGCGCCGGTGGGCTCGACCTCGCGCGCCGGGAACACGCCGACGCGGCGCACGGCTCCCCCCGCGAGCAGCTCCGCGCCCTCGGCACCGTGCGTGAACGCCACCAGCGGCACCGCCGCCGCGAGCCGCGCCACGAGCGCCCCCTGGCCGCGCACGTCGTCCTCGCCGAGGCACACCGCCGAGAGGTCCGAGAGATCGCCCGGCGCGAACGCCCAGGGCGGCTGCGTCACGCGCCCGCCCTCCGCCACCACGCGCACGAGCCCCTGCAGCCCGAGCACCTTGACGCGCGCCCGCGCCACCCGCGCGAAGGCGGGGAGCGGCGTCTCCGCCAGCACCGGCGCGAGGAGCAGCGCGTCGGCCTCCCGCCACGCGGCCGGCACGTCGCCGGGGACGAGGGGCGCCGCGCCCGCCTCGACCCGCTGCGTCCGGCGGCCGTCCGGGCCGTGCACGTTCACGAACCGTGTGGTCGCGGGCGCCCGCACCCAGGCGACGTCGATCCCGTCGAGCGCCTCGCGCGGGAAGTCGGGCCCCGCCGCCGTCACCACCCGCGGGCGGGCGCCGAGCGCGGCGAGCGCGCGCGCCGCGTAGAACGCCGACCCCCCGGGCACGAGCGCCTCGCCGCGCCGGTCGAGCGTCACGTGGCCGCAGACGAGGACGACGGGCGCGCCTGGCCCCACGGCTCAGCTCCCGAACCCGCTCGCGAGGAGGATCGCCACGAGGATCCCCATGAGGCTCTCCCCGGCGATGAAGCCGGACGCGACCGGCAGCACGGCGCGCGCAGCCACGGCGGGGCGGAAGCGCCGGAGCAGCTCCGCGCAGAGCGCGCCGACGAACATGGCCACCGAGCTCGTCCCGGGGATCACCATGGCGAGGCCGAGCCCCGCCGGCGAGGGGACGAAGGCCGCCACCCGCCGCGGCGCCCACCGCTCGAGCAGGACGAGCCCGACCCCCAGCGCGACGCCGAAGAGGACCGCGACGCGCGCGGTGGGGTGGAGCCCCGCGATCCCGGCGGCGAGGACGCGCGAGACCCCCGCCCAGATCTGCGCGGCGGGCGCCGGGAAGCGCTCCGACCCGAGGACGCTCGCGTCGGGCACGAGCAGGTCGAACACCGGGACGATGGCGGCGGCGCCGACGACGGTGCCGAGGAGCTGCGCCGCGAGCTGCGGCCGCGGCCGCGCGCCGAGGAGGTAGCCGCTCTTGAGGTCGGTGAGGAGGTCGGCCGCGTGCAGGCCGATGCCGCCCGTGACGTTCGCCCCCATGAGGTTCGGGACGAGCTGACCCGGCAGCAGGCCGCCGTAGACGAGCTGGGTGAGCGGGCCGAACGCCTTCGTGGGCGTGGTGTCGGTCTCGCCGGTGATCCGCGCGGCCATGAAGCCGAGCAGGATCCCGAGCGGCAGGGTCACCGCCCCCACCCACAGCGGGATCCCGAAGAGCCCGTTCATGAGGAGCACGATGACCGGGCCGAGCACGAGGAGCCCGCCGACGAACCACGACGCGGGCGCCTCCACGGCGGCGAGCGGGTCGCGCGCCGCCGCGTCGCCGCCGCGCCCGGCGCGCAGCGAGCGGCCGAGGCCGCCGAACGAGGCCGCGATGCTCCGCCACTGGAAGGCGAACGAGAGGAGGCCGGAGGAGACGAGCAGCGCGGCCGCGCCCCACACCGTCCACTGCACGATGGCGCGGTAGGAGACCGCCGCGATCGCCCCCCGCGCCACCATCGCCGGCGCGAGCACGCCGTAGGAGAGCAGCGCGCCGACGAGCATCGACCAGCCGGTCCGGAAGGAGACGAGCGCGCCGGAGCCGACCATCAGCACCGAGGACTCCATCGCGAGCCCCCACTGCGCGAGCGGATGGCCGCCGAGCGACACCGGCAGGCCGAACGTCGCGGGGAGCCGGAGCGGCGTCCACGGCGCGTCCTTGAGCCAGGCGAGCGCCGCGCCGAGGAGCCCGGCGCCGCCGAGGAGGCGGGCCTGCCCGCTGCCCTTCGCGCCGCCGTGCAGCGCGCGGATGGTCTCGGCGGTGGCGGTGCCGGTGGGGAACGGGAGGGCCTCCCGGTTCACGAGCTGCCGCTTCACGGGCACGGCCACGAAGACGCCGAGGGCCGCGATGGCCGCGAACCAGGCGACGAGGAGCCCCGCGTCGGGGCGGGTGCCGGTGAGCATCACCAGCGCGGGCAGCGCCGCCATGTTGCCGCCGCCCGTCATGTAGCCGGCGGACGACGCGACCGAGGCCACGGCGTTGTTCTCGAGCGGCCCGAAGTCGGTGCGGACGAGCCGCGCGGCGCGCAGGCCGCGGAACGAGGCGAAGGCGAGGATGCAGGCGGTGATGGTGACGGCGAGGCTCCAGCCCGTCTTCAGGACGACGTAGAGGTTCGAGAGGGCCATCACCGCGCCGAGCACGCACCCGGCGAGCGCGGCGCGCAGCGTGAGCTGCGGCGCGTCGGGCTGGTAGACCTCGCGCAGCCAGCGGAGCTCGGGATCGGACGGGCTCGCCGCGGCGGCGCGATCGGACGTCTGCGGCGCGGCGGCGGGCGGGCTCGGGCGGGCGGGGACGTCCATGAGGTCCGGTCCGTATAGCACCGGCCCCGCGCGGTCGCCCGGCGCCGCCGCTAGGCCGCCGCCCCGGCGCGCTCGAGCAGGAGCGCGAGGCGGGTGCGGTCGCGCAGCGCCTCGCGCGCCTCCACGAACGGCTCGAGCGACGCCGGGCCGCACGCCACCTCGAGGGCGCGACCCACCTCGCTCCGCCAGCGCCAGCCGCGCTCGAGCAGGGCGCAGCCGAGGAGGGCGCCCAGCGCCCGCGCGAGGACCCCGTCGGCCGCGCCGCCGCGGTCCAGCTCCGGCATCACGGCGAGCGCCGGCTCGACGGCGCACGCGAGCGGGTCGTCGTCGCCCGCCTCGAGCCCGCGCACGAGCGCGGCGAGCGCGGCGCGCGCGGTCGGGGCGCAGCCGCGATGTGCGGCGAGCCGGACGGCGAGGACCCGCCCCTCCTCCGCGAGCCGCGGCGCCCAGACCACGTCCGCCACGTCGAGCCAGCCGACCGGCGCGAGCCGCACGCCGGGCGCGAGCGCCGCCGCGAGCGCCGCGGAGCGCTCTCGCTCGAGCCGCTCGGGGTTCGCGAGCAGGCTGCGCGCGGGCCGGTCGTCGCGCGGGAGCGGCGGCGTCGCGGGCGCCGGGAGCGCGCGCGCGTGCTCGAGCCGGACCGCGAGCGTCGGATGGGTCCCGCCGTCCCGCGACGCGGGGAGGCCGGGGACGCCGCCCGCCGCCTCGGACAGCTCGGCGAGGTAGGCCCGGAAGCCGTCGTACAGGTTGTCCGGCCGGCGGCCACAGCGGAGGATCGGCGCCACCTCGTCCTGCACGAACGCGTCGAAGAGCGCCGCGCCCCGGCCGGCCCGCTCGAGCGCGGCGAGGTGGACGTCGCGGCCGGCGGCGCGGAGGGCTGCCTCGTCCGCGCGGAGCTCGCGGCGCCGGGCGAGGTGCTCGGCGAGCCCGGCCAGCGCCCGGAGCGCGACCTTCGCCACACCCGCCGGGCGCGGACCGTGGCCGAGCTCGTGCGCGACGGCGGCGCCGAGCTCGGAGACGGTGTGGAGGGAGAGGAGGCCGAGGCCGAGCCCGAGCGCGCCGGGGGAGATCGACGCGTTCACGTCCGCGAAGAGCTGGACCCGGGCGGGCAGCGGCACGCCGACGCGCGCCGCGACCGTCCGGAGCATCGCGAACAGCTCCGGCTGGTCGCGCTCGCCGATCTCGCGCGGCGGGGCCTCCCGCATGACTGTAGGGTTGCCACGCCACCGGGCGCGGAGAAGGCCGAGGCGGGCGGCGAACGAAAGAAGGGGCGGCCTCGTTGGAGGCCACCCCCTCGGCGGGTCTCGGCTTCGACGCCGTCCATAGGACGAGGAGCCAGGAGGCCCGGGCCCCGGTCTTCCGGCAGGCATGAGAGCACAGACCCGTCGCGCGTACCGCTCCCGCCAGCCAGGGGTCGAGGTCGCGCCAGACCTGACGGTGTGTCCGCGCGGAGCTTGGCGCAACCCCCGCGGCCGCGACCACGACCGCGACCACGACCGCGACGAGAGCGCGCTCTTCCCGGCCGCGCCCGGGGCGCGCTCGGGGCAGCGGGCGAGCCTCGTGCCGCGCGCCGGGGTCGAGTGGGAGCCCTGGGCGCGGGCGGTGCGCCTGCGCGGCGGGGAGCTACCTCGAGCCGTCGCGCTCGGGCGCGGGGCCGCGCGGCCACGCCTGCTTCGGCGTCGAGGCGCGGGTGCCGTTCTGGCCCTGGGACTCCAGGTCTCGCTCGCCGCGGACCTCGCGCGCGCCTACACCAACGCGTCCGTCTCGAACGCCTTCTGGAGCGACCTCGGGCCGGGCCGCGTGCCCGCGGCGGCGGCGCTCAGGGCAGGAGCTCGATGACCCGCGCTCGCCGAACCGGGCCGTCCTCGATCTCGACCGAGGTCGGCACGTCGTGCTCCGCGAGCACGCGGAAGCCGTCGCGCGGCGCGTAGGCGCGCCCCGCGTCGCCGGCCAGCACGGCCACGCCGCGCGCCGCCAGGGCGCGGAACCAGGCGAGGCTCCGCTCCGCGAGCGGGCGCTCGTAGAAGACGTCGCCGGCGAGCAGCACCGCCACGCCGGGCAGGGGATCGCCGATGGCGTCCCCGGCGCGGAACGCGATCTCGACCCCGTTCAGCGCGGCGTTCGCGGCGACGGCCGCCGCGCAGAACGGGTCGTGGTCGAGGGCGACGACCTCCGCCGCGCCGGCGCGCGCCGCGGCGATGGCGACGAGCCCGCTCCCGGTCGCGAAGTCGGCGACGCGGCGCCCGGCGACGAGGCCGGGGTGGTCGAGGACGTGCCGCGCGAGGGCCTGCCCCCCCGCCCACGCGAAGGCCCAGAACGGCGAGTCGTCCCAGCCGGCGAGGTCGGCCGAGGTCGCGCGCCAGAGCGGCGTGAGCTCGGACGCCTGGTGCAGCACGAGCTCCGGCGCGAGCGGCACCGGCGCGGGCGCGGTCCGGGCGCGGACGAAGGCGACGAGGTCGTCGAGGGAACGCACCCGGCGCAGGGGAGCACGGCCGGGGGTGCGGGGCAAGGCGCGCGCCCCCTGGATCCGTCGAGGCGCGCGGCCGTCTCGGGGATCGCAGCGGCGCGGGCCCGTCAGGCCGTCGCGATCTGCGACAGCGCCTCCAACTCCGCGGGGATCCGGCGCACGAGGTCGCCCGGGTCGCGCATCACCGCCACGTCGGCGCGCGCGCCGATCCGGACCTCGCCCGCGTAGCTCAGGATGGAGACGCCGAGGCCGAGGGCGGCCGGGTGCGGCACGCAGAACATGATCCGCCTGATCTCGTGGCCCGCGAGGTGGAGCGGCTGGCGCGGCCCGGGCACGTTCGTGAGCACGAGCGCCGCCTTGCGCGAGAAGAACTCGGTCACGAGGTGCTCGAGCGGCTGCGGCAGGTGTCCCAGCGCGGCGAGCACGGCGTAGGTGACCACCGCGTCCGGCGTCCGCTTGAGCTGCTCCATCCGCGCCCGCACCGCCTCGAGCCGCGTGAGCGCCCCCGCGGCGCGGATCGGGAGATCGAGGAACACGAGGCCGAAGCGATTCCCCATCTCGCCGTCGAGGTCCGCGGGCAGGTGATCGCGCAGGTTCACCGGGACGAGCGCGCGCAGCTCGAGCGCGTCCACCGGCTCCTTCGCGTCCCGCAGGTGGCCGCGCAGCGCGCCCGCCAGCGCCGTCACGAGCAGGTCGTTCACGGTGGAGCCGAGCCGGCGCGCCGTGATCTTGAGCTCGGGCAGCGGGATCCCGCGGGACCAGGCGGTCCGGCGGAGGCCCGAGAGCGGGCGGGAGAGGGCGGTCCTCGGCGCGTAAGGCAGGGCGGTCATGCTCGCGAGCGAGCGCGCGAAGGCGATGCCGCGCGCGGCGAGGTCGGCCGCGCGCGCGCGGTCGGAGAGCGCGCGCCAGAGCGCGAGGCCGGGGGGCTCGGCGAGCCGCAGGTCCTTGTACGCGGGCATGCGGTGCGGCGCGGGGGCCTGCGTGCGCGGCGCCATCTCGTCCGACATCGAGAGGAGGAGCCCCACCAGCGCGAAGCCGTCGGCGATGCAGTGGTGCAGCTTCACCACGAGCGCCGAGCCCGCTCCGTGGCCCGTCACGAGGTAGATGCGCCAGAGCGGGTGGGCCGGGTCGAGCTTCTCGGTCGCGACCTCGCCCGCGAGCCGGTCCAGCGCGCGCGATCCCTTCGCGTGCACGGCGCGCTCGACCACGTGGCGCGAGAGGTCGAAGTGCGGGTCGTCGTCCCACGCGGCGAGCGCGAAGAGGCCGTCCGGCACGATCCGCTGGCGGAAGCGCGGATGCGAGACGAACCGCTCCTCGATCACGCGCCGCACCTCCTCGATCGTGAGCCGCTCGCGGAACGTCATGAGCGCGACGACGTCGGCCGTGTTCTCCGGGCGGTCCATGTGGAGCCAGGCGGCGTCCACTCCGGACATGAGCTCTCGCGGGGTCATCGACGTGCTCCCGATCTTCCAGGTGGGTCTTCAGTGTGACGGATCGGCGCTGCGCGGTGCAGGCGCCACGGGCGGCCCCGGGGGGCCTGCGCGACGTCGCGCGTCCCCGCGTGGGCACGCGAGAAACGCGGTCTCGCCGCCCGGGGGTGCGGGCCAGGGCGGGGGCCCGACTGGCGCCGTTCCCCGCGTCGCTTGCGCGGCGCCCCCGCCGCGCGCGACCATGCGCTCCGGAGAATCGATCTCATGACCTCCGCCGACCCGAAGAAGGACGAGCGCCGCCGCTTCTCCCGCATCGTGTTCCACCGGCCCGCGGAGCTCGAGACGCGCGGCGCGCGGGTCACGTGCGAGGTGCTCGACGTGTCGCTCAAGGGAGCGCTCGTCGAGGTCCCCGTGACGTTCGGCGGGAAGCCGGGGCAGCCCTGCTCCCTCGCGGTCCGGCTCGACGCCGGCGACACCGTCATCCGCATGGAGGGGGAGATCGCGCACCGCGCCGGGAACCAGGTCGGCGTCCGCTGCGACGAGATCGACCTCGAGAGCATCGCCCACCTGCGGCGGCTCGTGGAGCTGAACCTCGGCGACGACGAGATCCTGCACCGGGAGCTCTCGGCGCTCGTGGCCGAGCGGAGCTGGTAGCGCGGGGAGCGGGCCCGGGGGCAGGGGCGACCTCGGGCCGCCGGCGGGCGCGCCGCTTCCGGATGGGGAAGCGCCCGATCCCGCCGGCGGTCACTCCGTCGCGATCTCGAGCATCCCGACGGAGGTCTCCGCCCGGATGGCGAGGGCGGGCGAGCGGCCCGCCACGGCGCCCTCGGTCCAGAAGGTGCCTTCGCGCTTGGTGAAACCGTCGCCGATCCGGAGCCCGCCCACGATCGACCGCGCCTCGATCCGCGCCGGCGTCGAGCCCGGCACGGCGATGCGCACCGAGGCGACGCCGACCTCCACCGCCACGCGCCCCTCGCGCCGGAGGGCGCCGCCGAAGTGCAGCTCGCAGCGGGCCGCGCCGCCCTGGACGCGCAGCTCGGCGAACCCCGCGTTGGCGAGGTTCTTGAGCTCGAGCGAGGTCGCACCGGCGTCCACCCGGATCTCCCCGAGGCCGTCCGGGCACGGGCGCGAGAAGTCGGCGCGGAGCCGCCCTGCGGCCTGGCGGATCTGGACGCGGGTGAGCGGGAGGCCGCCGAGGTCCACCACGCAGTCCGACGCGCCGGAGTCGAGCTCGAGCGCGAACGGCCGGGCGGTGCCCGCGGCGAGGTCGAACGTCGGCGCGCCGCCCGACAGGAGGTCGAGGGTGCGCGAGAGCTCGACGCGCTGGGAGAGCCGCAGCGTCCCGCCCTCGAGCTCGAGCCGGTGCGGGATCGCGCCCGCGCCGTCGTCGTGGGTGCCCGAGAGCCACGCCTCGCCTCCGGCCACGAGCCGGAGCCGGCAGGCGCCCACCGCGATGCGGAGCGTCAGCGGCTGCTCCGTCGCGGGGAAGGGGACGTCGATGCGAGCGGCGGTCTTGTCGGTCACGTTCGCCTCCCGCCGGGACGCTCGCGATGGGTGCGCGGCCCGGCAACCCCCCGCCCGGACGCGGCGCGTCGGGGCGCAAACGATCTCTTGCCGCGCGGAGGGTTGCGGCGCAACCACGCCTCCGTCATGTCGTGCTCCGCTCCGCGAGTGGAGCCGTCAAGGAGAGGTTCCGATGAAGCTCGTCCTCCGTACCCTGTCCGTCCTCGCCGTCCTCGGCCTCGCGACCCCGGCGTTCGCCTGCGACGGAGCGAAGAAGATGACGACCGCCTCGAACGAGAAGGCGGCGACCACGACGCAGACGACCGCCAAGGCCGAGAAGAAGGCGGAGGGGAAGGCGAAGACCGCCCAGGCCCAGCAGCAGCCCGTGAAGGCCTCGAGCGCGGCGAACTGATCGCAGCACGCGACGCGGCGGGGTCGCGGCTTCGCCGCGCCTCGCAGGCAGGGACGAAGGCTCGCTCGAGCCGTCCCGCCGTCAGCGCGTCAACGGCGGCGCCTGCCCTTCCCCGGGGGGGGCGCCGCTGTTCTTTTCTGCGCCGGGCGACGCGCCCGCCGGAGCCGGATCGTGCGGGGTCGCGTCCGCGGCCGGCGTCTTCTTCACCTTCCACTCGTGGCCGCGGAGCGCGTCGCACGGATCTTCGCGCTCCGCGATCGGCGTGAAGACGACGTAGTCGAACGGGAGCGGGCCCGTCCCGAACTCCGCGGCGTAGTCGGCGGGCGCGAGCCTCCCCCGCGTCACCTCGAAGATCCCCACCGACACGACCTTCCGCTCGGGCGCCACGCGCGCGAGCGTCATGGGCACCCCCCGGTCCCTGCGCGCGTGGCCGTTGCCCGTCACGAGGATCGCTCCCCCCGCACCCGCCTCGAGCAGCCGCTGCGCCATGTGCGCGTCGCGCGCCCGCTGCGCGAGCGCGAGCCGGTCGAGGAACGTCTCCGGCAGCGGCGCGTCGCAGTGGGAGGCCTTCATCTCCGTGCGGAGCGCGGCCAGCGTGGCGGGCGCGAGCGGCTCCTCGGCGGCGAGGAGCGTTCGGACGCGCTCCGGCAGCGCCTCCGGCCCCTTCATCACGGCGTCCTTCGCCGCGAGCGACGGGAGGTTCGCGGCCAGGACCGGCATCCCCGCCGCGAGCCCCTCGACGAAGATGGGCCGGTACATCGCGAAGCCGTACCAGCCGCTCTGGTCCCAGGCGACCGCCTTCCCGAGCGCGTCGGCGTCCCGCGGCTTCCGGGCGAGCGCGGCGTCCACCTGCGCCTGGTCCTCCTGGTCCAGCATCTCGAACGCGAGCCCGGGCCGCTTGCCCCGCTCGCCGAGGGCGCGGACGAGCCGCGCCTGGATCACGTGGTGGTCCGGGTTGTCGTGCATCTCCCCGAGCATGACGAAGTCCGCCGCCGCGAGCGCCGTGACGAGCGCCTCCTCGTCCACGAGTGCCTGCGCGCGCTGGTCCCAGATCCTCCCGGCGAGCGGGTGATCGCGGTGCTTCCCGCTCATCCAGTCGCGGGAGGCCGAGAGCGGCTGGGCGACGAGCTTCGCCGGCTTCGGGGTGCAGGCGATCGCGGCGGAGGCGAGGACGGCGGCGAGCAGGGCGAGGGCCGGGCGGCTGGGCATGTGCGCCAGAGATAAACGACGCGGGCGCGGCTGTCAGCAGGGCAGGCGGCCGCGGCCGCCCGGGGCGGCCAGGCCGGCGCCGGCTACCGCCGCGCCGCGAGCCGCGCGCGCAGCGCCCTCGCCTCGAGGAGCACGGCGTCCCCCTCCTCGGCGCCGCGCCACGCCCCGAGCAGCCGCTCCACCGTCGCGCGGGCGTCCCCGCTCCGGCCGAGCCGTTCCTCGGCCTGCGCCCGCCGCAGCAGCGCGAGCGGGAGCGCCCAGCTCCGCCACAGCATGCGCGGGAGGTAGAGCGCCTCGAAGCGGCGGAGCGCGTCGACCGCCGCCTCGTCCCGCCCGGCTTCGGCCGCGAGCACCCCGTACAGGAAGACCGGCGCGATCCGCCAGACCGAGAACGGCGTCTCCTCCGACAGCGCCCGCAGCGCGGAGAGCGCCTCCTCCCGCTCGCCGCGCCGGAACGCCGCGACGGCGGCGTGGGCACGCGCGAGCGGGGCGCCTGCCGGGAGCGGGCGCGCGAGCTCGGCCGCGAGCGCCGCGTCGCCGAGCCACGCGACGACCGGCGCGTGCCCGGCCGCCGCGCGGGGGTCGAGGCCGCGCAGCGCCGCCAGGTCTTCACGCAGCGCGGACACGTCGCCGGCGCCCGCGAGGTAGTCCACCCTGAGGCCCAGGTCGCTCGCCTCGGACCGCAGGCCGGGCAGGGCGGCGCGGAGCGCGTCGAGCTCCCGGCGCCCGGCCTCGAAGCGACCCTGGTAGGCCGCCACCGCGGCGAGCGCGTAGAACCCGATCGGCCGGACCTCGCTCCCCGGGCCGGCCAGCAGCCGCAGCTCGCGCTCGACCTCGTCGTGCGCTCCCGCGAAGATGCGCGCGGCGAGCAGGTCCTGCTGCGCGGTGGCACCGCCGCCGAGCGCGAGCGCCTGGCGCGCCGTCTCGGCCGCGCCCGCGGCGTCGCCGAGCCACCCCCGCGCGAGCGACAGCGCGTGGAGCGCCGCGGGGGTCGGAGGCCCTTCGGCCCACGCCGCGGCGTGCTCGCGGAGCGCGTCGAGCCGGCCCGTCGCGCCGAGCGCCTCGACGAGGTGCGCGAGCGCCCAGCCGTGGCTCGGATCCTGCGCCGCGCTCCGCTCGAACCACGGCAGCGCCTCGCGGTAGCGGTCCTCGTGGCGCAGGATGTCGCCCGCCTGGTAGGGCGCGTGCGGGTCGTCGGGGAACCGCTCGGCCGCGCGCGCGTAGGCCGCGACCGCCTCGTCCACCCGCCCGTCCAGGTAGGCCGCCCAGGCCTCGATCCAGAGCCGCTCCTTCTCCGGCGCGCGCGCGGCGTGCCGGAGCGCGCTCGCGAGCGCGCGGCGCTGCTCGGCCGCGTCCCCGTTGAACGCGTTCCAGACCGCGAGCTGGTAGTGCGCGGCGGCGAACTCCGGGTCGCGCGCGACGGCGCGGCGGAAGTGCGCCGCGCAGTCGTGGCCGTAGACGGGGCGGGCGGCACAGGCCTCGCCCTGGAAGTGGTGGCGGTAGGCCTCGAGGTCGGGCGGACGCGCCGCGCCGGCCGCGGGATCCGACGCGCCGGGCTCGCGCGCCTCGAGGGCGTCGCGGGCGCGGCCCGCGAGCCGGCCCACCGCCGCCGGGAGCCCGGCCCGATCCGCGCTCCGCTCCTCGAGCGCGAAGCGGTCGCGCTCGTCTCCGCCGGCGGGCGAGAGGGCCCGGAGCCGCAGCGCGTACCCGCCGGCGTCCGACGAGACCGCGAGCGCGAGGACCACGTCCGCCCGGGCGCGGTCGGCGGCCGCCCGCGCGGCCTCGGCGGTGAGCCGGACCGCGTCCCGGCCGGCGAGGTCGAGGAGCCGCGCGCGCGGGAGGACCGCGATGCGCAGCGAGGGCTCGAGGGCGGTGGCGAGCAGGCCCGAGAGGCCGTCGACGGCGGGATCGCCGGTGTCGTTCCGCACGTCGGCCACCGCGACCGCGATCCGCCCTCCGCCGGAGAGCCAGCCCGCGAGCCACCCGCCGGCCGCGGCGAGCGCGGCCGCGAGCACGACCGCGAGCGCCACCTTGCGCCGCAGCCCGGGCCGCCGCGGCGCGAGCGCGGCGGCGATCCGCTCGAGCTCGCGCACCACCGCCCCGGCGCTCGCGGGCCGCGCGGCCGGATCCGGCGCGACCATGCGCGCGGCGAGCGCGGCGAGCGCCGCCGGCACGCGGGGCGCGTCGAGCAGGGGCCGCGCGGCGTCCGGCCGGGCGGCGAGATCCGGCGCCGTCGGGGCGCCTTCGCCGCGCGGCGCGAGCAGCTCGTGGAGGAGGACCCCGAGCGCGTGCACGTCGGTCCGCTCGTCCTCCGCCCCGCCCGCCACCTGCTCCGGCGCCATGTACCCGGGCGTCCCGCTCCCGGCGGGCCCGCCCGCGCCGAAGACGTGCGCGAGGCCGAAGTCGAGCACCTTCACCGCCCCGCCCGTGGCGAGGAAGACGTTGGACGGCTTCAGGTCCCGGTGGAGCACCCCGTGCGCGTGCGCGTGGGCGAGGGCGCGCGCGACCTCGAGGGCGATCCGGACCGCCTCGCGCAGCGCGAGCGGCCCGGAGCGGAGCCGCTCGGCGAGCGTCTCGCCCTCGAGCAGCTCGAGGACGAGGTACGGCCCGCGGTCGCACTGGCCGAGGTCGAAGAGCGTGACGAGCCCGGGGTGCTGGAGCCGCGCGATCGCCTCCGCCTCGCGGCGCAGCAGGCTCTCCCGGCCCGGGTCCCGTGCGCGGAGGCCGGGGCGGATCGCCTTGAACGCGACCCGGCGGCCGAGCTCGAGGTCCCGCGCCTCGAAGACCACGCCGAAGCCGCCCCGCCCCAGCTCGCGCAGGATCTCGAAGCGGCCGACCACCTCGCCGGGCCGGAGGCTGCGCTCCCACGCCTCGGCGAGATCGCGCTCGGGCGCGCGGGCGAGCTCCGCGACGAGCGCGGAGAGGTCGCCCCGGGGCCCCGTCACTCGAGCAGCCCCTCGTCCTTCGCGAGCGTCTGGAGCTTCTCCTTGAGCCGCTCGAACCGCTTGCGGAGGGCGGCGGGGGTCGCGGGTGCGCCCTCGCCGGCGAGCACCTCGGCGACCTCCTCCCACTCGAGCTCGCGGTCCACCCGGAGGACGAGGAGCGTCTGCTCCTCGGGCGTGAGCAGCGCCCGGAGCCGGGCGAGCCGCTCGCGGCGGCTGCCGGGGGCCATCGCCGAGGCGGTGGCGATCGAGGCGGCGAGCCGCGAGGCGGCCGAGGAGGGCAGCCGCTCCCGCCGGCGGCGCCACGCCTCGCGGGAGAAGCGGGCCGCGGCGTGCCAGGCGAGCCGGTAGACCCAGGCGCGCAGCGAGCCGTCGCCGCGGAAGCCCGGGAGCCCCCGCCAGAGGTCCTCGGCGAACATCTGGAACGCGTCGCGCGCGTCGTCCTCGTCGAGCAGCGAGCACAGGTAGCCGAGGACGCCGGGCCCGTGACGCTTCAGCGCCTCGGTCGCCGCGGCGTCCGGGTCGCCCTGCGCGAGGTGCTCGCGGATGAGCCGGTCGGCGTCCACGCCCCGAGTCTAGAACGGGGCGGGCGGGAAGACGACACTCGGGGTCGGGGCCGGGGAAGGCATGCCGGCCTACAGGTGGCGGGTCTCGGCGGGAGCGCGCTCCCACGCGTCGTGGCGGCCGTCCTCGTAGACGATCGGCGCCCGGGCCAGCACCTCGGGCGTGGCGTCGTCGAGGCAGGCCACGTTCACCGCGTAGAACGCGCCGCCCATCTGCTCCAGCGTCGCGCGGGCGAAGGGATGGACGCCGCAATGGCGGCAGAAGTGGTGGTGGATGAGCCGCGCGCCGTGCTGGTAGTCGGCCAGGGCTTCTCCGCCCTCGAGCAGCTCGAGCTCCGCCGGCCGCACGAACGCCTTCCAGGAGAGCAGGGCTTCAAGGACCGCGATCTCTACCCGTTCTGCGGCGGCGCGGACGGCAACTTCACCGCCCATCCCTCGCTCGTCGGCAAGAGCCTCAAGGACCTGAAGGACAAGGGCGGCAAGCCGCTCGGCGAGCAGATCTACGCCGCCGCGAAGGAGGGCACGGTGAGCGAGGTCGCCTACCTGTGGCCTCGCCCGGGCACGACCGAGCCCGTGCAGAAGGTGAGCTTCGTCACGAAGGTCGGGGATCAGGTCTGCGCCGTCGGTTACTACAAGTGACGCGAGCCGGCGCGCCCGCGTGGGGCAGGCGCCGCGCGGCGCCCGTCCCGTGAGCGCCGTTCGAGCCCATGCGCCGGCGGCGCGCTCCGCCCGCCGCCCGCTCACCCGGGAAGAGGGGCCGCCCGCTCGATGCGGAGCGGGCGGCCTGGCCGTCCGTCGAGCCCTACGTCTGCGCGCCGCCCGCGGCCACCTTCGGGTCCATCCAGAGGACCTCCCAGTGGTGGCCGTCGAGGTCGTAGAAGCTCCAGGGACGGCGCAGCGCCTAGCCGGCGAGCTGCGCCGGCAGGCCGAACCTGGGGAACAGCGCCTCGGTGTCGAGGAAGAACGTCAGCCCGCCGATGCGCGCTCCCGCGAGCTCCGGCACCACCAGCGCCCACGGCCGGAACGGCTGCCCGGGCTCGGCGGGCGGCTTGTACTGGCCGTACGCGGGCGAGCCGCAGGCCGCGGTGGGGACCAGCCGGGAGCCGCGGCACGCGGCGCCGCGCCCCACGAGCCAGGCGCGGATCGCCTCGTGGCCGCGCAGCCACAGCGCGTAGGGTGGCATCGCCATCGTCGCGTCCTCCCGCAGCAGCGCGGTGAGCGCGTCCATGTCGTACCGCTGGAAGGCGTCCACGTAGCGGTCGAGCAGCGCGGCGTCCGCGTCCGAGAGCGGCCTGGGCTCGCCCATGTCGCGGCTGGCGAGCGTGGCGCGGGCGCGCTGGAGCGCGCTGTTGACGGCGGCGACCGTGGTGTCGAGCGACTCGGCGACCTCGGCGGCGGACCAGCCGAGGACGTCGGCCAGGATCAGCGCGGCGCGCTGGCGCGGCGGAAGGTGCTGGAGCGCGGCGACGAACGCGAGCCGGATGCTCTGGCGCAGCACGGCGAGCTCCGAGGGATCGGCGTCCGCGGGCAGCGCGCTCGCGTCCGGGACCGGCTCCAGCCAGTGGGACCGCGGCAGGGCGGTGAGCGGATCGTCGACCGTCCCGGCCGGACCGAGGTCGACGGGGCGTTCGCGGCGCGAGCGGTCCGACAGGGCGTCGAGGCAGACGCGGGTGGCGATGCGGTACAGCCAGGTGCGGAGCGAGGCGCGCTGCTCGAAGCGGTCCAGGCTGCGCCAGGCGCGGACGAGGGTCTCCTGGACCGCGTCCTCCGCCTCGGCGGGGGACCCGAGCATCCGGTAGCAGTGGCCGGTCAGCGCGGCGCGGTGCTTCTCGAGGTGTTCGGCGGGCACCATCGACGTCGCGATCTAGCGCGCGTGCCACGAGCGCGCCGCGGCGACGATCGCGGCCGGGCAGGGGTGGGGTGTTCCGGAGCCCGAGCGGGACCGCGGAGGACGCAGTGCGCGGGCGCCGCGCGCCGGGCGCGCCCTAGTCGAGCGCGTGGCAGAGCAGGCAGAGCGGCTTCGTGCCCACGTCTCCGCCACGGGCGACGATGGGCGGGGGGCCGGCGGCCGGGTCGTACGTCGCCGGGTTGCGCGGGTTCACCGCCGGACGGACCTCCGCGCCGGGCGGGATCGCGAGCCGGTACCGCCACGGCGACTCGCGGTCGTGGCAGGTCGTGCAGCGGAGCTCTCCCGAGGGGAGGAAGGCGCCGCGCCGGATCGCCTCCTGCGCGGACCGGAGCGGGATACCGTGGCCGCGGCGGACGGCGCTCACGCCGACGTAGTCGAGGCCGACCGGATGACCCGAGCCGGAGCCCGCGTGGCAGCGCAGGCACTCCGCCACCGGCGCGTCCTGTGAACCGGGGACGAGCAGCGCGCAGCCGGGCTCGAGCACCCGGCCGTCGTCGCGCAGCTCGGCGCGCGCGGAGGGGACGGCGAAGAGGGCGACGGTCACGAGGAGTCGAAGCGCGAGGCGGGGCGTGGTCACGGTCGCCCGAGAGAGCGAGCCGTGCGCCAGCCCCGCGCTCACGCAACCTGGCGCGCCGCAAGGATCACCCGGCCATCTCGGCGCGGTGGCCCGCTGACCCGGGGTGATCCCGGCCGACCGCCAGCGATCCGGCGTCGTTCGTTTGTCGCTCGCTGCCGCGTCGCTGCGCCGCGGAACAGGAGGCGAGCCGCAGCGGCTCGGCGTGCGCGAGCGCGGTGGTCCCGCCTGTCAGCGTCGGGTCGGGGTCGCGGTCGAGGTCGCCTTCGAGCTCAAACCCGCGTCCGCACCCGCGACCGCCGCCCCCTCGACCACCACCTCCAGCCGCTCCGTCCCGAGGTGCCCCTTCTCCACCACCTCGCCCCCGCGCCAGCGCGTCCACGCGGGCTGGCCGCGCTGGTACGCCCGCGTCATGTGCCAGAGCTGCAGCCGCGAGTTCGCGAGGTACACGTACAGCCCGCGGGCCGGGTTCCACGGGTTCGGCAAGGCCACCGCGAGCCCGTCGTCCGCCCGGCCGTACGTCTTCCCCTTCCAGCGGAAGAAGCCCCGCCCCGCCTCGAAGGGCAGCTTCCCCTCGCGCGCGAGGCGCGCCACGAGGGCGTTGTCCGCGGCGCCGCCGAGGAGCACGAGGTCGCGACGCGCGAGCTCCGCCTCCGGGACCTCCACGTCGGGGACGAGCGGCGGGAGCCGCTCGACGAACGCGTCCGCCACGGCGTCGCGCCAGACGATCCCGAGCGAGCGCCCCGCCTCCACCTGGCGCGAGGCGCCCCACACGAAGAGCGCGCCAGGCCAGTCGTCCAGGAGGTTCGGCAGGACGAACGCGTTCGCGCGCGCGACCGCCACGTCCGGCCCGAGCGCGACGGCGATGGGCCGGTCCTTCACCCGGAACGTGAGCCGCTCCTCGGCCTTCGCGAGCGCGATCCGCTCCCAGCGGGAGCCCTTCTCGGTCCGGAGCTCGAGCGTCGCCGCGAGCGGCCAGGCCGCGCCCCGCTGCGAGACCCGCACCGTCACCTCGAAGCCGTCGGCGCTCGGGGCCACGCTCGCGGCGAGCGCCAGATCCGGCAGGTCGGCGCGCTCGATCCAGGGCAGGACGAGCGGCCGGAGGTCCCGGCCCGCCGCGGCGCTCCCCACGCGCAGGAAGTCCTCCGTCCGCATCGGCTTCCCGGCGAACCGCCCGTGGACCGCGCCCATCACCTTCGCGAAGCCGGCGTTCCCGAGCGCGAGCCGGAGCTGGTGGAGCGCGAAGGTCCCGCGGATCCGCGGCACCTGCTGCGGTCCGTAGCGATCGTAGGAGAGCCCGAGCGCAGCGGGCGCGGCGGGGCCTTCACGGAGCGTCAACCAGGCGAGGCGCGAGGCGAGGTCCTCGAGCCCGGTGCGCAGCGCCTCCTGCGCCTTCACCGGGTCCTCCGGGAGCTTCGCGAGCAGCGCGTGGTAGGCGGCCGAGCCACTCGTGAACCAGCCGTCGGCGTCGGTGGCCGGGTAGACCGTGTTCTTCCAGAGGAGCGTCTTCTCGAACCGGAAGGCCTCCGCCGCGGCGGCGAGGTCGGGCTTGCCCGGCGCGGGCGGCTCCTTCGCCGTCGCGCCCGCCGCGGCGCGCGCGCGGGCGAGCCCCTCGGCGACGACGATCGGGCTGAAGGTCGTGTAACCGAGCGTGAGGTGCGGGACCGCGCCGGGGAGGTCCTGCACCCACCGGCCGCCCACCCACTTCTCCCGCAGGGTGGTCTTGCCATAGTGCGCGAGGAACACGAGCCGCTCCGCCAGCTCCGCGGTGGTGACCTTGCCGTCGCAGGCGTGGGGCCGGTTGATCGGCGAGGACGCCCACAGGCCGATCGCCTCGGCGAGGCCGATGCCGCCCTTCCCGTGCGCGCGGTAGAACTCCTGGAAGGCGATGTCGCGGTTCCAGGCCGGGAAGGTCACGTCCACCGGGGCGTCGTCGGCGTTGGCCACGAGCTCGCGGCGCACCGCCGGGTCGCGGGCGTTGTTGTTGGCCCAGATGAAGTCGCGCAGCCCACCCGGCGTGTCGCCGCGCTTCCCCCGCGCGCCCGTCCGCCAGAGCCGGCTCTCCCGCGTGCCGAGCAGCAGGCAGGCCCCCTCGTCGGTCTTCGCGTCCGCCATCGTCCAGTCGTTCGTGTAGAGGCCGTTGTTCCGCTCGCGGAGGATCCGCGCGACCTCGTCGATGGAGGAGGCGTACTGGGCCGCCCTGCGGATGCGGCTCGCCTGCGGGGTGCCGCCGGGCTCGAACGGCGTCTGGCCCACCGTGGTCTCGCCGATGACGAGCCCGGCGCCGTTTACGTACCAGTCGGAGCCGGAGTGGATGCCGCCGGGGAAGGTCTGCATCACCAGCCGGTGGCCGCGCGTGGGGACGACGTCGAGCATCACGTCCCAGTGGACGCCGGTGTAGCCGTTCCACATGAAGAGCTGGCCGAAGACGAAGCGGCCGGAGCGGGTGGCCGAGCGGGTGGCGACGAAGGAGCTGCAGCGGTCCCCCTCGGCGCGCTCGATCTCGTCCTCCGCGCGCAAAAAGGTCCGGCCGGAGAGCGGCGTGGCCGACACCTTCAGGGCGTCGTCGAGCGCGGAGATGTCCACGGCGGAGTTGAGCGTCGCGACGTCGAGCAGGTCCACCGGGCGGCCCTTCCAGGTCGCGCCCGCCCGCGCCGCGCCGTCGGCGATGCCCTTCATCTCCTCGAGGAGCTCGGGGTCGAACCCGCGGAGGAAGAGCGCGTCGGTGAGCCGGCGCAGCTCGCTCCAGCCGCGCTCGGGGTCCGCCTTGTCGTGCAGGATGGCGTTCTTCTCGAGGAAGCGGGCCAGCTCCGGCGCCACGAGCTCGCCGTGCTGCGCACCCCGCTCGTACGGCTCGCCCTCGACGTGCACGAAGATCCAGCCGCCCTCGTCGTAGCGGAAGCCCTTGCCCGCCCAGCGGACCGTCTCGAGCGGGATGTGGGCGGTCACGTCGTCGAGCCGCTCGAGCCGGACGTCGTCGAACACCGCGGCGCCGGTCGCGCGGCCGTTCCGGCCGAGGTGGAGCGCGACGCGGTCCTCCGCGGCGAGCGCGAAGAAGGTGACCTCGACGCGCGCGGCCCCGTCGCCCGGGACGGGCGGCGAGCAGTTCGTGAACGGGAAGCTCTCCATCGCGACGCAGGCGCCGAGGGCCGTCGGGTAGCGGGCGAGCGGATCGGCGCGGAGCGCGCGGCCGCGGACCAGGGCGGAGAGGCGGTAAAGGCGGCCGAGCTCGAGGGGGACCTTCGCGGAGAGGACCGTCACCTCGGCGCCGGAGGCCGGGGCTTCGAGGAGGAGCGCGCGGGTGCCCACGGGCGCGGTGTCGGCGGTGGCGGTGGCCTTGCCGCCCTCGGAGGTGCGGACGGACCAGCCGGCGGGCGCGGCGCCTGGGGTGGAGTCCTCGAAGCCGGCGGAGGGGAGGGGGACGGGGGCGGGGGCCTTGGCGGCGGGCGACGCGGCGCGCGCGGGCGGAGCGGAGCCGCCGGGCGCGGGAGTGGCGGCGAGCGCGAGCGCCGCGAGGGCGGCGGGGAGCAGGACGGGCATCGGTCGGGCCTCCGGGGGCGGCCATCGAACCACAGGCGCGGGGGGCGGCCAAGCGAGGGATCGCCGGGCGGCGGCTCGGGATCGCGGTCGTGATCCGCGCCTCGAGGACCCGCGTCGCGCCGTCGCAGCGGCGCGGGCGACGCCTCGCCGCCTCGCCTCGTGGCGTCGGTCGAGCGCTCCTGCCGAGCGCTCCTGTTGGCGCGCGGGCTACCGCGCGAAGCGGATCGGCATCGTCACCCAGAGCCGCGTGGGCGTGCCGGCGGCGTCCGCCCCCGGGATGAAACGACAGCCGCGCACGGCGGTGGCGAGCGCGTCGGCGATGCGCGGGTCGGGCACGTCGCCGAGCACCTGGAAGAGACTGATCTCGCCGGCCGTGCCCACGGCGAACCGCACCGTCACCGGGCCGCTCACGCGGCTCGCGGCGTCGCGCGGGAGGCGGATCGCGCTCTGCACGCAGCCGGGCTCGGCCATCTGCGGCCGGCGGAAGCCCTCCGTCGGGTGGCGCGGCGCCTCCTCGACGAGCGCGGGAGGCGGCGGGATGGGGACCGAGGCAGGGGTCGCGGCGACGGTCTGCGCGGGCGCGATCGGCGCGGTCGCGGGGGAAGGCTCCTCGCGGACGACCGCCGCGACGACGGCCGGAGCGCGCTCCGCGTGGGCGGGCTCGCCGCGCTGTTCCTGGCGGGTCCGGCGCTGCTCTGCGCGCGTGGGCTCCCGGCTCACCTGCGGGCGGGGCGGGGGACGCGCGGCGGCGGCCGGGCTCACCGGCGCGGCCGAGGAAGGCGTGGGCTGGGCGTGCGCCTGGCCGGGCGCGGGCACGGGGGCGGAAGCGGCCCCCTCCGCCGGCGCCGCGGCGCTCGGCGCCTCGGGCGGCGCGGGCGCGTCGCCGGCGCCGCGCGCCGCGAACCAGGCGCCGACGCCGATCAGGGCGAGGCAGCCGACCCCGACCGCGGCGAGCACCGGGACGGCGCTCTTGGCCGACTGCGGCTCGGGGACGACCGCCGTGAAGGCGGGGCGGGTCCACTCGCCGGGGACCCGGCTGGCGACCGGCGGGACGCGGGCGGGCGCGGGCGCGGGCGCAGCGGCGCCCTCCTCGCCGAGGTCGAGGTCGACGTAGCCGCCCGCGGGCGGCGTGGCCTCGGCGCACGCCGCGGGCTGCTCGAATCGATCCGGGCCGGCCGGCGCGGCGAGCGGCGGGACGCGGAAGGGGGTCGTCTCCGCCCCCGCGCAGCGCGGGCAGCCGTCGGCGCCGGAGGGACCCGAGTACCCACACCGCTCGCACGCGACCACGGGCTCGCCCATCGCCTCCGCTCCTGTCCGAGATTCGCCTCATTCCTACCAGCAAGGCCGCGGCGGGCGCGAGACGTCGCCCCTTCCGCCCGCACCCACAGTCGCGCGGGATGTGCGCGTGCTGGCGAGCGGGCCATCCCCGATGTATGGAGGAGGCCCCCGGCGCGCGCCTCGCGCCGCGCAGAGGAGGTGACGCGGTGAACCGGAACGTCGTGATCGCGCTGCTCGTCGGGTTGGTGGCCGGAGGGCTGGTGGG
>Ga0184637_10000805_pt1 | contig 22314 bp, 13 predicted proteins | sample PLM3_127_b2_FD_133143 | JGI IMG/M metagenome (GOLD analysis project Ga0184637, IMG submission 133143) | Groundwater sediment microbial communities from an aquifer in East River, Colorado, USA - PLM3_127_b2 | ecosystem: Environmental > Terrestrial > Soil > Riparian zone | place: USA: East River... | reverse complement strand
GTTCTCTGTCGCCATTGCAGCTTCGCCCGGCCCGTCGTCCGTGGATCGTTCAGAAAGCCAACCAATACCAAATCAAATTCAGGCCTTGACAGGAGGGGAAGTCCTTGTAGTCAGCGGTTTAGTCCATCGGCCAGGAACGGACTGTCGAGCACAGCGCCGCTGAGCAGTCAGTGGCGGGCGCGGCGATGCACGTTGCGACGGCGCTCACCATCGACAAGTTGCTTGGTGCGCGCCGTGCGCGGGTGCATCCGCCTGTAAAGCACGCGCCTAGGCGCGACTCGGCTCGGCCTCATTGAGGCCGAGCCTTCTCAATCGCGCGGCATGCCGGTTGGGGAGCGAATAGGCGGCGCACGGCCGCAGAGCAGTGGGCCTATGGTGACCGGCATGAGCCAGGGTGGGCTCGGCACACTCCGAGATTGCGAGTTCAGCCCGAAGGCGCTAGAATCCATCGACTGAGTAAATTTACTCAGTGATGATCAAGTTCCATGGCGCATGTTTTCCAACGGCCTATCGCGGCGAAGTTGAAGGCTCGCCTGAGTGAGCGGCCGCGACTTATTCAGATTCTCGCTGGCCCGCGCCAGGTGGGCAAGACTACTCTCGTATCGCAGGTTCTCGGCGAACGGCCACCGACGTCGTTTCGCATGATTGCGGCCGACCCGCAGGCTCTACCGGAGGCAGCGACGCCGACGACGACCACGACGTCCGAGCGCCATGTACCGCCATCGCCCGAGTGGCTGCAGGCTCAATGGGCCCTCGCGGTCGAGCGTGCAATCGCCTGGGAGGAGTCAGGGCATCCGCTCGGGGCGCAAAGTCCGCAGCCCTTCGTGCTGGTGGTCGACGAAATCCAGAAGGTCGAACAATGGTCCAGCCTCATCAAGGGCTTGTGGGATGCCGATCGCGAGCGCGGCACACCGATGCATGTTGTGCTTCTCGGATCGGCGCCGCTGCTGATGCAGCAAGGCTTGAGCGAAAGCCTGATGGGTCGCTACGAGTTGGTGCGGATGAGTCAATGGTCGTTCGCCGAGATGAACGAAGCGTTCGACATGACGCTCGACCAGTACATCCACTTCGGTGGCTACCCCGGCAGCGCGCCCCTGATCGAGGACGAGGCGCGCTGGCGTGACTACGTTCGCAACGCGATTGTCGAACCGAGCATCGATAGAGACGTGCTTGCCATGACCCGCGTGGACAGGCCGGCGCTGCTGCGCCAACTGTTCGAGCTGGGCTGTGCTTACTCAGGACAACTCCTGTCACTGGACAAAGCCAGCGGCATGCTGGGTCGAGGTCACACACAGACCTTGGCCGACAACTTGACTCGGCTAAGCCAAGCGGGCCTCTTGAGCGGGCTGCACAAGTACGCTGGCCAAGTGGTGCGCCAGCGCGCATCGCCGCCGAAGTTCCAGGTGCACGACAACGCCTTGATGACGGCCATGTCCAGCTACGGGTTCGACGAAGCGCGCATGGACCGGAGCCATTGGGGCCGCCAAGTCGAGAGCATCGTCGGTGCGCATCTCCTCAACACGGCCGACGCAGATACGAAGCTCTTCTACTGGAATGAGCGCGACAAGGAGGTGGATTACGTCGTCGAGCACCGTGGCCGGTTGGCGGCGATCGAAGTCAAGCTGGCCGCGACCACCGACACCCACTCGGGCCTACAAGAGTTCTGCCGGCGAAACCCGAGCGCCAAGCCTTGGCTTATAGGCAGCGAGGCGTTGCCGCTGGGCGAGTTCCTTCAACGGCCAGCCTCGTTCTGGACGCGATGAATTGGAGTGGCGCGCGGGCCCAGCACATGACCACGATTCGAGTTCAACGCCGCGCGACCCAGTTCAACGCACAGGCCGGGAGCAAGGAGATGCGGCCGCTGGCCGAGTGGCGTGCGCTCGACGCCTACGTGCTGCTGGGCGACCCCGGAGCCGGCAAGTCTTGGGCATTCGAGGATGAGTGCAATGCCGTCGCGGGTGCGTTGGTGAGCGCGCGCGATGTTGTGGCCGGCATCGCACCGACGGACCTCGCAGGGCGCACGGTCTTCATCGACGGCTTGGACGAAGTCCGCGCAGGCGCTACGGACGGGCGGGTGCCCTTCGATGCCATACGCAAATGGCTGTACGAACGAGGGCGCCCTCGCTTTCGTCTGTCGTGCCGCGAGGCCGACTGGTTAGGCAGCAGCGACACAGACCGGCTCAAGCAGCTCGCGCCTAGCGAACAGGTTGCCGAACTGCACCTCGAACCGCTGCTGGACGCGGATATCGAGGCCATCCTCACTAGCCGGGCGAACGAGGTGCCGGACGCACAGGCGTTTCTCTTAGCAGCCGAGCGCGCAGGGCTGACGGAGTTGCTGCGCAATCCGTTGCTGCTCGACTTGACGATCAAGGCAGTGGCCGACGGCTCACAGCCTCGAACCCGCGCCGGCATCTATGAAGCGGCCTGCAGGCAGCTAGCGCGCGAGCACAACACAGAACACTTGGCGGCGAGGCAACCGCTAGCGGGCGACATGGATCGTGTGCTCGACGACGCCGGCATGCTGTGCGCGCTCATCCTCCTGAGCGGTAAGCGCGGCATTGTCCGGCGCGGCACCGTGACCCCGGACACCGTCGATCTCTCCGAACTTCCTGTGGCGCACGCCTGTCACGATGCCGCCGCGGCCTTGAGCAGCAAGGTGTTCGCGTTCGAGGCCGACGTGGCTGTGCCGCGCCACCGAAGCATCGCGGAGTTCTTGGCCGGCCGGGCGCTGGCGCAACGCGTTGAGGGCGGGTTGCCCGTCGGCCGCGTGATGGCGCTGATGCAGGGTATCGACGGCTTCCCGGTGGAGCCGCTGCGCGGCCTGTGGGCCTGGCTTGCGGTACATGACGCGCCCAGCCGTGTGGGCCTTGTTGCGCTCGATCCACTGGGCTTCGTACTCAACGGCGACGCAGCATCGCTTGGTGCCGACGAGCGCGTGGGCGTGTTGCATGCGCTGCGCGACGCGGCCGAGAAAGACCCCTGGTTCCGCAACGCAGTGTGGGTCAGCCACCCGTTCGGCCCGCTGGCCACGGCCGACATGGCCTCCACTTACGAGGTCCTGCTGCGCGATCCGCGGCGCGAAAGGGGGCATGACAGCTTCATCGATTGCGTGTTCGATGCGCTGCAGCATGGTGAGCCCATGCCATCGCTTGCCCCCGCACTTGAAGCCTGGATCGAGGATGGGGGCGCGGCAAGGCATTTGCGCATCGCGGCCTACCGGGCATGGAAGCGATGTGCCGGGTTTTCGGCGGGCAAAGCACTGAGCTGGCTGCAGGCCATCAAAGCTGGGTCGATGCCCGACCGCGATGACGAACTGTGCGGTGCGCTCCTGCGCGACGTCTACCCTGCGCACTTGCCACCCGCGCTGATCTTCGACCATTGGCATGTTCCCAAGCGACGCAACCTGATCGGAACATACAGGATGTTCTGGAGTCATACGCTGTGGGTAGAGACGCCGCACGTCGAATTCGCTGACTTGGCCGATGGTTGGTTGCACCGTCAGCCGGCGCTCAGGTCCGCTGACCTGCGAGACTACGACGCGGCGGAGATTCCAAGCAAGCTGCTGGCAGCCGTGCTCGAGCATGCTGGCGATCACGCCTCGAACGAGACACTCTACGAGTGGCTGGGCTTTTGCTTGGACGAGTACGGCTTCTCGCGGCTCGAAGACCAACAGCACGTCGTTCGCACATGGTTGGCCGAACGCCCGGATCGGATGAAGGCCGTGATGGCCATCGGCCTGTCGAACACAAGGCCCGATGAGCAGGGTCACTGGCCGTTCTGGCAAGCGGAGTCACGTTTGCACGGTGCGTCGCGCCCACGCGATTGGCTGTTCTGGCTCTTGGACCAAGCCTCAGCGGCGCTCACGCCCGAGTTGGCGACCTTCTGCTTCTTTCCTGCCGCCCATGCCGCCATCGAGCCGATGGCGGGCCTCGACAGCCCGTCGATGGAACAAGTCGAAGCCTGGGTCGGAGCACACAAGGCACGCTGGCCGAACGCGGAGCAATGGCTTGAAGGCGCTTGGTCAATGCGGCTGGATCACTGGAAAGGCGATGAAGGTCGCCGGCGGCGGCGGGCTCTCGCTCAGCAACTCGAAAGGGAAGAGAAGCGCAGGCGCGAACTCGAACCCCACCTCCCATCTCTGCTCGACGGCACGGCGCCGCCGGGCTTGCTGTACCACGTCGCGGTCGCCCACGAGCATGGGTTCAGCGATCTACGCGGCGAGACGCCCCTGGAACGCGTACGCAACTACCTCGTCAGTGACGAAGCCACCGCGGAGACGGTCATCGCGGCGCTACCGCGCGTTCTCGAGCGCACCGACCTGCCCACGGTTGAAGAGGCCATTGCGCTGGAGGCGAAGGGCAAGCAGCACTACATCCGACCCGCCACCTTGCTGGCCGCGCGGCTGGTTTACGAGCGCGACGCGAACGCTCCACTCGCGTGGCCACAAACGCTGGTTGAGCGCTTGGTGGCCTATTACCTGACCGACGGCACCGGGGAGATGCCCAGTTGGTACCGCACATTGGCCCGCCACCGGCCCGATTGGGTCGCTCCCGTGCTGGTGCAGTACGCACGGCCGAAGTTCAAGCGCAAGGGCAACCAGTTCTTCGCCGGACTCTGGGCCCTGGGCAGCGAAGCTGACCACGCCCAGCTTGCGCGCTTGGCCGTGCCCCAGTTGCTCGATGCATTTCCATTGCGCGCCAGCGAGGCAGCGCGCACTACGCTGAACCGGACATTGCTGCCGGCGCTGTCTTCGCTCGATCGTGACCAGGCGGCCGCCCTCGTCCGCGTGAAACTGCGCCAGGGGGCAATGGATCCCGCCCAGCGCATCTGCTGGCTCGTCGCTGACTTGCCCTACAGGGCCGAGGCAGCGCAGGATCTGGCCGCGCTGGTGGGCCGCAATGAGCGTCGAGCCGTCAGCCTTGGCGCCGCATTGAACGAGCAAGGTACGCTCCCTTCTGTTGTGCAGAGACTCCAGCCACGAGCCATCCGACACCTGATCGAGGTGCTGGCACCGATCCCCGAGCAGAACGTGTGGCGGTCAGAGGGCATCGTCACCGTCGCTCACCATCGGGGTGACACGGTGCGGGCGCTTTTCTCCGCGCTTTCATCAGACCCTAGTGCTGAAGCCCGAGAGGCGTTGCTCAAGCTGGCGCAAGTTCAGGGTCTGCGCGCTTGGAGCGACACGGTGCAGCACAGCCTGAGCACCCAGGCCGCAGCCGCCCGCGAGACGAGCTTTCACGCTCCCGATCCGACCGAGGTGGCACTTGCCTTGGCCAACTTGGCTCCCGCCAACCCTTCCGATCTGCGTGCTCTGGTGATGCAGCACTTGGCCGATCTGCAAGCCCAGTGGCGCGGCGCCGACACGTTCGCACTCAAGCTCTTCTGGCGCGACGCGGGCCATGCGCCGAAGCCTGAGAACGACTGCCGCGACTTGCTCCTTGACCGACTGCGTCTACGTCTCAAGCCACTGAACATACTGGTCGGCCGCGAGCACAGCGCGGCCCAGGACAAGCGCGTAGACCAGTGCGCCGAATTCATGCGCGATGGTCAGCGTATTGCACTGCCGATCGAGGTCAAGAAGGAAGACCATCCAAGGCTCTGGACGGCCTGGCACGACCAGCTACAGCGCCTCTACACCATTGACCCTGACGCGCAGGGCTACGGGCTGTATCTCGTGCTGTGGTTTGGCGCGAAGACGACGCCGCACCCGGAGGGCCTCAAGCCGTGCGATGCAGAGCAACTGCGCGTTGCACTTGAGGAGCGTATTCCCTCGGCAGACCGCCACCGCCTGGTGGTGCAGGTCTTGGACTTGTCCTGGCCAACAGCCTGATCCTGTCACTAGCCTGCGCACGGTACATCCCCGCGTTCCTCAGCCATCAGACATGTTGCCCCGTTTCCGAGCGGGCGTGCCTTGCAACTGGCTCACGCGCCCCATGCAAAGCCAATAGGGCTTCGCTAACGGACCTTCTCGACGCCTACGAGACGGCGCCTGGTTAGCATTTTGGACCGCGCAGCGGCACCTAGACAACGTCAACTGCGGTGCAGGTGCGCGCAGTCGTGGAAGCGCGCGTTGCCTCGTACACGTGCTGTGAGCGACCGGACTGCTTGGCTGCATGTTGACTGTCGGCTCTACTGCCTTGGCGTGGGTCGGCTTCGGGTCGAGGGCCGCCCATCGCCTCCGCGCCAATGGACATTGCTGTCGTTGAAGGCCACGATGTACCGGTCGAGTCTCCAGCGTTGGTGGCAGCCCGCATCCAATGAACTTCAGATGAACACCCGCACAAGAGCACCCTTCGGAACCTGGAAATCACCGATCAGCGCGCAGCAGATTGCCGCGGGCGGCAAGCCGCTGTCGCAGCCGCGCGTCGACGGCGCACAGATTTACTGGCTCGAAGGCTTGGCGACCGAAGGCGGGCGGGTCGCCGTGGTGCGGGGCCGGAGCGGCCAAACGGCCGAGGTGCTGACCGCGCAGCCCTACAACGTTCGCAGTCGCGTTCACGAGTACGGTGGCGGCGCGTATGCCGTGATCGGCGGCATCCTCTACTTCTCCAACTTCGCCGACCATCTCGTGTACCGCCAGGGCGCCGCCGGCGATGTGCAGCCGCTGACGCACAACAGCCTGCACCGACATGCCGACTTCGAATTCGACGCGACCCGGCGGCGCCTGATCGCGGTTCGCGAAGACCACTCGCAGTCGGACCAGGAGGCGCGCACGAGCTTGGTCGCGCTGCCGCTCGACGGTGGGCAAGCTCAGGTGGAGCTGACCGCGGGATTCGACTTCTACGCGGCTCCGCGCCTGTCTCCCGACGGCCGGCAGCTCGCGTGGCTGAGCTGGAACCATCCACTGATGCCATGGAACGGTACCGAACTCTGGATCGCCGAGGTCGGCGCCGACGGTCGGCTTGGGCAGGCGCGCAAGTTGGCCGGAAACGATACCGAATCGCTGTGCCAGCCTGCGTGGTCGCCCGACGGTCACCTGTACGTGGTGTCCGACCGAACGGGCTGGTGGAACCTGTACCGGGTGGCGGGCCAGACGCTGCAGCCGGTGTGTCCGATGCACGCCGAGTTCGGCGAGCCGCAATGGGTGTTCGGGCAAAGCCTGTATGGGTTCAGTGGCGAGCACGAAGTGATCGCGACCTGCATCGAACAAGGAGTGAGCAAGCTCGGCCGCATCGATCTTCGGACCGGTCTGTGGCAACCCATTGCCACCACCTACACCGATTTCGACGACCTGTGTGTCGGGCCCGGTTTCGTCGTGGCGGTGGCGGGCTCGCCGCACGTGCCGCAGCAGGTGCTGCGCATCGACCTCGCCGACGGCCGGCATACCGCGCTGGCGAACAGCGTCGACGAGCTGCCCGACAGCGGCTACCTCTCGAGGCCCGAGAGCATCAGCTTCGGCAGCAGCGACGGCCGCATCGCGCATGCCTTCTACTACCCGCCGACCCACCGTGACCACGAGTCGCCGCCGGGCGAACGGCCGCCACTGATCGTCACCAGCCACGGCGGGCCGACGGGGCGCAACACGAACAGCCTGCGGCGCGGCGTTCAGTACTGGACGAGCCGCGGCTTTGCTGTTGTCGATGTCAACTACGGCGGCAGCAACGGATACGGCCGCGCCTACATGGATTTGCTCAAGGGCCAGTGGGGCATCGTCGACGTGCAGGACTGCGTGGCGGCGGCGCTTCACCTCGCCGAGCGGGGCCTGGTCGATCCACAGCGAATGGCGATCCGCGGCGGCAGCGCCAGCGGCTTCACCACGCTGTGCGCGCTGATCTTCCACGATGTCTTCAAGGCCGGCGCCAGCTACTACGGCGTCAGCGATCTGGCCGGGCTCGATGCCGACACGCACAAATTCGAGTCGCGCTACACCTCGTACCTTGTGGCTCCGCCACCGGAGCGCGAGCGGCTGTATCGCGAGCGCTCGCCGCTGCTGCATGCCGACAAACTGCGCTGCCCGATGATCTTTTTCCAGGGGCTCGACGACAAGGTGGTGGTGCCGGCGCAGTCCGAAGCGATGGTGCAGGCGCTGAGGTCGCGCGGCGTCCCTGTTGCGTACCTCAGCTTCGAAGGCGAGGGACACGGCTTTCGTCGCATGGAAACGCTGCGGCGCACGCTGGAGGCGGAGCTGTATTTCTATGCGCACGTGTTCGGCTTCGAGCAGGCCGACGACATCGAGCCGGTCGATATCGAATGAGCGCAACGCGCAGCCGAGATCGCGTCGCCCCATCGGTCGCGAAGCTGCTGAGGCTGCTGAAACACTCGCCGCGCGGCGCGGTCTTCAATCCGTGGTGGCAGGTCGATGCGGACAACGACATCGGAGCGCAAGCGCCGCGCATCCGGCGCGAGCAATTGCGCGCATATCTTCGCGAGCGCGTCGGCACGGCGCAGCTCGCACTGGTCGGCGAGGCGCTCGGTTATCGCGGCGGGCATTTCAGCGGAATCGCGATGACTTCGGAGCGCATGTTGCTCGGCGGCAAGGCCGCCGATGGCATCGAGCCGCGCCATGTGTTTGCGAGCCGGCCGCCGCGTCAAACGAGCCGCCCGGACAAATACCCGCGTGGCTTCGCCGAGCCGACGGCGAGCATCGTCTGGGGCACGTTGCTGGAGCTCGGCTTCGGCGCCGACCGGTTCGTGCTGTGGAATGCATTTCCCTGGCATTCCTTCGATCCGCGAAGCGGGATGTTGAGCAACCGCACGCCGACGCCCTCCGAACTCGCAGTCGGCCTACCTGTGCTCGAAGCGTTCCTGAAGCTCTTTGCCTGCGAGCGCGTCGTCGCCGTGGGACGGCTTGCGGCAGCGCAACTGGCGGGTTTGCATTCGCCGGTCGAATGCCTGCGCCACCCTGCAAGTGGCGGCGCGGCGCTCTTTCGCAAGCAGACCGCGTCGATCGCTCGCACGCTGTGAAGCGACGCACTCAGGGTCGTTCGAAGCGCCCGCTTTTTTCGGAAGCGAACAGCGCATCGATGATCCGCATGTTGGTGACCGCGTCGTCAAGCGCGGCTGCATCGGGCTGCTCAGTGCGCACCGCGCGCGAAAACGCCTCCGCCTGCAGCTGGTACTGATCGGCCACCGGCAGCGTGATCGTGCGGATGCCGGCACCGTCGAGCGCGCTGGCGTCGTCGATCGCATACCGGCACGGCGCGTCCTGCGGCGCGTTGACCGGGATCTGGATCTCGATGCGCCCCTTCGTGCCGACCAGCTGGATGCGTTGGTAGCGAGCCGACTGCGTCGACACCGTGAAGGTGAGTTGCCGCCCGCCGCCGAAATCCAGCACGCCGCTGGTCGTGCGGTCGGTCTGGAACACCGGGTCGCGATCGACGGCGGCGATCACGCGCTTCGGATCGCTCTCGAAGAACCAGCGCCCGGCGACGACCGCATAGCATCCGATGTCGTACAGCGCGCCGCCGCCGATGTCCGCCATGTTGCGGATGTTCGCCGCGTTGTCGTTGAAATAGCTGAACGGCATCTGGATGAAGCGCAACTCGCCGATGACGCCCCGTCGCACGAGCTCGCGCACCTCGATCCACTGAGGATGAAAGCGCACCATGAAGGCTTCGCGAATGTGCACCCGCGACGCATGGGGCCGCAGCACCTCGAGCTCGGCGGCGTTCAGCGCCATCGGTTTCTCGCACAGCACATGCTTGCCGGCCTGCGCGGCGGCCAGCGTCATCGGCACGTGCAGGTGATTGGGCAGCGGGTTGTAGACGGCTTCGATCGACGCGTCGGCGAGCAGCGCCTCGTACGAGCCGTAGGCCTTCGCGATGCCGAGCGCGGCTGCGGCGGCCTCGGCCCTTTGCAGGTCGCGTGAGGCGATCGCCGCGACTTGCAGCTCCTTGCTCTTCAGCATGCCGGGAATGGCTCTTTGCGTGCCGATCAACGCGGTGGAGAGAATGCCCCAGCGTACGGGTGTCATGGTCGGGCTCCGGTCATTGAATCAGCGCGTCATACACCATTTGCAGTTTCATAGCACTGTTGTTGTCGTGGACACGTGGCCGCCATCCGCCGCGTCGCGTCGGCGTCGGACAGACTACCGGATCCGTAGCGAAGAGGAGAGCACCGCATGGCCCGACAAGCGCGCATCGTAGGCAACGTGACCTACCGGGAGGGCGACGGCGCGGCCATCACGATCCGGCCGGGGCCTTGCGAGTTCGTCGAATCGGAGCAAGATGTGACCATCAGCTGGACGGAAGGCGAGACGCGAGGGTCGACCGCCATTCCCCTCACCGACTTCAAGCGCTACGTCGCGAAGAAGGACATTGTTCTGCTCGAGTAAGGAGATACCACGATGAAACGCACCGCATCGGCCGTCTGGACAGGCGGCCTCAAGGACGGCAAGGGCAGCATCTCGACGCAAAGCGGAGTGCTCAAGGATTCGCCCTACGGATTCAACACCAGGTTCGAAGACAAGCCGGGCACCAACCCCGAGGAGCTCATCGGGGCAGCACACGCCGGCTGCTTCTCGATGGCGCTGTCGGGGCAACTCGGCGAGAAGGGCATGACGGCCGAGAGCATCAAGACGAACGCCACCGTCACCCTGGAGAAGGTCGGCGACGGCTTCTCGGTCACGTCGGTGCATCTGGACCTGGTCGCGAAGATTCCAGGCGCCGACAAGGCGGCGTTCGAAGCGGCGGCCAACAACGCGAAGGCCGGCTGCCCGATCTCGAAGCTGCTCAACGCGAAGATCACGCTCACCGCGAAGCTGGAGTCCTGAGCGTCGACCGGCATGAAACGCCTTGTCTGCATCGCATGGGCGGTGCTTTCGCTGGCAACTTCAGGCGCATGGGCGGCCGCTGGCGCCCCGGGAGGCGATGTGAGCGCCCCGCCTTCCGCCGCGCCGAAGACGCAGGGCAAGGCCGACAGTCAGCAAGACGCGCAAGCCGCCTTCGCACGCGCGAAGGCCGAGTGCCGTCGCGTCGACAAGGACGAGAGGCGCGACTGCGTGCGGCGAGCGCAAGGTGACTACGACAAGACGCAACGGTTCGTCAAGCCGCCACGCAGGCCCGTGCCCGATCCCGTGTTGAAGCCTTGACGATCATCGGTGCGGATCGGGAGCCGGTGCGCTGACGCCCGCCAACTGCCGATCCACACAACGCAGCAGGGTCGCGACGTCGACCGGCTTGGTCAAGTAGTCGACGCAGCCGGCTTCGAGTGCGGCGCGGATGCGATCGGGCATGGCATCGGCCGACAGCGCGACGATCGGCCAGGCGCCGAGCTGGCTGCGCCGGCCGAGCTCGGCGAGCACGTCGAGCCCGCTCATGTCGCCGAGCGACATGTCGAGCAGCAGCAGATCGGGCGTCTCGCGTCGCATCAGCGCGAGCGCCTCCTCGCCGCACTCGGCCACCAGCAGCCGGCAGCTCGGTCGCAGCGACAACACCTGGCGCACCAGCTCGACATTCATCGGGTTGTCTTCGGCATACAGCACCGTGTGCTGCTGCTGTTGCAGGTCGGGCGCCAGCGCGCTGACGGCGCCGTCGTTCCCTCCCGGATCGCGCCCCACGCGGCCCGACGGCAGCACGACGGTGAAGCAGCTTCCGACACCCGGCTCGCTGTCGACCACCATGCGCCCGCTCATCAACTCCACCAGGCGCAGCGTGATCACGAGGCCGATGCCCGAGCCCTCGATGCCGGTACTTTCGGCGCCGAGCCGGTTGAAGGGCTCGAACAGCTGCGCACGCTGCTCGGCGGTGAACCCGCGGCCGGTGTCGCGCACCTTCAACTGCACCGCGCCTTCGTCGGGCAGATCGCGCCATTCGACGCTGACCGAGCCGTCGCGCCGGTTGTACTTGATCGCGTTGCTGATCAGGTTCACGAGCACCTGGCGCAAGCGCACCATGTCGGCCCGCACGTGCAAGCCGCGCGACGCTGCGTCGTTCGCTAGCTGGATGCGCACGCCGGCCTCACGCGCCGCGGGGGCGAGCAGCGCGGTCGCATCGGCAACCACCTCGTCGAGCGCGAGGGTCTCGAGCGACAACGACAGCACCCCGCTTTCGATGCGCGAGAGGTCGAGCACGTCGTTAATCATCGCGAGCAGGTGCGCGCCGGCACGCTTGATGTTCTGGACCTTGTCGCGCTGCGAGGCGCTCAGCGGTTGCGCCTTGTCGAGCTGGAGCAGCTGCGAGAACCCGAGCACCGCGTGCAGCGGCGTGCGCAGCTCGTGGCTCATGCGCGACAGGAACTCGGTCTTCGCCTCGTTCGCGCGCTGCGCGGCGCGCGCGGCGACGAGCACCTCTTCGGCATGCTTGCGCTCGTCGATCATCACCGCGGAGCACACGACCGCTTCGACCTTGCCGGCGCCGTCGAACTGCGGCTGCAACGCCAGGTCGAGCCAGTGCACGGCCCGAAAGAGCCAGCCCTGCACGTCGAAGCGCACTGCCTTGCCCGCCACGGCCTGCGCGAGGCCCTCGCTCAGCCGCTCGCGCGACTCGGGAAAGCGCGCCCACCAGGGGCTTTCGAGCAGCGACTGGCCGAGCACCTGCTCGCGCGTGTACGACGAGGCATCGAGTGCAGCCTGGTTCGCCTCCAGGATGATGCCTTCCGGCGTGAGCATGCCGGCCAGGGTCGTCGTGCCCAAACCGTCGAGCACGCGACGCAGGCCGCGTTCCGCGGTGCGGCGTGCCTGCTCGAGCCGGATCGCGTCGACGATCGCCGCCACGCTGCCGCACAGCGGTTGCAGGCGCTCGACGTCGGCCGGCGAGTAGCCGCCGGGCCGATTGGCCAGGCCGAGCACGCCGATCACCTCGCCACCGTGCGACAACGGCACGCTCATGCAGCTGTCGAGGGCCGGCATGCCTGGCAGCGGCGCCGCTGCCGGCCCGGCGATGACCGCCTCGCCGTGCACGACGGCCGCGCCGAGCGGGTGGTCGAGGTCACGCCATTCCAGCGCAGCGGGCGAGGGCGCGCTTGCGCTGTGCGCCCAGACGCGCACGAACGGCCGCTTGGCGTCGTCGCTTGCCAGTTCGCCGATCAGGCCGTGGCTGCTGCCGGTGTACGACAGCAGGTCGGAGAGCACCGCGGCCAAGACTTCGTGCGGCGGCGCCGTTCGAGCGAACCGCGACTGCACGCGCACGATGACGGCGCCGAGATCGTCCGGCGCGGGCGAGGGGCTGGATGCAGCTTCAACCATGGGACAGTCACCGGCATTGTGATCTGCGCGGTGCGGGCGCCGCATACTTAGCTTGTCCTGGAAGCGCACGTGGAAGCCGCCCGCATCGAAGCCGAATACGACCGCCTGCGCGATGAGCTGAAGCGGCTGATGCGTGCGCCGGTGAGGGACATGCGCGCCGTCGAACAGGTGTTGCAGCAATTGGACGAAGCCCACATGCGCTTCAAGGAAGCGCACGGGCTCCATGGCAACAACCCGATCGAATAGCCGCGCTCGGTGCGGCGCTGCTCACAGCAGCCCCGCTTTTTGAGCCCCTTCGACGACGGCCTTCACCAGCGCCGCGAGTTGCGCGCTCACATCCGAGGAGGCCGGTGTGCTCGCTTTGCCAGTCCACATCGGGCGCCCCGTCGCCACGTCGGTGAGCGTGCTGCTCGCCGCGTAAGCCATGCTGCTTTGGGAGCTGCCCACAGGGACGGAGACACCCACGCCGACACCACTACCACTTCGGTGGCTGCCCCCACTGAACCCACCGATGCCAAAGCCCACCGATGGCCCCGAACTCACTGCGAACGCATCGGGTGCCACCGCGGCGCTGAACACGGCCTTGGCCCCCGCGGCGCGCGCGGCGGGCAGGTATTGCTCGGCGGCGCCGGACCGGCCGGTCGTCGTGCCGGAAGGATCGGGCGCAATCACCGGTGTGGCACCGTGCGCCGTCAACTCGGACGCGAGGTGATCCTGGCAGATGCGCTTGATCGCAAGGTCGGAGGATTCGCATGCCACCAGCACCTTGGCCCCACGCAACGACGTGCCGGCAAACTGCGGATCGCTCCACTGAGCATCGAGCTTGGTGGAAGCGCATCCGATGAATGAAAGCACGGCTGCGGCGAAGGCAACGCCGCCCAGGCGCGACACGCTCGTTACCGATTCTGGATCTGGCATCGCCGCAACTCCTGCAGTGGCATGGCAAGCGGGCAATCGACGTGCCCGACCGTAGCGTCTTGGCCGCTCGAAGGCGGCGCAAGTTCTACCGCAGGAATTTCGTCGTCGCCGTGTCGGAAGAAACTCTGTGGTGCTGCGTTGTGGCAAGGTGGAATGCGGTGCTGCGGAAGACCGATGTAGCAGTGGTGCGTACTGCCCGCGGGTTAGCGTGGTCCTGGGTAACGTCATCGACATTGGTGAATCGGCTCGGCGGTTCGCAGCCACCGGGCCGGTATCCCGTTTGAGAGAGTGAGCAAGACGACGTACCCGATGCGGCGCCACATTCCACAACGAATGGTGGAGCAGGCCATGGCCCAACGCAATCGCAGCGTCAGCCTCAAGCCGGGCAAGGCCCGAGCCGCGCTGACGATCACCCACCCCAATGCCGCCGGCATCGACATCGGCAGCGCGTCGCACGTTGTGGCCGTGCCGCCGGATCGCGACGATGAACCGGTGCTTCACGGTCAACCTCAACGCCATCGCCGATTGGCTCGAGGCCTGCGGCGTCGACACCGTCGCCATGGAATCCACCGGCGTGTACTGGATCGCCTTGTACGAGTTGCTGGAGTCGCGCGGCTTCACCGTGCTGCTGGTCAATGCTCGCCACGTGAAGAACGTCTCGGGTCGCAAGTCCGACGTGCTGGACTGCCAGTGGCTGCAGCAGCTCATGACCTACGGCCTGCTCAGCGGGGCGTTCCGCCCAGCCGAATTCAACGGCTCCGAAGTGCTGTGGCAGCGGTAACGCTCGCCCGCATTTGCCGCCGGTAGCACACCGATCACAAAGCGGCCTGCGGGCCGCCTTGTCTTGGCTCGTGTGAGCGGCCAGCGCTCAACGGCAGCTCGGCCGGATCCACGGGTCGAGCCAGGACCGGCCGACGAGCGCAGGTACCTCATCGGGCGACACCGGCCGGCTGAACAGAAACCCTTGCGCCTGGTCGCACCCGCAGCGGCGCACCGTGGCGAGTTGCTCCACCGTTTCGACGCCTTCGGCGACGACGCTGAGCCCGAGGTTCTTGGCCAGCGTCGCGATGGCCGCAACGATCGCCGCGTTGGCGCCATCGACGTCGAGCTCGCGCACGAACGACTGGTCGATCTTCAACTGCTGCACCGGAAATCGCTTCAGGTAAGCGAGGCTCGAATAGCCGATGCCGAAATCGTCGATCGCCAGGTGCAGGCCCATCTGGTGCAGGCGCCCGAGCGTGGCGAGCGTCTGTTCGGTGTGCTGCATCAGGCTCGTCTCGGTGATCTCGAACTCGATCAGCGACGGTGCCACGCCATGCTCGAGCAGGATCTCCCCGATGCGCTCGGCGATGTGGCGTTGCCTGAACTGGCGCGGCGAAAGGTTCAGCGCGATGGGCAGGTCGTGCACGCCGGCCTGCTCCCACTGCAGGACCTGGCGGCAGGCCTGCTGCAACACCCATTCACCGACCCGCGCGATCAAGCCCGTCTCTTCGGCCAGCGCGATGAAGCCGCTCGGCGAGATCACGCCGCGCCGCGGATGCTGCCAGCGCACGAGTGCCTCGACGCCCGTCACCTTGCCGTAGAACAGATCGATGCGCGGCTGGTAGTGCAGGAACAGCTCGCCGCGCTGCAAGGCGTGGTGCAGGTCGTTTTCCAGCTCGAGCCGCAGCGCAGCCGTCAGGTTCATCTGTGTCGCGAAGAACTGGTGGTTGTCGCGGCCCGCCTCCTTGGCGTGATACATCGCCGAATCGGCGTTGCGCAGCAACGTCTCGGGTGTTTCACCGTCCTGCGGGTACAGCGCGATGCCGATGCTCGGCGTGACGTGCAGCTCGTGCCCGTGCAGGCGAAACGGCAGCGCCAGCGTTTCGGTCACCTTGCCGGCGACCACCCCGACCTGCGCTCCTCGGTCGATGCGCGGCAGCACGATGACGAATTCGTCGCCGCCCAGTCGCGCCACGGTGTCGCCCTCACGCACGAGCCCGGCGATGCGCATCGCGACCGCGCGCAGCAGCTCGTCGCCGATCTGGTGGCCGAGTGAATCGTTGATGGTCTTGAAGCGGTCGAGATCAAGAAACATGACCGCGACCTGCTCGCCGGCGCGGTGCGCCATCGCGAGCGCCTGCGTCAGCCGGTCGAGCAACAGGCGGCGGTTGGGCAGCCCGGTCAGCTCGTCGTGATTGGCGAGATGGCGGATGCGGTTCTCGGCGTGCTCGCGCTCGGCCACCTCGGCGAGCAGTCGGGCATTGGTCAGCCCGAGCTCCGCGGTGCGCTGCTGCACGCGCTGTTCGAGATCCTCGCGTGCAGCCCGCTGCTCCGTCACGTCTTCGAACAGCCACACCGATTGCTCCTCGGGATGCGCGCGGTCGACCGAGCGCCCGGTGAACCGGCACCAGAAGCGCGAGCCATCGCTGCGCATCAGCTCCTCCTCGCGCGTGTGGGTCTCGCCGCGCTCGAGGTACGGGTACGCGGCGGCGGCGCTGCGCCACGCTTGTTCGGTCGGATAGAAGAAGCGCGTGGTCTGGTGCAGCACGTCGCCGCTCGCGTAGCCGAGCATCTCGGCGAAGCGCCGGTTGCAGCGTTGCACGATGCGGTTCTTCACGAACACGATGCCCACCGACGCGTTGTCGAGGATAGCCTGCTGTTCGAGCAGCAGGCTGCGCATCGCGAGCTCCTCGGCCTTGCGCTCGCTCACGTCCTCGAACAGCCACACCGAGCCTTGCTCGGGCTGCGCCGGGTCCATCGCGCGCCCGTAGAGCCGGCACCAGAACGGCGTGCCGTCCTTGCGCACGAGGATCTGCTCGCGCTGGTGCTTCTGCCCGAGCGCGAGCATCTGATACGGCTGGCCGCCGTACTCGAAGCCGGCATCGTCGGCGTACAGCACGCGCGTCGAACGGCCGTCGAGCTCGTGGCGGCCGTAGCCGAACAGCTCTTCGAGGCGACGATTGCAACGCAGCATGATGCGGTCGCGCACGAACACGATGCCCACGAGCACGGCATCGAGCAGCGTCTGGTTCTCGCGCGCGAGCAGGTGCATGCGCGCGACGGTGTCTTCGCGATCGGTGATGTCGTCGACGATCCACATCGTCTCGTCGGCGTGCATGGGCCCGTCGGTGCGGCAGCCGATCACACGGCAGATCAGATCGCTGCCATCACGACGACGCAATGTGCGCGTCAGGTCGACCGTCGTGTCGTCGCGCAGCGTACAGCGCACGATTCGGCTGAACTCGCGAAACGCGCGCGCGTTGGGGTGGATGACGCCGGTGGCCTGGCCTGTCAACTCGTTTTGCGTCCAGCCGAACAGCGCACAGAAACGATCGTTGCAATGCACGAACTTGCGCTTGCGGCTGAAGGCGACGCCGAGCGTGCCGTCGCCCGGCAGCACCTCGCTGAGCGACGCTTCGAGAGAGGCCGGCGTGGGGTTCGCAGGCGTAATGGACATGGCACCCTCCGCAGACGAGCATCTTTCGGGGCCGCATTGCCAACGGGGAAAGCACCAACCGGTCGGGCGCTCGACCAGTTGGTCGTCGGGCAGTGCGGTTCCATCTGCTCCATCGCAAAAGCCATCCTGAGAGCCGGGCCGGCGTCGCACGGCATAGGCGCTCACGAGTGACTGGTCGATGGCGTGATGTTCAGCGAGCCCTGATCTCGACTGTTGACGAAGTGATGATCAAATCGTGACGGTCGTGGGCCCCTTGGCGGACCGCATCGTCCACGCATGCCGTGTCATCGGGGCAGAGGGCGTGCAATGCAGGGACGAGCCACTGTCGCCGGGCCGCCCCAAAGTTGTCAGTTGTCGGCGCTCGTGGGGCGGGCGCGAAGCAACTCGGCGATCAGCGTGCTCGTGGTGGTCGGACCCACGCCCTTGACCGACTGCAGCAGTGCGGACAGGTCGGCATGCCGATCCTTCGTATGCGTCTGGCCATCCCATCTTGAACGCGGCGAATCAGCATAGGAGTCTCGTGTCCACCTAACTTCTTCGTGGACACATGAACACTACGTCTTTATCCGCACCGGTGGCCGCTGCTTGTAGCCCGCGCCGCTAGAGACCGGCGCTTCGGGACTGTGTTCGATGCACCGTGGCCACATGGTGGCTACACAAGGTGCCGAGGTAGCGCAGTCGTGAGCAACTGCTTACGTGGTCGGCGCAGTGTTCATTGGTGCCGGTGAGAAGAGTCGAACTCCCGACCTTCGCATTACGAATGCGCTGCTCTACCAACTGAGCTACACCGGCGTTCGCCAAGGGGCCTGTCCTCGGCGAGGGCCGGATTTTAGCCGACTACTTCAGTTCGAAGGCCGCCAGCTTCTTCGGCACGCTCTGGTTCTTCAAGGTCACGTAGACCGGCAGGCCGCCCTCGTACTTCGGGTAGTCCTCGCCCTGGATCAACGGCCTCAGGTAGCGCTTGCACTTTTCGGTGATGCCGTAGCCGTCTTCGGTGATGAAGTCGCGCGGCATGAACTTCTCGACGTTGGCGACCTTCGACAACGGCACCATGCCGATCTTGTACTTGTAGGGCGCGTCCGAGATGCGGTCGACCGTCGGCATCACCGAGTTGTGCCCCTTGACGGCGAGCTCGACCGCCTTCTTGCCGAGCTCGTAGGCCTGCTTCACGTCGGTCTTCGATGCGATGTGGCGCGCCGCGCGTTGCAGGTAGTCGGCCACCGCCCAGTGGAACTTGTAGCCGAGCGCCTGCTTGACCATGTTGGCGACGACCGGTGCCGCGCCGCCGAGCTGTGCATGGCCGAACGCATCGCGCGTTCCCTGCTCGGCGAGAAAGGTGCCGTCGGGGTGGTGGCAGCCTTCGGAAACGACCACCGTGCAAAAGCCATGCTGCTTGACGAGCGCATCGACGCGCGCGATGAACTTGCCCTGGTCGAACTCGATCTCGGGAAAGAGGATCACGACCGGGATGCCCTGGTCCTCGACCAGGCCGCCGGCCGCGGCGATCCAGCCGGCGTGCCGGCCCATCACCTCGACGACGAACACCTTGGTCGAAGTCAGCGCCATCGAGCGCACGTCGAACGAGGCTTCGAGCGTCGACACCGCGACGTACTTGGCGACCGAGCCGAAGCCCGGGCAGCAGTCGGTGATGGGCAGGTCGTTGTCGACGGTCTTGGGGACGTGAATCGCCTGGATCGGGTAGCCCATTGCCTCGGACAGCTGGCTCACCTTGAAGCAGGTGTCGGCCGAGTCGCCGCCGCCGTTGTAGAAGAAGTAGCCGATGTTGTGCGCCTTGAAGACGTCGATCAGGCGCTCGTACTCGCGCTTGTTGGCCTCGAGCGATTTCAGCTTGAAGCGGCACGAGCCGAAGGCCCCCGAGGGCGTGGAGCGCAGCGCCTGGATCGCGGCGGCGCTTTCCTTGCTGGTGTCGATCAGGTCTTCGGTCAGCGCGCCGATGATGCCGTTGCGCCCGGCATAGACCTTGCCGATCTTGTCCTTGTGCTTGCGCGCGGTTTCGATCACGCCGCAAGCCGACGCGTTGATGACGGCGGTGACGCCGCCCGATTGTGCGTAGAAGGCGTTTTTCTTCGCCATGTTTCCTCCTTGTTTGATTCGTTCAGGCTGCGACCGACAACGCGTGCTCGACGATCTCGCGCACGTCGTTGGACAGGTCGGACTTGGCCGCGACGCGCTCGAGCGCCTCACGCGCCGCGCTGCGATACGGTTCGGCCAAGTGGCTCCAGCGGTCCATCACGCGCGCCAGGCGCGCTGCGATCGTCGGATTGATCGCGTCCATCTCGAGCACGCGCTCGGCCCAGAACACGTAGCCCGCGGCGTCGGCGCGGTGGAACGCCGCCGGGTTGTACATGCAGAAGGTGCTGAGCAGGCTGCGCGCGCGGTTCGGGTTGGTGAGCGAGAAGTCGGGATGCTTCATCAGCTGCTTCACGCGCGCGAAAACGCGGCCGTCCTTCTCGGGCGCGCGCGCCTGCAGCGCGAACCACTTGTCGATGACGAGCGCTTCGCCCTTGAACATCGTGTGGAACTGCTGCAGCGCGTCGGAGGCGAACTGCGAATGCGAGTCGACGAGCGCGGCGAGCGCGCCGATGCGCTCGGTCATGTTCGCGGCTTCGTTGAAACGCCGGTAGGCGATCTCGGGCCACGTCGTGGCGCGGCCGTTTTGCGTGGCGAGGCACAGCATCGAAAGCGACAGGTTGGCGAGCGATCGCCTGCCCACCGAAACCGGATCGGGCGAGTACGCTCCGCGCACCCTGTGGGCCTCGAAGGCGCTCGCCCAGTCGTCGTGCAGCGCCTGCGCGAGGTGCGCCAGCATCGACTGGCGCGCGTTGTGAATGCGCTGCGGCTCCACCGCGTCGAGCTGTTCGGCGATGTAGCCTTCGCTCGGCAAAGTCAGTGCCAATTCCTTGAACGCCGCATCCAGCTGCGGGTGATTGAGCACCGCGCGCATCGCCTCGACGAAGGCATCGTCGAGCGGCACTTCGTCGGGGCGCCGCGCCGCCGCCAGCAGACGCTTGAGCGCAAGGCGTTGCCCGGCTTCCCAGCGGTTGAAAGGATCGGGGTCGTGCGCGAGCAGGGTCAGCAAGTCGGCGTCCGACAGGCTGTCGATCAGCACCAGCGGCGCGGAGAAGCCGCGCGCCAGCGAAGGCACGGGCTCGACGTCGATGTTGACGAAGGTGTAGAAGGCCTTCGGTTCGTGCAGCACGAGCACGCGGCCGGCGGCCGGCTGGCCGGTGGCTGGGTCGATGGACGCTTGCGCTTCACCTTCGATCTGCAACGGCAGCACCTGGCCGTCGCGCCCGACCAGGCCCATGGCGAGCGGGATGACGAAGGGCTCCTTTGAAGGCTGTCCGGGCGTGGGCGGGCAGCTCTGCTCGAGCCCCAGCGTGTAGGTGCGCGACGGGGCGTCGTAGCGGCCGCGCGCACTCACGTGCGGCGTGCCGGCCTGGCTGTACCAGCGCTTGAAGGCATCGAGCCGCCCGGCCAGCTCGCTGGCCGGGTTGGCGTCGGCGATCGCCTGTGCAAAATCGTCGCAGGTCACGGCCTGGCCGTCGTGGCGCTCGAAATACAGCGCAAGTCCCTTCGCGAAGCCTTCGCGGCCGACCAGCGTCTGCATCATGCGCACCACCTCGGCGCCTTTTTCATAGACGGTCGCGGTGTAGAAGTTGTTGATCTCGACATACTGGTCCGGGCGCACCGGATGCGCCATCGGCCCGGCGTCCTCCGGAAACTGGAGTTGCCGCAATGCCCGCACGTCCTCGATGCGCTTGACCGCGCGCGCCGTCGGCGTGCCCGCCATGTCCTGGCTGAACTCCTGGTCGCGAAAGACGGTGAGTCCCTCCTTCAGCGAGAGCTGGAACCAGTCGCGGCAGGTGATGCGGTTGCCGGTCCAGTTGTGGAAGTACTCGTGGCCGACCACGCTTTCGATGCCCGCATAGTCGAGGTCGGTCGCCGTGTTGGGGTTGGCGAGCACGAAGCGGGTGTTGAAGATGTTCAACCCCTTGTTCTCCATCGCGCCCATGTTGAAGTCGCCCACCGCGACGATCATGAAGCGCTCGAGATCGAGCGGCAGCTTGAAGCGTGCCTCGTCCCACACGATCGCCGCGATCAGCGAGTTCATCGCGTGTTCGGTCTTCTCGAGGTCGCCGCGGCGCACGTAGACCTGCAGCAAATGATCCTTGCCCGAGCGCGTGCGGATGTGCTGCTCGCGCGCGACCAGGTCGGCGGCCACCAGCGCGAACAGGTAGCTCGGCTTCGGGAACGGGTCGTGCCATTTCGCGCAGTGGCGCCCGTTGTCGAGATCGCCTTGCTGGACCAGGTTGCCGTTGCACAGCAGCACCGGGTAGAGCGCCTTGTTCGCGCGCAACGTGACGGTGTAGACCGCCATCACGTCGGGCCGATCGAGGAAGTAGGTGATGCAGCGGAATCCTTCCGCCTCGCATTGCGTGAAGAGGCCGCCGCCCGAGGTGTACAGGCCCGAGAGCTGAGTGTTCTTCACCGGTGCGCAGGTGTTGCGGATCTCGAGCGTGAACTCACCCGTCGTCGCGTCGACCGGCGGGTTGTCGATCACGAGGCACTTTTCCTCGGTTCGAAACGACACGCTCTCGCCGTTGGCGAGCACGCGCAACAACGTCAGGTCGCTGCCGTGCAACCGCAGCGGCTGTGCCGGCATCGCGGCGTTGCGCTCGATGCGCATCCGGCTCGCGACGAGCGTCTTCGCGGGGTCGAGATCGAAAGTCAGCTCGACGCTGCGGATCCAATACGCCGGCGGCGCATAGTCCTCGCGCCGGATCACGGTGGGAGTGCCTTCACGCATGGT
>Ga0184637_10000804_pt1 | contig 22317 bp, 15 predicted proteins | sample PLM3_127_b2_FD_133143 | JGI IMG/M metagenome (GOLD analysis project Ga0184637, IMG submission 133143) | Groundwater sediment microbial communities from an aquifer in East River, Colorado, USA - PLM3_127_b2 | ecosystem: Environmental > Terrestrial > Soil > Riparian zone | place: USA: East River... | reverse complement strand
GGGAAAGGAGACTTTATCATTGGCGCTCCGGAAGCCAACGGCACCGCCGGAGCGGTTTACGTCTACTCCGGCAGCACCGGCCTTCTGCTTTTCCAAAAGAACGGTTCCGCTACCGGTGACCGGTTGGGCGGTTCGGTCGGATTGGTGGATGATATGAATCTGGACGGAAACGATGAGGTTGTTGCCGGAGCTCCGGGTGTCAACAGCGAAGCCGGCGCGGTCTATGTCTATTCCGGCTCCACCGGCGGCCTGCTTTTCCAGAAAACCGGCGGTTCTTCCGGCGACCGGCTGGGCGGCTCGGTGGGGATTTCGGACGATGTTCTCGATTACAATGGCGACAACAAAGCCGATATCATCGTCGGAGCAGAGGGGACTAACAGCAGCACCGGCTCGGCTTACATCTACTCCGGCGCCGACGGCAGTCTGCTCGAAACCATATCGGGGAATGCAACCGGAGATAGGTTAGGCGGCTCGGTCGGCTTCACCTTTGTTACTGATGTGAACGGGGATTCAACCGCCGATTATGTCATCGGAGCTCCTGGAGCCAGCTTGTCTGCTGGAGCGATCTACGTTTATTCCGGCTCGACAGGAAATCTACTTTTTCAGAAAACCGGAAGTTCTTCCAGCGACCGTTTGGGGGGTTCGGTCGGCATTCAGGCCGATGTGGATGGAGATGGGGGAGCTGATTTCATAGCTGGCGCTCCCGGTACTGACGACTCCGCCGGGGCCGCATTCATCTACTCCGGCGCAAGCGGCGCTCTAATTTTCCAAAAAAACGGAGATTCCACCGGCGACCGCCTGGGCGGTTCAGTGGGAATCTATGCCGATGTCAGCGGCCTGGCCCATTATATCATCGGCGCTCCCAATGCCGACCCGAACAACAATCCGGACGCCGGTTCGGCCTTCATTTTCCAGCTTCAGGAAAAAGGAGATTTGAACGGGGACGGGATTTTGACCGCCGCCGACGTGGTGCATATGCTCAACTGCGCTTTTTTGGGAAGTTCGTTCGGGATTGACTGCGCCAATTTGAGCGTGGCCGACATCAATTGCGACGGAATTCTGACCGCCGCCGACGTGGTCAAGGAGCTGAACGGCGTGTTTCTCGGATTTTCCCTGGATTGCTCGTTTTAAGATTGGGTTTCGCTTAACGTTTTATTTTTTACGTCCCGCAGAATTTTTTCGAAGCGGGGCTCAGAGCGAAGCTCGGCCAGCAAGGGATTGTACTCCAGAAATACCCACAAAATTTTATTTTTTTCAATTCCCTTTTCCATCCACTCGTAGACTTTTTCTTTCTCCTGCAAGAGCGTAAAAGCCAGGATTATATACTCGACAATATCCTCGTCCCAGGGGGTTCCCTGCAAGGTTTTTTCCAGCTTCTCCATGGCCGCCTCATTTTTCCCCAAGGCGGCAAAGATGGCGGCGGATGCGGAGTTGCCGAACGGCTCATCCGGCTCAATGGCCGAGTATTTTTGTATATACTCAAATGCCTTTTCAAACTGTTGTTGATACAGGTAAATTTTGGCCAGTATGTAGTAACCGATTTCGAGGTGGAACGAGGAATCCCCAAGGTTCAAGACCTTGCGGATGAAGCTTTCCGCTTCGGAAAAGCGGTTTAAACTCAAATAAAACTGGGCCACGTTCCACAAAAGAAAAGTCAGCGAAGGGTCCTGGTCATAGGCCAAAAGGCGCTCCCGCTCCGCCTTTTCAAAATCACCGAGGTAGGTATAGACCACGCCCAAATCGGCGCGGGCGGCGGCGTAGTTCGGCTTCAAATCGATGGCCTTCAAAAGCAGGTCCTTGGATTTTCTAAACCGCCATTGCTTGTAATAAACCAAGCCCAGCGCCTTGCAGGCCTCGGCGCAAAGCGGGTCGATGTCCAAAGCCTTTAAGGCCGCCTCCTCCGCTTTTATCAAAACGCTCTTGTCGGTTTCATAATTTCGATCGACCACCTGAATGTAGCAGTCCGCCAGGCCGGAATAAGCCAGGGCGTAGTGAGGATCCAATTCCAGCGCATCTTTGAACAGTTGAATGGCGGTCATCAAATCCGGCCGGGTATATTTGTAAACGTATTTCCAGCCCTTCAGGTAATATTCATACGCCTCCGGATTGCCTTTGTATTTTGTGGCGATTTGCCTCTCATCCTTTGGAGAAAGTTTTACTTTAAGCGCCAGGGCGATGTTTTTGGCGATTTCTTCCTGCAATTCAAAAACCTCTTTCAACTCCCGGTCATAGCGCTCGGCCCACAGGGCAAACCCTTCGTTGACATCAATAAGCTGCGCCGAAATTCTTAAGCGATTGCCCAACTTGCGTACGCTTCCCTGCAAAACGGCGTCTAAGTTTAATTTTTTGCCAAGGATGCGGACGTCCACCGGTTTGTCTTTGTACGGCAGCACCGCGTTGCGCGAAGCCACGCGGATGTTTTCGATTTTGGATAAATCCGTAATAATATCCTCGGTCATGCCGGCCGAGAAATAATCGCTTTCCGGGTCGGAGCTAAGATTCTCAAAATACAACACGGCCACCGACTTTTTGTCGCTTTTGGAAGCTCCCTTCCTTCCCGCCACCAGCTCTTCATCAAACAATTCCTTTTTAAATTCCTTGAGCTCCCCCAAAAGTTCGTCGATGCTTGAATACCGATTTTGTTTTTCCTTGGCCATCGCCTTTTCCACGATTTCCTGCATTCTCAAGGGGATATTGAGGACGTGGCGGACAATGGGCATCGGGGTTTCATGCAAAAGCGCATAAATGGCCGCCGCCGGATGCTCGCTGGAAAAGGGGAGCCTGCCGGTAAGCATTTCATAAAGGACCACTCCAAAAGAGAAAATATCGGTTCGAAGGTCAACCTCTTCTCCCTTGGCCTGTTCCGGGGACATATAAGCGAAAGTTCCGGTAGCCGCGCCGGTTTGGGTAAGCTTGGCGGCGCCTTTAAGTTTAGCCAGGCCGAAGTCCAGAATTTTTACCCGACCCTCTTTATCCACAAAAATGTTGTCCGGCTTTATGTCGCGGTGCACGATTCCGGCCTGGTGGGCGCGGGAAAGGCCTTCACCAATCTGGATGGCAAAATTGACTACTTTCTCGACAGGCAACGGCTTTTCGTTTATTAACACTTTCAACGACACCCCGTCAACAAATTCCATCGCGATGTAGCAGCGGTCTTGATACTCGGCAATTTCGTAAACGGTGATGATATTGGAATGATTCAAAGCGGCGGCCGCCTGCGCCTCGCGCTTAAAGCGCAGTTTGGCATCGGCGGCAGATGCAAAGGCGGGGGAAAGAACTTTGAGCGCGACTTTGCGGCCCAGCTCGGTGTCTTCGGCCAGAAAAACCTCCCCCATTCCCCCTTCTCCCAGCTTGCTTAGAATTTTATAACGGGAAACGCTCTGGCCTATCATCAAACTAAATATAACTTTATTTTTTAGACAAAAGCTTCTCTATTTCGTCAACCTCTCGAGGTATCCTTGCTGTAAGTAACTTGTACCCGTCTTTTGTGACCAAAACGTCGTCCTCAATGCGCACGCCGATGCCTTTGTCCGGAAGATAAATCCCGGGCTCGACGGAAATGACCATCCCCGGCTTCAACGGTTGGCCATAGTCCCCCACGTCGTGAACGTCCAAGCCAATAAAATGGCTGGTGCCGTGAATAAAGTATTCACCATAGCCGGCCTCCTCAATAACCCGTTTCGCCTCCGCATGAACATCCTCCCGGACGTAGGCGCCCGGCTTGACTTTGGCCATTGCCGCTTTCTGTGCCCTCAAAACAATTTCATAGATTTTTCTCTGCTCGGGCGAAAACTTGCCGGAAACCGGAATGGTGCGCGAAACATCCGCGGCGTAATGGTCGTATTCAGCGCCAATGTCCATCAAGAACAGATCGCCTGCCTGTACGGTTGCTTTGTTGCGGGTATAGTGCAGAACGGTACTGTTTTTTCCAGTTGCAACGATGGAGGAAAAAGCCAATTTTTCTGCTCCTCGAGTCTTAAATTCGGCTTCAATAATATCTTGAACCTCCGCTTCGTTCATACCCGGCTTAAGAGTTAAAGCCGCTTTCTCGAAACCGGCCCCGGTGATGTCAATCGCTTTCTGCATCGCCGCCAATTCTTCTTCTGTTTTGATAGCGCGCATAGCGGGAAGCAGATTCGACATATTTTTTATGGAAGTGCCCGGAATGCGGGAAGAAGCGTCTTTGTATAAACTTAAATCTTGAGGAACGGGGGCGTTATAACCGGCGGGTGGCGAAAGATAGCACAAGTTGGTAGTGTGTTGTAGGTAAGAGTTGACGGTGCCGCCCAAGGCAGAAGTCCGGCCCACATATTCAAACCCCAAGGAGTCCTCCAGTTTTTTCCCAAGCGAAGGCCGCTCTCCCGTCCAGCGCTCTTCTTCCGGATTACGTGTCGGAAGAAGCAAAACATCTTTCCTGCTTTTTTCTTTGGGAGCTAAAATTAAAATTGCGCCCGGTTCCTCAATGCCGGTCAGATAGTAGAAATTTCGATCCTGCTTGAATTCCCCGTCACCCCCACCCGACTTTCCATACAGGACGGCGATGCCGTCCCCCATCATTTCCATAAGCTTGGCGCGTCTTTGCTTGAAAGTTTCCCTGGGCAGGCCATAAACGCCGGAAACGGCGGCAAACATTAGGATTGCAACTAAAGCCAGTTTTCTCATTTTTCCTCCGCTACTTTGTTATCGGTTTTCGTAACTCAAGTAATTTTTAAATAATACATCGTTTGAAATTTTTTTAAAGCGTGGATCCAGTCCCGCCTCAATGACTGTGTAATACCTTGAAGCCGAGTCTTCCAAAGATTGCACCGCCTCCTTTTTTTTGTCCTGTAAAGCGAAAAGAATGCCTTCCGCAACTTTCAAAGTTGCTTTCTCTTCCGGTTTGGCTCGTTCGACGGCTTCACCCCGGGCAACCGCCTCAAAACCGGAATCTATCGCCCCCAAGGAGGCACGCGTCAAAGCCAGATTCGCCCACATCAAGGGAGAAAGAATGGAAGGCACGTTTTGCAATTGCTTCTCAATAAATGCCAGGGCGGTTTCCCAGGTTAAACAGGCCTCCTGTTCCATTCCCTTCTGGTAATAGGCCAGCCCCAGAAGATAAAGATTGGTTCCATTGACTGAATTGCCCGTTTTCTGCAAGAGCGTAATTGCACAATCGTATTCTCCTAATAAAATCAAACCAAAAGCAATCGTTTCGGCAAAACTGGCGTTTTCACACCGCTCGGAGGCTTTACGAAAGGCCTCCCTGGCTTGGTCCAACCGGCCTTGTCGAAGATGGAGCCAACCCCGAATGTCGAAGGACTTAAAATGCCCTACCAAAAGCTGATCGCACCGATTCAAATAACTTTCCGCCAACGGGTAATCCCGCAGCACCCAGGCGGTCTCGGCGGCGGTTAAAAAAGCCAGGAAAAAAGTCGGCCGCAGTTCTACAACCTTCTGAAACGCTCTCAAGGCCTCCGCATATTTTCCCTCCTCAAACCGGGCCGCGCCCAAACTGTAGTAAGCGTCCGCGTAGTTCGGTTTCAAATCAATGGCGCAGGTGAGTTCTTCGGCGGCAAGGGCAAACTGCCTTTGGCTCGAATAAAAACGCCCCAAAGCCCTATGCGCTTCCGCCAGATTGGGAGAAAGCTCCAAAGCTCTTTTTATACAAGCCTCGGCTTTCTTTATCAATTTGAGATTGAAATCAATTCTTCGAATGCTGTAAGAAGTGTAAACTTCCCCCAGCCCGGCCCAGGCTTCGGCAAATTGGCCGTCCAACTCAATCGCCTTCTCGAACATCTTGGCCGCCAGGTCAATATACTCCTTTTGCGCTTCGGTGCCGACGCTCCAATTGTACTCCCGGCCTTTAAGGAAATAGTCGTAAGCCTGGAGGTTATTGGTGGGAATTTTCTCGATGCGCGCCAAATCATCCGGCGACAATTTTACCTTAAGCGCTCCGGCCACTTCTTTGGAAACCTCATCTTGAATTTGGAAGATATGTTTTAATTCCCGATCAAAACGGCGCGACCACACCTGAAATCCATCCGAAATTTTAGTCAGCTGGGCGGTAATCCGCACCAAATTATCGGCCTTCCGCACGGAACCTTCCAGAATGTAATCAACGTGCAATCTTCGCCCAACTTCCGCAAAATCCACCTGCTTTCCTCTAAACTGTTCAACCTGCATTCGCGAAGCGACTCTAAGGCCTTCAATATTGGAAAGGTCGGTGATAATATCTTCCGTCATCCCGGCCGCAAAATACTTATCCTCTTCCTGGCCGGACATATTGTCAAAATGCAGAACCGCCACGGATGGCTTGGCCGTGCTTTCCAAAACCGGCAGAAAATGCAGGGGAGTTTGCCATAACCGCTGCAAATCGGCCGCCAGGTCACTGGCGCTCTGATAGCGATGATTGGGATTTTTTCCCATCGCCTTCTCAATTATTGCCCCCAACCCGGCCGGAACATTGCTCACCAGGTTTCCTATAGGTTGTGCTTTTTCATGCAAAATGGAATAAATAAACGCTGCGGGGTGAGCGCCCGAAAAAGGATGCCGTCCCGCAACCATCTCGTACAAAACCATTCCCAAAGAAAAAATGTCCGAGCGGGCATCCACCGTTTCCCCACGGGCCTGTTCGGGGGACATATAAGCCGCCGTTCCCAAAGCGGTGCCGGTGGTGGTGATGCGCGCCGTGTCGCGGATTTTGGCCAACCCAAAATCCATTATCTTAATGCGCCCCTCTTCCGTAACTAAAATATTGTCCGGCTTGATATCCCGATGAATAATCCCCTTTTTGTGGGCCGCCTCCAGCCCTTCGGCAATCTGAATGGCATAATCGAACACCTTTGGTAAGGGAAGCCGCTCCGGCGCAACCAACCGGGAAAGGGGCTTCCCTTCCACGAACTCCATCGCAATAAACTGCTGCCCGTCAAACTCCTCGATTTCATAAATCGTGCAGATGTTTGGATGATTGAGGGCCGAAGCGGCGCGCGCCTCGGTTAAAAAACGCGCTTTCGCATCTGGATTGGAAATAAAATGGGAGGCAAGAAATTTCAAGGCTACGGCCCGTTGCAATCGGGTATCCTCCGCCCGATACACCATCCCCATCCCACCTTCGCCTAATTTCTCGAGGATTTTGTAATGCGAGATGGTCTGGCCGATCATATAGGAAATTTAATCATTTATCCATTTACTCATTGAATCATTTTTTCAATCTGACAATGATTAAATGACTCAATGATTCAATCCTTGCATGGTCTGGCCTATCATATATGAAATTTAATCATTTAATCATTCCCTCATTTTTTTTAATCTGACAATGATAAAATGACCCAATGATTCAATCATTTAAACAGATTTTCTATCATCACCAACTTCCCGGCCGTGCGCCAATCCACATACACCACTTCTTTTCCGTCGTAGCTGATGTTAAGAGAAAATCGCCGCGACACCACACCGGGGAAAGTTCCGGGCAGGCGCTCTTCTGTTCCTTCCGGCAGTTTCACTTTCCAGATTTCCCCCTCGTTTTTCAGGCACAGAAAGAAAGCTCCGTCCGGTCCCAAGAAAATAGGACGGTTGATAGGAGCGACCTTTTTGGGCGCAGCTTCCCGCGAATTTTTTGAATCCCCGCCGGGAACTACGTACCACCAGCCAGTTTGGTCACGAGGCAACCCAACGTACAAAATATATTTTTCCTTCAAGATGGGAATGGCCCAAGTCGAATCCCGAAAGAAGCGTTCCGGCTCCCGTCCATCGGTATAAACTATCCAGGACCTTGCCTGGGCAAACGCCACCAGTCTTTCGGAATCCAGCCATCCAATCGACACTCCTTTTCCAATCAGTTTGGGCTTTCCCGGGCTGGCGGCCTCCACCAGAAAAACTTTGTTTGAATCTACCGGATCGCCGAGGGTTCGGGAACTGTAGGCCATCCATTTGCCATCCGGGGACCACTTCGGATTGAACGCCGACTCATTGCCAAAGCTCATTTGCCGCCGGCCGGTTCCATCCCGGTTAATTGCATAAACGCGCAGGATGGCGGAGTTTCCGGGTTCCGGGGATGCAAAAGCGATTTGCCTGCCGTCGGGCGATAAGTGGGGGCTTGCGCGCAGGCGGCCTTCCGGGGTCACCTGCCGGGCGCCGCTGCCGTCCAACTTGGCAATCCAGATTTGGCCGATGGGCTGACGTTGCAGATAAATCAGTTTTTTGCCGTCAGCTGAAATTTTTGGCGCCACATCATCCTCGTCCCCTTTGGTTATTTGCACCGCCGGCCCGCCGGAGGCCGGTGCCATCCAGAGGTCGAAGTTGCCGCTTTTGTTTGAGGAAAAAACTATTTGGCCGCCCCCGCTCCAAGAAATTGTATTAACTTCGCTTTTATCAAAAGTCAGTTGGCGTTCTTTTCCGGTGGCCAATTCCCGGACAAAGATGTCTCCCTTTCGCCGTTCGGCTAACCTTACCCAGGCCACCGACCGTCCGTCCGGCGACCAGTCAAACCAGCTCGCAGGCAGCGTATCGCTTAAACTATCGACGAACTCCAGCCGGTTGTCGCTGCCGTCCGGCTTCACGCTTCTCAATTCCAGCTTGCCCGACTGGCTGGGAACTCTAAAACCCATTCCGGCTAAATAACCGATGCGCTTGCCGTCGGGGTTCCAGCGCGCCCGGGCGGCGGGCGAGGCGACGGTCAGGCCGGCTCCTCCCAGAGAGGAAACCAGGCGCACTTCCCATTTCTCGGTCGGTTGGGGATCAAAGTCGTGGTCGTATATAATCCAGCTTCCATCGGGGGAAAGGTCGCTGTGGCCGGTGAAGTCGGTCGAGTCGAAGGTGATGCGGCGCGGCTCTCCGCCGGAGATATTCATAAAGTAGAGGTCCCATTTGCCGTTGGCATCGGCAGCGCTAAAGGAGACCCAGTTTCCATCCGGCGAAAGCCCGGGCTGCTCAACTTGCCGGAAGGGTATATCCAGCGTCCGAAAAGTCATATTCTGGTTTAGCTCTATCGGCCGGTTGTTGGCTCGCAAGAGAAGAAGAATAGCGGCGGCACCTATCAAAGCCAATACAGCCGCCGCTCCCACTAACTTTAGCCGCTTGGCAACCGCTTTTTTATGCTTGTCGGAAGAGGTTTGTATATAGGAAGGAAGAAGATCTATATCGTTAGAGCGTTTTAAGGTTTTCAAGTCTGCCACTAATTCATCAGCGTGCTGGTAACGTTCTTCCGGTTTCTTGGATAGGCACTTAAAGACAATCCGCTCCAGCCCTTCCGGCAGGTTGCGGCAGTAGCGGGCCAAGGGCTGCGGTGGGGTATGCACCAAATCATAGAAAACCGCCGTCTCGGTATCCCCCTCAAAAGGCCTGCGGGCGCAAAAGAGTTCGTATAAGACCACCCCTAAAGAGAAAATGTCTGTACGGTGGTCGGCTTTTCTCCCATCCACCTGCTCCGGAGACATATAATAGGCGGTTCCCATCCTTGCCCCGCTCTGGGTAAGGGTGGTGGCTCCCTTCCACTTGGCCAGCCCAAAGTCGGTTATCTTGGCCAAACGCTTGGAGTTTACCAGAACGTTTTCCGGCTTGATGTCACGATGGGTTATTCCTCTTTCATGAGCGGCGGCCAGCCCCTCTCCGATTTGGATGGAGATATCCAGAATCTCCGAAAAAGAGAGCTTTTCAACCTGGGCCAACTTTGAAAGCGGCTGGCCGTCGATATATTCCATAACGATGAAGACCTTCTCGTTTTCTTCCCCGACTTCATAAAATGTGGCGATGTTGGAATGAGAAAGCATCGCCTGCGCCCGGGCTTCGTGGACAAACCGCTGGCGGGATTCCGGGTCGGCGGCCTTGTCGGCGGAGAGAAATTTCACCGCCACCTTCCGGCCCAAGCTGGTATCCTCCGCAAGATAGACCTCCCCCATCCCCCCTTCGCCTAACTTTTCGAGGATTTTATAGTGGGAGATGGTTTGGCCTATCATTTTTCCAGCCCTACTTTTTTAAGCAAGTCAGTGAACCTCGGATTGGCCCGCAGTCCATCAAAAATCGGCTCAACTTTGAGCAGCATCAAGCTGCCGCTCCGCTCGGCGACGGCTTTTTCCAGCCAATCGAGCGCCCAACTCTTTTCACCAAGCCCGGCGTAAATAACGGCAAGGTCGTAGGCCGATGCCCTATTCTGCTCGTGTAGCCCCTTAAACTTTTCAAGAATCCGGGTCGCCTCCGGCCTTCGGCCCGACACCGCATAACAGTGCCCCAACATTACTTCCGCTTCCGAGCCGCCCGCCTCAAGCTCAATCGCTTTTTGAAACGCTTTCAGAGCTTCATCATAAACTCCCTTCCCTACGTAAGCCCGTCCAAGAAACGCGTATGCCCGAAAGAAATTGGGATCCATTTGCAGAGTCTCTTGCAACTTCTTGATGGCCCGGTCAAATTGGCGCGCGTAGAGGAAGTTCCATCCGGAGTGCAGGTTGAGCAAAACATCGAGCGAATCAAGCTCCAGGGCCTTGCGGCTTTCCAAAAGAGATTCTTCGATTCGGCCGACGTTAACCAAATAGTGGGCGTATACATGACGGGCCTCCGCATAGCCGGGGTTTAGCTCGATGGCCCGCTTGAACTCCCTTTCTGCACCCATCCAATCCCATTCAAAATTTTGCAGAAAACGCGCCATGGCTGCGTGTGCCTCCGCCAGCCCGTCATCAATTTCCAAAGCTCGCATCACCGCTGTTTTAGCTTTTGTATATGCTTCTTTTGGAGGAAGCTTTATATCTTGCGGATTATAAGAGTTGGCCAACCCGGCATAAGCTAAAGCGTAATTTGAATCCCTTTCAATGGCCTGTAGAAAATACTCTATACTTTTTTTAACGCCCTCGGACGTTCTTTTGTCAAAATAGTAGCGGCCTTTCAAATAAAGCTGATAGGCAGCCGTGTTCTCGGTATACCGCTTGGTCAGCCGCTTCCGGTCACTCTCGCTCAAACCAATCTGCAATCTTTTGGGAATTTCCCGGACGATTTCTTCCTGCAGCACAAGTATATCCGAAAGTTTCCGATTGTACTGTCCGCCCCAAATTTGTGATTGTTTGTGAATATTAACCAAGTCAATCTGGATATTGAGACTTTCTCCTCGCTGCACAACTCTCCCGGCAAGCACGGCCCCGACTCCCAATTTTTTACCCACTTCCTGCGGGTCAACCTCATTCCCTTTATACCGAAAAACCGTGCTTCTTGGAACGACTTTTAAACCCGGAATGCTCGAAAGGCTGTTTATGATATTTTCAGTAATTCCGTCAGCAAGATATTCAGCATCCGGGTTGGCATTCACATTTACAAAAGGCAAAATCGCCACCGAATCTATCGCCTTCCCCCTATCGGCAAGAAAATGAAAACCGGCCATCGCTGTAATGGCCAAACCCCCGGCAGCCAATCCAACCTTAAGCCGCTTCTTAGCTATTGCTTTTTCAGGGTAGGCGGGTAAAACACCAATTTCACTTGCCCTTCTAAGGGTTTTCAAGTCTGTCACCAAATCCGCCGCCGATTGATACCGCTCCTCCGGTTTTTTGGCCAGACACTTAAAAACAATCTGTTCCAACTTCTCCGGAAGATTACGGGCGTAACGGGCCAGCGGCTGGGGATGAGTGTGGACCAAATCGTAGAAAATGGCCGTCTCCGTATCCCCCTCAAAAGGCCTGCGGGTGCAGAGGAGTTCGTATAGGACTATTCCAAGAGAGAAAATATCGGTTCGGTGGTCAAGTTTTTTCCCCTCCACCTGTTCCGGGGACATATAGTAGGCCGTTCCCATCCTCGCGCCGGTTTGGGTGAGGGTGGAAGCCCCCTTCCACTTGGCCAGGCCAAAGTCGGTTATTTTGGCCAAACGTTTGGAGTTGACCAAAACGTTTTCCGGTTTAATGTCCCGATGGGTTATTCCCTTCTCGTGCGCCGCCGAAAGCCCTTCTCCAACCTGAATCGCCAAATCCAGAATCTCCTGCAAAGAAAGCTTTTCAGCCGAGGCCAACCGAGAAAGCGACTGGCCTTCGATATATTCCATAACGATAAAGACCTTTTCCCCTTCTTCACCGACTTCGTGAAACGTGGCAATGTTGGGATGAGAAAGCATCGCCTGCGCCCGGGCTTCGTGGACAAACCGCCTGCGCGATTCCGGGTCGGCGGCCTTGTCGGAGGACAAAAACTTCACCGCCACCTCGCGGCCTAAAGAAGTATCCTCGGCCAGATAGACTTCCCCCATCCCCCCCTCGCCTAACTTTTGAAGAATTTTATAATGAGAAATAAGTTGGCCGATCATACAAACAATTTAATCATTTATCCATTGAATCATTGGTTCATTTTTTTTCAATCTGACAATGATTCAATGTTTCAATCCAACAATGATTCAATTCTTGCATGGTCTGCCCTATCATACAAACAATTTAATCATTTATTCATTGAACCATTGACTCATTTTTTCAATCTGACAATGATTAAATGATTCAATCGTCAATTTGGGAACGAAAAGCAAAGACGAACCTCCAAAAAGCCTCCTCAAACTTTATGGCCGGTAAATTTCACCACCCAGATGGAAATTTCATATAAAACGTAAAGCGGCCCGGCCAATGCCAGCTGGGTGAACATATCCGGCGTAGGCGTAATAACGGCGGACAAGATGAGAATTGCCACAACGGCCCAGCGCCGGCCGGAAGAAAGCATCCGGGAATCCACGATTCCGAGCTTTCCCAAAAAGAACAGAACAATCGGCAGCTCAAAAACTGCTCCAAACGCAAAAACCATAAAGGCGACGAACCCCACATAGTCGCCAACCGTAATTAAAGGCTGCAACTTATCGGTTTGAAAGCTCAAAAGAAATTTTACCACCAGGGGCAGGATGACCGTAAAACAAAAAGTTCCCCCAATGAGAAAAAACATCGTTCCAAGGGTAATCACCCAAAAAGCCGCTTTGGATTCACTCTCCAAAAGCCCCGGAACGACAAACTGCCAGGCTTGATACAGAATTATTGGAACGCTAATTATCAGCCCGCACCACATTGAAATTTTAATTCGAACGGAAAAGGCTTCGGTAACCGAAGTGAAGTAAACGCTCGGCACGGTGCGGGTAACATATTCCAGAATTTCCCGGGAAAAAAACCAGCCCAAAGCGGAAAACAAAAGAACCGCCCCGGCTGCAATTAAAATCCGCTTCCGCAGCTCATCCAGATGCTCGACAAAAGTCATCTCTTTTGGGTTGCGGGTCATTTTTTGCGGGTTAATAGTGAAGGTTATCCAAAACGTGACCGCCTAAGAACCAAGCAGTTTTTTCAACTCTTGCAGAAATTGTTCTTTGTCTTGAAATTTTCGATAAACAGAGGCAAAGCGGACGTAGGCAACTTCATCGATTTCCCGCAGCTTTTCCATAACCATTTCTCCGATTACCGGCGCCTCGATTTCTCCTTTGGACAATGCCAAAAGTCGTTCTTCAATTTCATCCACTACCGCTTCAATTTTCTTGGAGCCGACCGGCCGTTTTTTGCAGGCCAGTTCGATGCCGGTTTTAAGTTTCAAGCGATCGAACGGCTCCCGCCGCCCGTCGTTTTTTACAATCATCAAAGAGACGTTTTCCACGTATTCGTAGGTGGTGAACCGTTTGCTGCAGGAAAGACATTCCCGCCGACGGCGCACCGCTTTGCCGTCCTGCACGCTGCGGGAATCGATGACCTTGTCTTCTTCCTTGCCGCAGTAGGGGCACTTCATTGCAATATCAACTCCACTTTTGAGCCGGTTGCCGCATTCAGAAGCTTTTTGGCAGAAGCGGCATTGGCGGCAATTTCCAAATAACCCAGGCTTCCCAAAATGGGGGCAGATTTTCCTTTTGGAATCTCTGAGTAACTTTTAGCCAATCCTCTCATAATCCGCTTCCCCAATTTAACTTCAATCCTTTTCTTTCCCGCCAGAAGCTCGTACGGAAAATTCGTCACCAGGTTTCCAAAGTGGTCAATATATATAATTTCTCCAAGAAATTTACGCCTGCCTTTTGAAGAACCTTTGTTAGCCGGCTTGGGGAATCCAGCCAAAGCAATTCTGCCGAGCTTCGGGCCGAATGCATCGGGAGCTATGCCCAAAGACAAATACGCGGCAACCGGCCCAAAAATATCACGCGCGGCAAAGGTGTGCGAAGTTCCTTTGAAAAAATATTTTTCATTTTTCAGCCAATACGCTTTTCGCTCGCTGCTGTTTTGCCAGACCAGACTGAAAAGCCCGTTATCCGGTCCAACAAAAAATCCCTTTTCTGTTTCAAGCAGAATCGATTTGCGTCTTGAACCGACCCCCGGGTCAACCACGCCGAGATGAATCGTCCTTTTGGGAAAAACAGGGCAGGCGGAGACTACAAAAAAAGCCGCCCGGCGAACATCGTGGGCAGCCAACTCGTGAGACAGGTCAACAATTTGCGCCCGGGGATTGATGGAAAGAATGACTCCTTTGACTATGGCAACATAGGGGTCGGCGGTTCCAAAATCGGAAGAAAAAGTAATCACAGATCCAAAAGGTTCAGACCAACAGCCGAATCCATCCTTCTTTCTATTTTTGAAGAGGTCGAATAAACAAAAATTTCCAACGTAATGGCTACTTTGGCCGTAAAAAGATGGCCGGTCCAGGCCTTCAATTCCGGCCCGCAGACGGTGACGTGCGTATGCACAAATGGCTTTCCCTCTAAATAGGCAATATTGCCGGAGATATTACCGACCTCCATATCCTCTTCAAAACTTCTTTTTTCATAGGAACGGGTTTCCATACTGTAATATCCCAGCTCGAACTGCTTGATAGCCCCTAAACCGAAAAAAGCCCCGGCGCCGATTTTTTCTTTTTCAGCAAATTGCATAATTGAGCTTAAAACCTCTTCATCCTTTTCCAGCCGGAGAAAATACCCGTTTTCCACTTTTCGATAACGCATCAACCCGACTCCTTTAGCATCCAGGCCAGGTAGGCGGGCAGTCCTTTTCTGATTTCTAAAGCTAAAATCTCCGGCACTTCGTGGGGATGCAGCTCCACGATTCGTCTTTTTATTTTCTCAACCGGAGCCGAGGTTTTTATCAAAAGCTGAATTTCTTCGGCTGATTCGATTTTTCCTTGCCAGAGGTATTGGGAAGAAACCGGCAGACTTGTAACGCAAGCGGCTAATTTCTCTTTCAAAAGTGCGGACGAAATCAGCTTCGCTATTTTCCGGCTTGGTGCCGTGACCAATACCAGCCAGTGGTGGATGACGACCTTCATCGCCGGATTTTGCGCTTCAAGACCTTTTCCACCCGGTCAACTTTTTCGTTCAGCGGATTGGGGAAATCTTTGCGGTCGTCCACCACTATTCGAGTATAAACCCGAGCGGAATTTTTGCGCAAAAGATGGTGACACTTTTTTATCAAAGCGAAAACCTCATCCCATTCCCCTTCAACCAACGTGCACATCGCCGTGGTCTGGTATTTCAGCCCGCTTCGGTCAATCAAATCAACGACCCTGGCAATCGGCTTGGAAAATTTCGGCCCTTTATCGAGAGGGAACGTGGCAAACTCCACCAGCATAGCTACGAAGCCAATCTCTCCGCATATAACGGAAACCTCGAAGCCAGCTTTTCCACTTTCCTGGCGACTTCCGCCAGTTTCTGCTTGGAGGTCCGATTCTGCAATGCTTCATCTGCCAAACCGGCGATTTCTTCCATCTCCGGTTCCTTCATCCCTCGCGTTGTAATCGCCGGAGTGCCGACTCTAATTCCGGAAGTAATCAAAGGCGGCTGGGGGTCAAAAGGAATGGTGTTCTTGTTGACGGTTATCCCGGCCAAATCCAAAGTGTTTTCCACTTCTTTACCTGTGAGACTCTTTGGCCGTAAATCCACCAAAAATAAATGCGTATCGGTCCCCCCGGAAACCAAGCGATACCCTCGCCCGGCAAACGCCTCCGCCATAGCCTTCGCATTGGCAACAATTTGCCTTTGATATAGTTTGAATTCTTCGGTAAGCGCTTCCTTGAACGCCACTGCCTTGGCGGCGATGACGTGCATCAAAGGCCCGCCCTGAATGCCGGGCATAATCAGCTTGTCCAACTTTTGCGCGTGCTCTTTTTTGCACATCACCATCCCCGCCCGCGGCCCGCGCAAGGTTTTGTGCGTGGTGGTGGTGACGAAATCGGCATACGGCACCGGCGTTGGATGCAACCCAGCTACTATCAACCCGGCTATGTGGGCAATATCGACCATTAGATATGCCCCAGCTTTATCGCAAATCTCCTTGAAGCGTTTGAAATCGAGGATGCGCGGATAGGCCGAGCCGCCAGCGACTATCATTTTCGGCTTTTCCGCTATCGCCAGTTTTTCCAGCGCATCGTAATCTATGGTTTCGGTATCCGGTGCGACACCGTAAGGGATTACCTTGAAGAATTTTCCCGAAAAATTGAGCGGATGCCCGTGGGTTAAATGTCCCCCGTGGGATAAATTCAATCCCAAAATCTTGTCGCCAATTTCCAAAACGGCGAGATATGCCCCCATATTGGCCTGCGAACCGGAATGCGGCTGGACGTTGGCGTGCTCGCAGCCGAAAAGCTGTTTTGCCCGCTCGATAGCCAGATTCTCCGCTACATCGACAAATTCACACCCACCGTAGTAACGCTTGCCCGGATATCCCTCGGCATACTTGTTGGTCAAAGGCGAGCCCATCGCCTCCAGCACCGCTTCGGAAACAAAATTCTCGGAGGCAATCAGTTCCAGCTTGGTTGCCTGCCGCCGCGTTTCATCTTGTATCGCGCGGTAAACCTCGGGATCAAACTTTTTTAAATGCTCTAACAAGCTCTTTTCCTACTTCCCCGACTTTTTCTTCGCCTTGATACTCTTCTTTGCCGTCTTCCGTTTCAAAACTTTTGCTTTAGGCTTGCCTTTCGCTTTCACCTTTACTTTTGCCTTCTTGGCCTTGGGTTTTCGAACGACTTTGGCGGTTGATTTCTTTGACGCGCCTTTTTCAAACTCCTTCACCGTTTGCACCATCCACTTCAGCTTGGACATCGCATCGGCTTGGGGCAAAAATTCCAGCCCGCAGGAGGGGGAAACGAAAACCTCCGGCCGATTCTGTGCCGCCAGAATTTTGTAGATGCCGAAAAGTTCCGACCTGGATTCCAACTTTATATTGCGCGCATCGATGCAACCGGCAACGATGCTTTTATCTTTTGGGGCCTGCAAAAGTAGCTTGAGATTTTCCGGCTTGGAAACCGTGTCCACGGCAAAAATGTCCACCGGCAAATCATACAAAGCCGGAACCAACGGAGCAATCGAGCCGAAATAAAGACACAGTATCTTTTTAGCTTTAACTCCTGCCAACAACTCCGTCAGCGCTCTCTTCGCCAGCGGCAAACCTTCCGCCGCGGATGCCAAATACGGCTCGTCGATCTGGATGTATTCCGCCCCGGCTTCCTCGAGCGATAAAACTTCCTGCCGGAGAATGGAGGCCAAAGTCATCACCAGCTTTTCTTCGTCTTTGTAATATTCATCCACCGACATCTTGGCCAAAGTGAACGGCCCGACGACTACCCCCTTAAGCCTCCTTCTCGAGTGAATCGAGGCGGTTCGATATTCCGTGCCGGATACCGGTGCCTTTAAACTCAACTCACCCGTGATAACCGGCTTGCGATAATAGACGTTGTTGTCGAAAAACCGAATCAAACCATTGATATGTGCTCCCTCAAAATTTTTTGCAAAAAAAGTGGCGATATCGTCCCAGCGTATCTGCCCGTCCGTCGGCAAGTCCACCCCCGCCTCCTCCTGCTCGCGGATGACGCGCTGAATGGTGGCCTGATAAACTTTTTCCAATTCTTCGGCCGTGATTTTCTTCTGATCGAAAGCGTTCAGGGTATTTCGTAAATTCGGCGCGCTTTTGTCCGCCGAGATTTTGGGGTAGTTCCCCACCACCGTTGTCTTAATCATTTCCCTCCTCGTTCGCCTTTCATATGGTAGCGGAAGGCTTTGGCCTTCCATACTTTTCAAATAAATTCAGCCGCCTCAAATTGCCAATCAAAACGGCCGTTCCAAATATGAACGATAATGTTCCTCAATTTCCTGCATATTGTCCTGCCCGAATTTATCCATAAACGCCGACGCCAGAACCAAAGCCACCATCGCTTCCGCCACCACGCCGTAGGTCGGAACCACGCATACGTCCGAGCGCTCCACGATCGCTTCCCGCGCTTCTTTGGTCTTGATGTCCACCGTTTTCAAAGGCCGCATCAAAGTCGAAAGCGGCTTGCAGCAGCCGCGGATGACGATATCCTCCCCGTTGGTAACGCCCCCCTCCAACCCGCCGGCGTTGTTGGTCTGCCGGTAGAAATATTTTGTCCGCTTCCGTTCCCCCGGTTTTTTTGAATCGAAATAAATCTGGTCGTGCACCTGCGAGCCGAAAAGCGAACCCTGCTTGAATCCGGCGCCGATTTCCACGCCCTTGACCGAATGAATCGACATCACCGCCGCCGCTAACTGCCCATCCAATTTTCTATCCCAGTGGACGTAACTCCCCAAGCCTACCGGCACTCCGGTGGCAATCACTTCAAAAACGCCTCCCACCGTATCCTTGTTTTCAATCGCCCAATCAATTTTTGCCATCATCCGCCGCTCGGTCTCTTTGTCGATGGCCCGCACCGGCGAATCGTCCGCCAGCCGGGCAATCTCCTCAAAAGGGGCACGTGCATTCTCTGGTAATCGTTCTCCGCCGATTTCTATCACGTGGCTGGCGATTTTTATCCCAAAGCGCCGCAAAAAAATTTTCGCCATTGCCCCGCAGGCCATCCGCGCCGCCGTCTCCCTTGCCGATGCCCGCTCCAAAACGTTGCGCAAATCATATTGATTGTATTTGATGGCCCCCGCCAAATCGGCATGCCCCGGCCGCGGCGCCATCCCCGGAATTGCCTTCTTCTTTTCCTCCTCAGTGAGCGGATTGGGCCCTTCCCCCTCTATGTTCATTATGTTCTTCCAATTTTCCCAATCCCGATTGGAAATTTCGAAAGCCACCGGACTGCCCAATGTTTTCTGGTGGCGGATGCCGGAAATAATGCGGACTTTATCCTGCTCGATTTTCATCCGCCCGCCCCGCCCATATCCTTTTTGCCGCCGGGCTAATTCGTTGTTGACGAAATCAAAATCAATCGCCAGCCCCGCCGGCAGCCCTTCGAGGATGCCCGCCAGCGCCGGCCCGTGCGACTCCCCCGCAGTGAAAAATCGTAGCATAGCTGGCTAATTTATATAAAACCCCCCCTTGCGCCAATCGTTTCTTGGCAGATGCGAAATCCACCTATAGTGGTAGCCGACACTTTAGTGTCGGATAACAATCCTCGACTGAAGTCGAAGCCATCAAAAGATTTTTCTCTTGAGAAATTGATTTTACGTTAAGAGCAGGGTAAGGGAGTTTGCAGGAATACCGCGTTTAATTCCAAAACCACATCCGCAGCTGTTAAAATCCCATCGCAGTTCACATCGGCATAACAGAAGTCGCAATATCCAGTGCCAAGAAAGGCACAATTTAATTCCAGAACTACGTCGAAGATGGTTAGATTCCCATCAGAATCCATATCCCCCTTAACTTCAGAGCAATCCGTAACGACTCTGAACACAACTACTGAATCCGCGTGAGCCAAAAGCACTTTGGGCTTCACTGGATCTCCAAACAAACCTGCTGATAAAGTTGTCGGCGCAAAAGACAATTCTGTAAATCCCAACGTTGCTCCATTTGTGGTTTGGTACTCAACAAGGCCGGGCTTCCCACTTTGAATTTCGTAAGACAAAAGCTCTTGAACTCCATCGCCGTTGAGGTCGATGGTAAAAAGCGAGATAATACCAGGCAAATCGGTGCGCCCCCATTGTTGTATTCCTGTAAGAATATCGTAAATACCAAAAAACGGTGTACTATGGCAGCCCGGGAAAGTTGTTGTGGGATTTGCGAATGCAACTAATTCGTTTGCCGTGTCAGTGTCAATGTTGCCTATCGAGTAAGCTCGCAAAATTGGTATTAACCCACAATGAGACTCATAATCATCGACTGCAAAATAGCTTAAAAGGGTTGAAACTTGCTGCCCTTCCATCCGTTCGACTTTAAACTTCGTGAGGCGGCCTGGACCATCTCCCGGAATCCCGTTGTAATAATGGTTAAAAATATAATAGCCAATTAGAAGCAGGTTGTACTGCCCGGGGCTTGTCCTCTCCCACGACAACGTGGTTGGGTTCAAATCCACATGAACTGAATCGAAGAAGGTCAATGTTGTATCAATAAACCTCAATATATGCCCTTCTGTTGTATCGTTGCAAAAAGACGGCGGTGGTGGACAAAATATATGGGTATGCTTAAACGCGAACGAGAATTCAACCTGTGCATCTTCCCTGTTCCGAGCGGCAAAAGAAATAAAACCGCTGCGCACAAGGTAAACCCTCCGGCTCTGAAAGTCCGGCCCATACCAGACTACAACAGCCGTATCCTTGCTGGTAGCGACAAGGTCAATAACACCATCTCGATTCACATCGGCAGGGTTTAGATTCGCTGTGCCAGGTGTGGTCGAATCTTGAAACAGAAGAGTGAAGGTTTTGCCGTCAAAAACAAGCAAACGGTTGCTTTTTACAATAAGCAAGTCCGAAACGCTGTCCCCATTTACATCAAAAGATTTTAAAGAAAAAGGAGCCGGCAGCCCCTGAATTGCAAACTCCCGAACAAAGCCTTGTATATGCTGCTGGGCAGAAACACCCGTAGATAGACCTAAGGTTAGTAACGCAGATATTAGCCAACGTGATGACATTTCATTCCTCCACCAAAGAATATACGCAGCAATTTTCAATATTGTAAAGAAATTTTACGATTTCAGCTGCTGTGGCGCAGGTTAAGTTTCACCTAACCTGCGCGGCTTTCTTGGACAACAAGACAACGCACGTTGGGTAAAACTCAACGTGCGCCACAAACCTGCACAAACGAAAAGCAGGGCACGTTCGCCAAAGGTGAACTTTATCCTGCGCCACGAGAATGTATTGGCAAGACCCAAACTTGACAATACAGAGGAAAGCTGATAAACTGACAGAACTTGTCTATGAATAAAACTGCAACGGACATTATCATCGTTGGCGCGGGACACAACGGATTGGTCGCGGCCATACTCCTGGCCCGGCAGGGATTGAAGGTGACCGTGCTGGAAGAGAAATCGGCCGTCGGCGGCGCCGCCAAAACCGAGTATCCTTTCGCCAAAGCCCCTAACTTGGGCTCCTCGACCGGCGCCTATCTTTTGGGTGTAATGCCGCCGGAGCTTATCGCCAAACTGGGGGCGAATTTCAAATTGATCCGCCGGGACCCGCACTATTTTTTGCCGACCACCGACCGCCGCTACCTTCTGTTCGGGTCGGACGCGGCGGCGATGCGCAAACAGTTCGAAAATTTCTTCTCGGAAAAGGACTGGAAAGCGAATGAGGCCTTGGCGCGGGAAATCTCCCAAATTCGCGACGACCTGGCTCCCAGTTGGCTGGAAGAGCCACTAACTCTTTCCGAGACGGCGGAAAAATATATCCGCCCGGCCTTGCGCCAGACCTTCATCAATCTGGTGACGCAGCCGGTGGAAGAGTATCTGGCCCGCTTTGGATTTGAAAGCGAACTTTTGATTGCGATGTATGCCGTCACCGACGGCTTTTCCGGGCTTTCCGCCAGCTTCGGCACGCCCGGCACGGGGATGAATTTTCTGGTACATAATATGTGCCGCCTGCCCGGCGCCGACGGCACCTGGATGATTGCCCAAGGCGGGATGGGCAGTATATCCAATGAACTCGCCCGATTGGCCCAAGAAGCCGGCGCCCGGATTTTGACCGAAGCGGGCGTGCGGCAGATTGCCACCCGCAACGGACAGGTAACCGGCATCGTGTTGCAGGACGGCCGGGAGATGGAGGCCAAAGTCATAATCAGCAATGCCGACCCGTTTCGCATGCGCCTTCTGGTTGGCAGGGAAAAGTTTCCAGAAGCGTTCAACGCCAAGCTGGACAATTTTAAGCGCAGCGGAACCACTTTGAAGGTGAACCTCGCCTTGGACAAATTGCCGACCTTTACCTGCCTGCCGGAAGCGCGCGGCCAGCATAACGCCACCATCCATCTTTTGCCGGATGCGCCGGACGTGATTGGCCAAATCCGCCGGGGGTTTGAAAAAGTGCAAGCGGGTGAGCTGGCCGATTTTCCGACCATCGAGTGGTACATTCACACCGCCGCCGACCCTTCGCTTCAGGATGCCGAGGGGCATCACAACTCCGCTTTTTTTGTGCAGTGGGTGCCGTATGAATTGAAAACCCCGAGCGACTTGTCCCGAGCGCAGTCGAGGGAAGCCGAGGGGCTTAAAAACAAAAGC
>Ga0184637_10000803_pt1 | contig 22340 bp, 19 predicted proteins | sample PLM3_127_b2_FD_133143 | JGI IMG/M metagenome (GOLD analysis project Ga0184637, IMG submission 133143) | Groundwater sediment microbial communities from an aquifer in East River, Colorado, USA - PLM3_127_b2 | ecosystem: Environmental > Terrestrial > Soil > Riparian zone | place: USA: East River... | reverse complement strand
CGTCTACGACAAGTTCGCGTTGTTCCGCCTCGAGACGCCCCCCTCGTACTTCCTCCAGGGCCGCGGCCGGCTCGAGGTCCGCGGCCGGCGGATCGCGCTGTCGGAGCTCGAGCCCGAGGACGGGGCGGTGGCGATCAAGTTCCACTGGCTCGAGACGCTGCGGACGGATCCCCCCCGGCCCCTCGAGCCCTTTCCGGTGGAGGGGGAGCCGGCGCCCTTCCTGCGCGTGCGCGACGTTCCCGAGAGCCTCGAGATCTACGACGCTCCGCGGGGGGCTTCGGGGCAGCCGCCCACGGGGGACTCGTCGTGACGAAGCTGCCGATTGCGTCGCGCCGCCTGCTCGTGGCTACTGCTTGCATCCTCGCGGCGTGTGGCGCCCCGTCGCCGCCGAACATCATCGTGATCGTCGGCGACACGCTTCGCGCCGACCGCCTCGGCAGCCATGGGAACCCGCGCGGCCTCACGCCCTTCCTCGACTCGATCGCCGAGCGCGGGATCGTGTTCCGCAGCGCCTACGCGCAGTCCTCGTGGACCAACCCGTCGGTCGCGTCCTTGTTCACCTCCCGTTACCCGTCCCAGCACGGCGTGATCACGTTCGAGTCGGTGCTCGCCGACGACGAGATCACGCTGGCCGAGGTGCTACGGGAGGCCGGCTACACCACCGGCTTCTTCTCGCCCAATGGCCTGATCCGGGAGGACTGGGGCTACGGGCAGGGATTCAGCGAGTTCAGCGAGTTCGCCATCCCGGGCATACCGGACCAACCCGACCATCTCCGGATTCCGTATCGCGCCGACTACACCAATCGTCACATCCTGTCCTGGCTGGATTCGCTGGCGGCCAAGGGAGGCCGCCGCCCCCCCGTCTTCTTGTACGTCCAGTACATGGAGCCGCACAGTCCGTACGCGCCCCCGGAGGCGGCCTTGCGCAAGATGCTCGGCGGGAGGAAGCCGCCGGACCTCGCCGAGGTGAACCTCTTCGCCTTCATGGGTAATGTCGCTCCGATGGAGGACCGCGTCCTGCGCGACCTCCAGGATGTCTACGATGCCGAGGTGCTGAGCCTCGACACGGAGCTGCGCAGGCTGTTCAAGGCTCTCGAGTCGCGCGGGCTGCTCCAGAACGCGATCGTGGTCGTCACCTCCGACCATGGCGAGGAATTCAAGGAGCACGGCTTGATCGGACACGAGAAGACGCTCTACGGCGAGGTGATCCGGGTTCCGTTGCTGATTTCCCTGCCTGGGAGCTCCGGAAGGACGGACGTCACGGAGGTCGTCTCCCTGATCGATCTGGCCCCCAGCTTGCTCGACCTGATCGGACACCCGGCCCCCGCCTCCTTCGAGGGCCGCTCCCTGCTCCCGCACTTGACGGGGGCCGCCCCGCCCGGCGGACATGTCGCCTACAGCGAGCTGCTCGTCCCCGAGTCCAGCGCTGCCAAGCGCCTCAGTCCGCATGCGCGCAGCGTCATCCTGGGAAATCACAAGCTGATCGCCGGGGAGCATGGAGAGATGGAGTTCTACGACCTGAAGGCGGACCCTGGCGAGCTCGATCCCAACGCGCTGGACGAGGCCGAGCGCACCGTCTTGCGCCAGACCCTGGCGGAGATTCAGCAGCGGGTGGCGCGCGGCGACGCCAAGCGAGAGATCAAGCCGATCGACGACGCCACCCGGGAGCAGATCCGCGCTCTCGGCTACGAGCGCTGAGACCCGCGCGACACGGCTCGAGCCGCCCGGTCCGGGTTGACTGGCCCCGAGTCATCCTATAATCCGCCCCCATGCCGACCAGCCTCAAACGAGTTTTGCCGCGGCTGGCCCTCGTCCTCGGCGCCCTCCTGCTTCCCCTGCTCGCGCTCGAGATCGTCGCGCGCCACTGGCTCGATCCTCTCGCCGGCGAATATCTCCGCCGAGCGAGCCCGAACGAGGCCAACTGCCTGGTCCGCAGCGGGCTGCTCGGACTGGAGCTCGCTCCGCTCTGCAAGGGAACCACGGTCTCCCAGGAGACGATCGAGACCAACGAGCTGGGCCTGCGCGACTCGCCCGTGCGCGAGGACGGCGCCCGGCGCATCCTCGCCATCGGCGACTCCTGCACCTACGGCTGGGGCGTGGCGCAGAGCGACGCTTACCCACAGCGTCTTCAGACCCTTCTCCAGCGCCGGTTCGGAGCCGAGCGTTACCGCGTGATCAACGCGGGAGTTCCGGGCTTCACGAGCTATCACGGGCTCCTGTATCTGCGAGAGCGAGGCCTGGCCCTGCATCCGGAGATCGTGATCTTCGGCTATGGCTTCAACGACTTCTGGCTGGCAGGCAACATCGAAGAGGCACTCGCCTGGAATCGCCGCTTTCTCCCCTTGGTCCGGTTCGGCGACTTTCTGGTGCAACACTCGAGCTTCTGGCGCTGGAGCCGGGTGAAGCACCAGCGGGTGTTCGGGACAGAGCCGCCCCAGCGCATGTCCCTCGAAGATTACCAGCGCAATGTGAGCGGGATCGTCGAGCTGGCGCAGGCGCACGGCGCCCGCGTCCTGATGATCGTCTTCGCGGTCCAGAACCCGGCTTGGGAGCCCAACGCCCGCGCCGCCCTGGAGCTGGCCGCGACCCTCGGCGTTCCGGCCATTCGCTACACCGGCCCCACCATCGACCGCGTGCATCCAACGAAGGAGGGCGACGCGGCGCTGGCGGAAGCGATCCTGGAGCGCCTTGCGGCCGAGGGTTACCTCACCGACTCAGCGGCGCGCGCTCCGGATTGACGGGCGCCGAGGCATCCTAGTCCCCTCCGGTGCCCCTGTCGGCCCGCTGGCAGACGAGCGGAGTCCATGCGACTAGAGACGCGGCGTCGGGACGCGGATCGCCGGGAACTCGGTGCCGCCGTCGATCTGGAAGACCTTGCCGGTCACCCAGCTCGCGGCGGGCGAGGCGAGGTAGAGCGCGCAGGCCGCGATGTCGTCGACGCTGCCCGGTCGCCCCATCGGCGTGTTGCGCTCGAACTCGCGACGCAGCGCTTCGTTCGTCAGCACCACCTCGAGCGAGGCGGTGTCGACCCCGCCCACCGAGATGGCGTTCACGCGCACCCGGGGCGCGAATTCCGCGGCGAGATTGCGGGTCATCTGGTTGAGCGCCGCCTTGGCGGCGCCATAGGCGACGAAGCCCGTCTGCACCATGTCGCTCGCGCGTGAAGAGATGTTCACCACCGCGCCGCCGCCCGCGGTCTCGATAATCCTGGGGACGGCGAGGCGCGTGAGCAGGAAGGCGCTCGTCAGGTTGAAGCGCAGCGCAGCCTCGAAGTAGCGTTCGCTGGTCTCGAGGGCGGGACGCGGACCGGTCCCTCCAGCGTTGTTCACCAGCAGGTCGACGCGCTCGAACTCCGCCAGTGTGGCGGCCACCAGACGCTCGAGCTGATCGCTCCTGGTCACGTCGCACACGACCGGCAGGGCACGGCGCCCCCGCGCGCGCACTTCCGCGGCGGTCGACTCGAGGTCGGCGAGCGTCCGCGCGGCGCACGCCACGTCCGCGCCCGCTTCGGCGAAGGCCAGCGCGATCCCGCGTCCGATCCCCTTGCCGGCGCCCGTCACGATCGCGACGCGGTCGGTCAGCTTGAAGCGATCGAGGATCACCGGGCCGCTCCAGTGAGCTGGCGCGCCGCGCGGCCGCCATAGGCCGGCAGGTCGAGATAGGTCCGGATGCCCGGCTCGGCGGCGCACACCGCGGGAATCGCGCTCACGCAATGCATCGCGGTCGCGACGATGCCGGGATTGCGGATCAGGCCCGCGGCCACCGACTCCGGGTGGATGCCGTGGAAGCTGGTCGTGGTCGACGGATCGCCGGTGATCTCCACCTCGAAGCGCTCGCGGCCTGCGCCGAAGCTCCAGGCAGGCTCGAGGTGCTGCTCGCCCATCAGCCAGTTCACGCGCGCCGTGACGACCGGCTCCCCCCGCACCGTCCCCTGCCAGGTGAAGCGCTGCGCGGCCACGCGCCCGGGAGCGATCGGGCCGATCGGCGAATCGATCGGCCGCGTCGCGACGGCCAGCTCGTGGATCGCGCGCCGATCGCGATCGAGCGCGAAGCCCAGGCCAGCGGCGAGCATGTCCAGCGACTGCAAAAAGCCGGCCCCCAACATGCGGAGCATCGGGCTGGTCCTTGCCTGCATTGGTGTTTTCCCAAAGCCCATCACGTCTCCGATCACCTGGGGCGCGCCGTAGCTGCGGATGTCCGACCATTCTTCGGCGCGCACATGCGTGATCGCGCGCGAGAGCGACGAGATCACCAGCGGGAAGCGCTCCGTGATGCCGCCGGGATGGATCCCGGTACCGTGCAGCGTGACGCCGCCCTCGCGGCAGGCCGCCTCGATCTCGGTGACATCCTGGCTGGCGAACGGGTAGAACCATCCGAGCGGCGTCACGACGTTCTTGCCGGACGCCAGGATGCGTGCCACCTCGCTCGGATTTCCCAGCAGCGGGCTGTACACGACGCATTCCGCCGGCAGGGCGAGCAAGGCCTCGGCGTCGCGCGTGGCGCGCACGCCGATCGGACTGCGTCCCGCGATCTCGCCGACGTCACGCCCGGCTTTGTCGGCGCTGTGCACCCAGCAGCCGACCAGCTCGAGCTCGGGGTGGTCGAGGATGCCCTCGATCGCGGCGCGACCCACGCCGCCGGTCGCCCATTGGATCACGCGGATCTTCATCGCCGCGCAGCTTGCTCCATGTAGGCGCGTGCCCCGGACAGCGCGGCTTCTCCGATCGGCGTGAGGCGGGCGTGGCGATCCAGGGTCTCGAGCCCCCGGGAGAAGAGCGCGGCGTTCGACTCGAGGGCGCGCTTCGCCTCGGCGAGGTCGGAGCCGGCCAGCGCGTCCGCCTCCAGCAGGCGCGCCACCGCCTGGTGCATGCGCGCGGTCACGAAGGTCGCGTGGAAGATGCCGTCGATCGGCCTTGGATCGAAGCGCAGCGGCGAGACGAAGCGCTCGTCCCCCTGGTTCTCGACCAGGGGGCCGTCCGTCGAGAGTCCGAAGAGGAGGCTGTGGCCGCTCTCGTGAGCCAGCGCCTGCACCATCTCGACGGTCGTCTCATGGCTGGCGGCGTTCAGCACGACGGCGCCCCAGAGCATGAAGCACGACGCGCCGTCGAAGCGCAGGGCCCCGGACGCGGTCGACCCCACCGCGAGCACGATCTCGCGGACCAGCGCGCCGATCTCTGCGGCCAGCTCCCGATTCGCGGAGCCGATCAGCGCGACGGCCGTCTCGACCCGGCGCCGGCAGGTCGCGGCCAGCTCGGGCGGCGGCGGAAGGATCTCCAGCTGCAGCGTCGGATCGGTGTCGACATGACGGCGCAGGCGATCCGCGTCCGGATCGCGTTCGGAGTCGCCGAGCGCGACGATGCGCAGCCCTTCCTGCGGCGGCGGCGCGCTGAGCATCGCGCGCAGGTGCTGCTCTGCTTGGTCGAGGTCGTCTTCGTCGAGGGCGAGCACGAGGTCGTAGTACGCGCCGAAGGAGTGGGGGCTCACGGGTCCCCGCTCGAGGCGGGCGAGGAAGCTCGCGAGCAGGTCCGGCGGTGGGTTCAGCTGTCCGGCGGCCTGTCTGGCGACGTAGCGCACACTCTCCGCGAGGCGGTGACGCATGCGCTGGTCGAGCTGGCGCGCCCGTTCGGCGCTCGGATCGAAGAACGCGGAATCGAGGGGAGTTCGCTCGCAGGCCAGCACAATCGGCTACCGCGCCGCCGGCCGTGTGCCCGGCGACAGTGCGTGGGGACGATCGGGAGAACGCCCGTCAGGAGGGCATGTTTTCCTTGACGCCCGGCTTGACCGACACCCTGCTGCCCAGCCTGGCCAGCCGCACGCGGCGCCGCGTCGGGTCGCATTCGCGATCGGGAGCCGGCGCCTGATCGAAGCCCAACAGCCGGGACCAGTCGAGCTGCACCCGACGCTTCGAGGTCTTTTCCTGCATGCAGAGCCCTCCAGTCATGGGACGAGCGGTACCCTATGCAGCGGGTTTCCCGGTGTCAAGCTGAGCTTGCACCCAGCGCAGCGCGGAGTCTCCATCCGTGATCCGACTCGTGATGACGCGCGGCCATGAGCGGACCCACACCAGGGTGGTGAAGGACCCTGGGGCGCCGCGCATCGAGCTGCTCCACTACGACCAGCTGTTCGCGAGCCGGGAGCTCCCGCGCGCGGCCTACGTCTTCACGGATCTGGATCGCCTGGCGCCCTGGGATCTTGAGCTCGCCGCCGCGGTCCACCGGGATCTGGCGGCGGCGGGCTTGCCCGTGCTCAACGACCCCGCGCGCGTCAAGACGCGCTTCGCGCTGCTGCGCGCGCTCCACCAGGCCGGACTCAACGAATTCAACGCCTATCGACTCGACGAAGGCGTGCGACCGGCGCGCTATCCGGTCTTCCTGCGGCGCGCCGCGGGTCACGGCCACCCGGCTAGCGGCCTGCTCGAGGACTGGGACGCGGCCCAGCGCGCGATCGCCTCGGCGCTCGCGCGCGGGATTCCCGAGAGCAGCCTCCTGCTCATCGAGTACGCCGCCGAGCCGGTGCGCCCGGGCCTGTTCCGCAAGCTCGCGCTGTCGCGCATCGGGCCGCACTGGCTGCCCCAGATCTGCGTGCACGACGAACACTGGCTCGTGAAATACGGAAAGCTCGCCTGTGCGACCCCCGAGCTCTACCAGGAAGAGTTCCGCATCCTGCGCGAGAATCCCTTCGCGGGACCGGTGCAGCGCGCATTCGAAATCGCGGGCATCGAGTACGGCCGGGCCGACTTCGGCCTGGTTGGCGGACGCGTGCAGATCTACGAGATCAACACCAATCCGACGCTCAAGCCCGGCAGGAACCACCCGGTCCCGCAGCGCAGCCAGAGTCTGCGCCTGGTCTGGACTCAGCACATGGCCGCGCTGCGCGAGCTCGACCCCGGACCCCTTCCCGGCGAGCCCGTGGCGCTGAGCAATCCGCGGCTGCGGCGTCACCAGGGCCTGCTCGGCCGGCTGGTCCGAAGCCGCGAAACGCCCTGAGCCGCGGCGGCTGGCTATGGCAGCGGGCAGGGCGGCGTTCCCGCGCAGCACAGGCCGGAGGGCCCCGGCGGGCCCAGGTACGCCGAACTGAAGCGACCGAAGTCGATGGGGTTCACCACGCCGTCGCCGTTCGCGTCGACGTCGGGATTCCAGCCCGGATCCCCTTGCCCCGTCAGGTAGGCCTGACTGAACACGGCGAAATCGGCGCCGCCCACGGCGCCGTCGTCGTCCAAGTCACCATCGCAGATGTTTCCGTAGCCGTCGAGGTTACTGTCGCGTTGATCCGCGTTGGCGAGCACCAGGCAGTTGTCCTCGGGATCGCCGACGCCGTCCTGGTCCTGATCCGGGATCGCCGGGCCCTTCACGATCCGGAAATGATCGAGGACGTTGCCCGAGACACCCAGGAAGCTGGCGTCGAGCTGGTTCCCGGCCACGTCGATCACGAGCGAGCCGAGGATGTTCAGGCTCACCTGCATGACGGGATGGTTCAGCGGCCCACCCGAGATCTGGGAAGAGCTCCCCACCACCGAGTAGACCGCGCCCGAATCGGGGGAAGGGCCGAGCACGTCCTTCAGGTAGGCGCCGTCGCCGTCCGGATCGCCGTCGCCGGTGTCGATCGCGTGGAGCGTCGGACTGTAGGTGCTTGACTCACCGAAGTGATCGTGGAGCAGCACCGAGCGCTCGTAGCTGTGGCTATGACCCGTGAGCACGAGGTCGACTCCGTAGGCGTCCATCACGGGCAGGAAGCGCTCGCGCATCTCCTTCATGATCCCGTTCGAATCCGCCGCGTTGTCCGAGTCGTGCGAGCCTTTGGTGTAGGGCGGGTGGTGCCAGAACGCGACGATGAAGTCCTGGTCGGTCGCGGCCAGATCCGCGCACAGCCACTGGTACATGGCGCCCCCGTCCCCCGGCGGGCACACGTTGCTCGCGGGACTCGCCGGCGCCGAGCGATCGGTGTCGTGGGAGTCGAGGGCGATGAAGTGGACGTTGCCCCAGTCGAATGAGTAGTACGCCTCGGTGCCGCTCGGTACGCCGCCCCCCTCGCCCGAGGCAGGCAGCGTGAAGGAGGCGTAGTAGGGCCCCGACTGCGTCGGCGAGTCGGACGCGCCGAACTCGTGATTGCCCGGAACCGCCCAGAACGGCGTGTTGCGCATCACGGTCGGATAGACGTTGAAAAAGCCGCTGGTGAACTCGGCGTCGGTGCCGCTGTTGTAGGCGTTGTCGCCGAGCAGCAGCCAGAGATCGGCGGAGTGGCTCCCGGCGAACGCGTAATATCCCGCGCGCACCGCAGCGGCATCCGTGCAGCCCAGCGACGACACCGCGCAGGTCCCGGAGTCTCCAATCACCCAGATCCGCGTCGGACGACTCGAACCGATCGGCGGAGGCGTCCGAAAGGTGTGGTTCGCGTCGCCGCCCGCGATCGTCTGCGCGCTCGAGCCGACCGAGTAGAAGATCCTTGTCTCCGGTGAGAGGCTGGTGATGGGAACCTCGTGGTCGGTCCGGGTGCCCGGAACGTCCACGGTGTTCGCGAGCGCATCCGACGCCAGGCCCCACTTCACGCGCGTGGTGCTCGCCGTGCCGGTCCGCCAGCGCACCACCGCGCTGGTCGGCGTCAGGTCCTGCAGGTAGGGCGCCCGCGTCAACGCGATCGGTGTTTCGGCGGTCACCTGCAGCGAGGCGTCGAAGCTGATGTCCGAGCTGGTGGCTCCGCTCTGATGGATCTCGACGGCGAGCACGTTTTGACCGGTTACCAGCAACGCTACCGGGATCGCAAAGCCGAAAAAGCTCGATTCCGCCGCGCCCGCCACAGCCGTCGAAGCCACCGTCGAGGAGCCGATTGCGCCGGCGGGCAGGTTGCTGCGCGCCACCTCGACGCCGTTCAGGTACGCGATCGCGCCGTCGTCGCGCAGCAGCGAGAGCTGGAGCTGCGGGATCGATGCGGGGTTGCTCACCGCGAAGCTCTTGCGGAAGTACGTGGTGATGAAATTGCTGGTGGTGCAGGTGGGCGCGCTCGGGCCGCAGTGGACGACCGTGGCCTCGTCTCCGTCACCGTATCCGAGCTGCGCGGGTCCCTGGGCCCAGGCGGAATCATCGAACCCCGAGGCCAGCCAGGCTGTCGCCTGGTTGCTGCCATCGTCGAGGTAGCGCCACGTGGCTCCGGTCGGGATCAGGAACTGGCCGATGGACTCGGCGGCAGCCGGCGGCGAGGCGAGCGCGAGACACACCGCGCAGAGACCGGCGGAGCATCCGGGCCTCGCGCGTCGCGTTTTCATCGGGCATTCGCGCCGGCGGGCGACGCGAGCCGCTCGATGCCCTCGCGCGCGCGGGCGGCCAGCGTCACCGCCGCCGGTGTCGTCCGCCGCGCTGGCGGTAGGGCCTCGAGCGACGCGAGCGCAGCCGCATATTCCGCAACCGCCTGCTCGGATCGGCCTGCGCGCTCCAGGATCTCCGCGCGCTGCACCAGCCAGCCCTCGCGCCGGCGCGCCGGCGCCGACACACGGTCGAGCCGCGCCAGCGCGGCGTCGGTGCGGCCCGCGCGCAGCTCGAGGGCGAGGCCCTCCTGCGCGAGCGCCGGAATCGGCCCCAGCTTCGCGTCCGCCTCGTCGAGCGCGCGGAGTGCCTCGCGAAGGACCGCGTCCCCGCCGCTAGCGAGCGCGCGCACGCGGGCCAGGTGGAGATCGGGGCCCGCGTCCGGTGCGAGCTCGATCACACGCGCATAGCCGTCCGCGGCTTCGCGCCAGCGACCGAGGCCGGCGAGCGTCTCGGCGTGCGCCACCAGCGTCTCGGTGTCGTCCGGCGCGAGCTCGCGAGCCCGGCGCAGGTGGGCCTCTGCGTCGACGAGTCTTTGCTCGGCGCGCGCCGACAGGCCGCGCTCGCGCTCGGCCAGCGCGGGCGCGAGGCCGAGCGCGCAGGCGCGGGCCAGGTCCGCTCTCGAGCGCTCGAGATTGCCGTGGCTACGCTCCAAGCCGGCCCGCCGGCGCCACAGCTCGGCGTCGCGCGGAGCGACCGCGATCGCCAGGTCCAGGTGCGCGAGCGCCTCATCGAAGCTCTCGTGCGCGGTCGCCGGCAGCCCCACGAGCAATCCGGCGAGGCCCGCAGCGGCGAGCAGGCGTGTCGCGGACGACGGCATCGGGCACCCCGATACCCGAGAGGGTCGCCCGAAGGTACCACCGTCCGCAAAGGGGGCGCACTATGCGATCGAGTAGCCGCCGTCGAACGCAAACGTCTGGCCAGTGATGAAGCGGGCCGTCGGGCTCGCCAGGAAGAGGACCGCGGGGGCGATCTCCCCGGGTGTCCCCCAGTGCCCCATCGGTGTGCGCGCGTCGTCTGGCTGGCAGGCGGCGTCGTTGCGCAGCGCCACGATCTCGGTTCCCGGCTCTCGAAGCTCGTCCACACCGCCCACGTGATCGACGTAGCCCTGCGTGAGCACGATCTAGCGGTGCGGCCTGCGGTAGACGGCTTCGTAGAAACGCTTGTGGACGGGCGCTTCGAAGCCCTTGCCGGTGTTGACGACGCCGCGACCCGCGGTTGTGACGACCAGAAAGCCGTTCGAGAGACCGGGCGACACCCAGACCAGGTCGTGGACGAGGATCGCCGCGCCTGCGCTCGCCGGCCGGATCGCGAACCCGTCCGGGTGGGAGCGGTTGAGGGGCGGTGCGGTCATGGGGGCGTCGGCGGTGGAGCGGCAGCTGGCGTGCGCCCGCGCCGAGCACCCCGAGCTGCTGCAGCCCGTCTTCCGACCCGGCGTGGTGCCGCCGGCTTCGTCGGAAGCCAGCTCGTGGCCGCGCTTGGATCCTGCATCGCCTGGGCCTCTCGCAGTACGGGCCGGAGCAGGTGCGTTTCCTGCCCCACCGCCCGGTGCTCTCGAACCGCCGGCTGGTGCAGGAGTTCAGTTACCGACCGCAGCTCGGAACGCGCGAGGCATTCGAGCGCCTTGTGGCGGCGCGCCACACGCATCGCGTCGGCCGCGCTTGACGGACGGCGGCGGCGCCGGCTTCGGGTGTATGCTCGCCACGACGGAGGGACTCCGCGTTGGCTCCCCTCGAATCGACTCCGCTCTCCCCGGATGACCTGAGCTTCTGGTACGCCGACCAGCCCCGCCAGCGCACCACGATGGCGATGCTGCTGCTGCTCGATCGCCGGCCCGATCCGGAGCGGCTGCGGGCGGCGGTCGCGCGGATGGTCGAGGCGGTGCCACGGCTGCGGCAGCGCGTGGTGGAGGCGCCCTTTGGGCTCGCGCTCCCGCGTTGGGAGGAAGATCCGACCCTCGACCTCGATTTTCACGTTCGCCGCTACTCGCTGGCAGACGAATCCTCCGGGCCGGGCGACGAGGACCAGCTCTTCCACACCATCGGTCCGATCTACGAGCGGCCCTTCGACCGCACCCGGCCGCTCTGGGAGATGATCGAGATCGACCGGCGCGAAGCGGGCGCTGCGATCTTCTTCCGCCTGCACCACGCCGTGGCCGACGGCGTCTGGGGCAACGCCATCCTCGCCGCGCTCACCGACGCTGCGCGCGAGGGCGAGCCGCTGCCGCCGCCCCCGGAGAAGGTTCCCGGCGGCTGGACGGAGAAGAGCTTTGCGACCGTCTTCGAGCGCGCCATGCGCGATCGCGTCGCCCAGGATGCCGCGCGCGCGAGCGCAGTCGCCCGCGCGCTCTGGCAGGCGGTGCGCAACCCCGCTTCGCTGCTGCGCGCCGGCCGCATCCTCAGCGGGATCGCGCGGGATTTCGGAAGGCGGAGTGAATCCCCGCTGCGCGATTTCGGCCGGGCCCGCCGGCTCACCGGCGTCGAGATCGACTTCGAGCGGCTGCGCGAGGCCAAGCAGGCGCTCGGCGGAACCATCGTCGACGTGACGCTGACCGCGGTGGCCGGCGCCATCGCCGCCTGGCACGGCGCGCACCGACTCGGCAACGTGTCGGAGCTGAAGACACTGGTGCCGATCAACCTGCGTCCGCGCACCTCGCAAGGGCTCACCGCGGGCGTCGGCAACCGCGCCACGGGCATCATCGTCCGCCTGCCGCTGGGCATCGCCGACCCTCGCGCGCGCTTCCGCGAGATCCACCGGCGCGTGGAGGAGCGCAAGGCGCACCCCGCGGTGGAGTTCTTCCCGCTCTTCGCGAGCGTGATCGCGGGGCTGCCGCGGACGCTGTATCGCGCCGTCGCCTACCGGAGCTCGCAGACGATCGACCTGATCGTGACCCACGTCCCCGGCGTGCCCGTCGTGCGCCATCTGGCCGGCGCGGAGATCCAGGCGGCCTATCCCTTCGCGCCGGTGACGTCGCACTGCCCGGTGAGTATCGCGTTCTATGGCTACCGCGACCGTCTTTACGTCGGGCTCGACACCGATGCGACGTCGCTGCCGGACATCGACGACTTCCGGCGGCTGCTCGCCCGCTCGTTCGAGGAGGTGATCGACGCGGCGGGCGGCGGCAGCGGGCAGAGCGGCGCCGGCGGGTCTGAGAGCGCGCCGGGATGATCCAGCCCTGGGGTCAATCGAGCCGTCGGGAGTCCTTGCGTCTCAGGGCATCGATCGTGGCCCGCCGTGTGCTGCGCCGCAGGATGCCCGGCATCACCGCGCGCATCACGTAGGCCGCAGCGATTCCCCGCGGCACCGTGATCTCGCGCTTGCCGCGCGCCAGCCCCCGGAAGATCGCCTGGATCAGGACCTCGGGCTCGATCATCATCCGGCGCGAAACAGGCGGCATCCGTGCGAGCGCCTCCTCGTCGAAGAAGTCGGTGCGCACGGTGCCGGGGCAGACCGTGAGCACGTGGACCCCCGCATCCTCCACCTCCATCGAGAGCGCTTCGGCGAACCCGACCATCGCGAACTTGGAGGCCGCGTAGGCGCTCTCCTCGGGAACGCCGAGCTTCCCGGCCACCGAGGCCACGAAGACGATCCATCCCTGCCGGCGCTCCACCATCTGCGGGAGCAGGGCCTTGGTCCAGTAGAGCGAGCCCAGGAAGTTGACCCGCAGCATGCGCTCGATGTCGTCGAGATCCCAATCCAGGAACCGGCGGTGGTGTCCGTAGCCGGCGTTGTTCACCAGGACGTCGACGCTGCCCAGCTCCGCGAGCGCCAGCTTCGCGGTCGCCAGGACGGCCGCGCGGTCGGCGACGTCACAGGGCAGGGCGAGCGCCCGCGCCCCGAGGGCCTGCACCTCCCGCGCCAATTCCACGAGCTGCGTTTCGCGGCGCGCCACCAGCGCCACGGCGCGGGCGCCCTCTCGCGCAAAACGAAGTGCCAGCAGCCGGCCGATGCCGCTCGAGGCTCCCGTCACCAGCACCGTCTTGTCCCGGCAGGTTCTCAGCGTTTGCATGCGATCCACTCCTCGTTCTCCATCTCAGAGTGTACTCGCGCTGGCGCGCGTTCCGCTCCGAGATGGCGACCGTGGCCAGACCCTCGTCGAGGAGCAAGCGAAGCGCGCAGCAAACATTCGGGTCCCGGCGCGGGGCGGCCCGCGCCACCACTCCAACGGGTCCCGGCGCGGGAACGGCCCGCGCCACCCGTACTTCGCTCGGCTTCGCCTCGCTGCGCGCGCGGCTCGAGCCGCGCTTGCGCTCGCTGCGCGGTCGCCTCGGAAGGCGACCTTGCATTCACCCTCGCCGCGCACCGCGCTCGTGGCGAGTCCGGCAAGCGCGCGAAGCGCGCGCGCAGCGAGCCGCAGGCGAGCGAAGTTCATTCAGACCGGAGCGAAGTTCACTCAGCAAGCGAAGCGCGCAGCGAGCCGCAGGCGAGCGAAGTTCACTCAGGCCCGGCCTTTGCGAACGCGGTGGCCGGGACCAGGCCGGCGTCGGGCCACGCCGTCTCGACGCCCACCAGCTGCGCGAGCGCGCGCGGGACGCCGCGCAGCGAGGGCATGCCCGCCACGCGCGCGACGGGAACGCCGGGGCCCGTCACGACGAAGAGCGCGGGCACGTCGTGCTCCATCGCCGTGCGGATCCCGTGGTCGGACATCACGACCAGCAGGTCATCGGCGTCGAGCGCGGCCGAGAGGCCCCCCAGGCGCGCATCCAGATAGCGGTAGACGTCGAAGAGCAGCCGAGCCCCGTCGTCCTGGCCGTCCTGCACGGCATCCGCGAAGTGGGCGTGCGTCAAGATGTCCAGCGCTTCGACGCGCAGCGCGAACAGGTCGAGCTCGCGTGCCGAGACGAGCGCCTCCGCCGTATCCATCTGCGCTGCGATCGTGCGCAGGTGGACCCGGTCGCGCTCGGCGCGCACGGCGGCGAGGCCGGGAAAGCCAGCCCGCTCGGAGGCGTCCAGGTCGCGCGCGCTGGCGCCGAGGGGCACCTGTCGCCGCGCGCCGCCCGGCCCCGTCACCTCGCTGTGACGCCCGGCATGCATGCCCCCGTGCGCGAACAGCAGGTTTGCCGCCGAGAGGTCGCCAGCGCCCACCACGCTGAAGAAGTCCCGCTCCTCGGGCAGCACCCAGCTGAGCGCGTCGAAGGGGTTGGCGCCGATCGAAGCGAGCCCGGCGAGCTCGGTTCCGAGCTGATGCACGATCCCCGCGAACGAGGCCGTGCTGCGCCGGTCCGGCCACACGATCGATTCGAGCGCGGCGGCCGTGAGCGGCGGGTCGCTCTCGAGCACGGCGCTGGTGCCCGAGCGCACCAGCGCATCCAGGACCGGGAGCTCGCCACGCGCGCGCAGGTACTGCACGATCCGCCAGTCGCCGCAGTCGAGCAGCACGGCCGCCACCCGCCGACGCCCGTCGCCCGGACGCCGAACCAGCAGCGCATGCTCGGGTGCGCGCGGCTCGCGCGACTGGATCTCGACCCTCCGCGTTTCGCCGGGGCGCGGGTTCGCCGTGCCCGACGCGAGAACGGATCCCTGCGCGCCCTGCCAGACCCAGCGCAGCGGTGCGATCCCGGGCGAGCGTTCGATCGCGAGCTCGCCGCTCGCGGGCATGGCGAGGCTCGGGTAGTCGGCGTCGACCGGCGCGCCCAGCTCGGGAGAGACCAGCAGCCGGGTCCCGGGGCGCGGCTCGGCGAGCACGAAGCGCAGCTCGCCCCGGTGCGCCGCGCCCGCCTCCTGCGCGAGCCGAGCGTGCCCCTGCGAACGCTCCAGCTCCGCGCGCGTGAGTCCCTCGAGCGGGAAGCGCAGGCGCTCGCGGTCGTAGACGGCGAGCGCTTCCTCCCGGTGTCCGCCGCTGACCAGCGAGAGGATCAGGCGGATCGCGAGCGCCTCGCGCAGGCGCGGATCGGAGACGCGCTCGCCGGCCGCCGCCGCCTGGCGGATCAGCTCGAGGGGGGGCCGCGCGGGATCCTTCAGCCCGACGATGCTCAGCGTGAGCGCGTAGCGCGCGAACAGCTCGCCGGGATCCCCACCCGAGCCGCGCCAGCTCGTGTAGGTGCGCTGGACGGAAGCGAGATCGCCGCGGGCCGCGAAGGCGCGTCCGCGCGTCTCGAACCAGAGCGCGAGCTCCTCCCGCGTGCCCGCGGGCGTCTGTGCGCCCAGCGCCGCGAGCGCGTGCGAGGGCTCGCCTCGCAGGAGCCAGCGATTCGCCAGGGCGACGCGCATCGCGACCGGCGCAGCCTCGCGCTGCGCCAGGCGCGCCTCGAGCTCCGCCAGCACCGCGCCTTCGTCCCCGACGCTCGATCGTGTCGTCAGCTCGAGTGCAAAGAGCTGAGCATCATCCGGATGCGCATGGGCGGCGCGTCGCGCCAGCTCGGCGGCCTCGCCCGAACGCCCTTCGTCGCGCCAGGTCTGGATCAGGTGGATGGCCAGGTCCGGCCGCGGCGCCCAGCCTTCGGACCGTGGGTCGGCGAGCAGTCGCGCGAGCAGCTCGGCGCACTCTCCGCCGCGCTCGCTTGCGAGCAGGGCGAGGCACCGGCACTCCGCCGCGGCGCGTCCCGTGTCGCTGGCGTCGACGCGCCCCTGCGTGCGCGAGAGCGCCGTCGCGAAATCTCCCCTGCCGGTCGCCTCGCAGGCCTCCATCACGGCGAGCTGATCGCGCACGCGCTCGGCCGAGACGAGTCCCGCGCCGGCCGCGGCCAGGGCGAGCCCCGCCGCGACCAGCCCGAGCCTGCGCGTGCCAGGGCTCAAGCGCTCTCCCGCGCGGCGAGCCGCAGCTGGAGCCGGACACCGTCGCGGCCGCGCTCCCCTGTCACCGAGAGTCGGCCCCAGGGGTACGGTTGCTGGGGGAGCAGGACGGTTCCCGCCGGCAGCCGCGCACGCAGCCTTGCATCGGCTTGCTCCACGCGCGCGAGATCGAGGAGGAGCGCCCCCGGCCCGTCGAATCCGATCGGCGTCTCCGTCTCGCCGCCCAGCGCCTTGCGCAGGCTCGCGGGGTTCCAGCCGGCGACCAGGGCGTGCTCGGTCGCCACGTAACAGGGCGCGAGATCCGGGAGCAGGTTGAGCTCGAGCAGGCAGGCGCCGCTCGCGCCGCCGAGCGAGAACGGGCTGCGCTGAACGGGCCAGCTCTCGCGGACCTTCTCGATGAATGCCTCGATCGCGGCGATCGCCGCGGTGCGCTCGCGCACACCGAGCGCGAGCGCCGTGCGCGGCGTGGCGTGCCCGTTCTCGGGGAGATAGATGGCCGCCTCCCAGGTGCCATCGAGCACCAGCCCGCTGAAGAGCGCGCTCTCCAGGTGGAAGAGACGCGCCGCCTGGCTTTCGGCGGAGATGAAGGACGCGAGGTCGAGGCGCTGGCCCGCTCGCACGCGCGCGTGCACGAGCTGCTCGCTCGCCGACAGCACGGGGCGGCCGGCCGGCTCGCCGCCCGGGAGCAGGAATCCCGCCGGGCCCGCGAGCGCGTCGCTGGGGAGCACGAGCGAGACGGCGAGCGTCCCGTCGTCGCCGACGTCGGCGCTGCCGACCATGCGAGTGGGCCTGGCCACGGGAAGCGCGAACGCGAGGTCGTGCTCGCCGCGATGGCGGTGGAGCGCCGCCAGCGGGCCGGCCGGGTCGCCGCAGGCGAGCGCAGCCGCAAGCTGCGAGCTCGAATCAGCCCGCGCCTCCACCCACTCGCAAGCGGGCAGTCGCGCCGCGAGCGCGCGAGCCTGGCGTGCGAGCGGCGTGCCCTCGAGCTTCGCGGCCGTCGCCAGCAGGCGGTGGAGAGCGGCGGTGCGCGCCAGGAAGAGCGCGCCGGGCGGAAGGCCCGCGTCCGGCATCCGCTGCCCGGAGCAGTTCGCCAGCGCGAGGCCGGCCACCAGCGCCAGGGCGCGCGGCAGAAGGACGCGGCGACGGGCCATGGGCGCGTGGACCTCGGTGCGGGTGACTGGCACGGTGTGGATCGGCAATGCCGGCCCGCGTCTTGAGGCGGAAGCTGCGCATCGGCGAGAGGCCCGGCGGGCTCAATCAGGGAGCTTCCCGTGCCGATACGCAAACCCGCAGACAGCCCCGCAGCCCAGCGTGGATTCAGGCTTGAATCTCGACCAATCGGACCCGCGAGGACCCGCACCGCCGCGCAAGCGCGATCGGCACGCGCTCGCCCCGGCGCTGGCGGGCGTGGGCTCGCGCCGGATTCTCGGCATGCGGGTGGATGGGCTCCGGACCAGCGTCGCGGCAGACGGCATCCTGGAGCTCGCGGAGGCGGGCGCCGGCGGGATGGTGTGCGTGGCGAACGTCCACATGGTGATGGAGTGCTTCGACGCGCCGGACTTGCAGCGCAGCGTGAACGCCGCCGATCTTGTGACTCCCGATGGTGTACCGCTGGTCTGGGCGCTGCGGCACCTCGGCCTTCGGGAGACCCGCCGCGTGTACGGGCCGACGCTGATGCGGCTGGTCTGCCGCCGGGCCGAGGAGCGCGGCCTGCCGATCGGCCTCTACGGCGGCAGCCCCGAGGCGCTCGAACGGCTGCGCGAGCGCCTGATCTCGCAGTACCCGCTGCTTCGGGTCGCGTTCGCCGCCAGCCCCCCGTTCCGGCCTGAAACGGACCAGGAGGACGCGAGCACCATCCAGGCGATCGAGGCCTCGGGCGCTCGCATCTTCTTCGTGGGCCTCGGCTGCCCCAAGCAGGAGCGCTGGATGGCGGCGCACCGCGCGGCATTGCCGTGCGTGATGCTGGGCGTCGGTGCGGCCTTCGATTTCCTGGCGGGCAGGAAGCGCCAGGCGCCCGGATGGTTGCAACGAGCCGGGCTCGAATGGCTGTTTCGCCTCGCGAGCGAGCCGCGCCGGCTCTGGAGGCGCTATCTGATCCAGAATCCGCGCTTCATCTTCCATTTTGCGCGCCAGCTCGCGCGCAGGCGCCTCTCGCACAAGCAAGGCGAGGCGGCATGACGGTCGGCACACGCGTCCTCGTCACCGGTGCCGGCGGCTTCATCGGCCACCACCTGGTCAAGTTCCTGGTGGCGCGCGGCTACCGCGTGCGCGGCGTCGACCTCGAGCTGCCCGAGTTCGAGTCCACCGCCGCCCACGAGTTCGAGCAGCTCGACCTGCGCCGCTGGGAGAGCTGTCTGCGCGCCACCACCGGGATCGACGAGGTCTACGGCCTGGCGGCCAACACGGGCGGGATCGGCTTCATCGAGGCCAACAAGGCCGTGATCATGCACGACAGCGCCCTGATCAACCTTCACATGCTGGAGGCCGCGCGGGTGAACGGCGTTCGGCGGTATCTGTTCACGTCCTCGGCCTGCGTCTACCCGCGCCATCTCCAGGACCGCCCCGATGTGACGCCGCTGCGCGAGGAGAGCGCCTATCCGGCGGACGCCGAGGACGGCTACGGCTGGGAGAAGCTCTTCGCCGAGCGTCAGTGCCGGCATTACTTCGAAGACCATGGGCTGGAGACGAGGATCGTGCGCTTCCATAGTATTTTCGGCCCGTTCGGCAGCTTCGAGGGTGGACGCGAGAAGTCGCCGGCCGCCTTTTGTCGCAAGATCGCACTGGCGAACCCGAACGACGAGATCGAGGTCTGGGGCGACGGCCAGCAGACGCGCTCCTACTGCTACATCGACGACTGCGTCGAGGGAATCCACCGGCTGATGCGCTCGGAGCATCGCGAGCCGCTGAACCTCGGCCAGGACCGGCTGGTCTCGATCGAGGAGCTGGTGCGCCTGGTCGCCTTCATCGCCGGAAAATCCGTGAAGCTGCGCTACGACACCAGCAAGCCCCAGGGCGTGCGCGGCCGCAACAGCGACAACACCCGCTTGCGTCAGGTGCTCGGCTGGGTGCCGACCACGAGCCTCGAGCGCGGGCTCGAGCTCACCTACCGCTGGATCGAGGCGCAGCTGCGCGCCCAGAACCGGCTGCCGGGTTGACGCGCGTGGCGGACTCGCGCGCCCGGGTGCTGCTGGTCGAGAGCTTTTCGGGCGGCAACGCCTACGGGGTGGAGCTGGTGCGCGCGCTCGCGCAGCGCGTGCGCCTCTCCGTCGTGACGGTCGACGATACCCGCCTGGAACCGGGCGACGGCGCCAGGCTGCTGCCGGTGCTGCCCCGCTTCGGGGGAGGGCAGGGGCGGCTGCGCAAGCTCGTGCGCGAGCTGCGCGGCGTCGTGCGGCTCGCCTGGGAGCTCTGGCGCCACCGCCGCGACGCCGTCCACGTGCAATCGTTCCGCGTGACGGCGCTGGAGGCGCCGGTCTACTTCGCGCTGCGCCCGTTCCTGCGCCGGCTGGTCGTCACGGCGCACAATGCCGTGCCCCACGAGCCGCGCGCCTGGCACCTGGCCTTCTTCACCCGCTGGTACCGCCTCGCCGACCGGATCCAGGTGCTCAGCTCCCACACGCGCGATCGCCTGGTCGGCGAGCTCGGCGTCGCCCCGGAGAAGCTCCTGCTGGCGCCGCACGGCAATTACGAGGGCTTCGTCGCGCGCCACCCGTCCGACGGCGGCGCCGCCTGCCGCAGCAGCTTCGACATCCCGCAGGAGGCGCGCGTGGTGCTCTTCTTCGGGCTGCTCCGGCCCTACAAGGGCGTGGACCGTCTGCTCGAGGCCTTCGAGCTGCTCGCGAAGGTGGAGGACCTCTACCTCGTGATCGCGGGCGCGGCTGCGCCCGCGGTCGCCCGCGCGCTCGACGCCGCGATCGAGCGCAGCGAGGCGAAGGCCCGCATCCGCCTCCGCCCGCGCTTCTCGACCGATCCAGAGCTCGCGGCGCTCCTGCGCATGGCCGACATCGTCGTGATTCCCCATGCGCACGTGTACCAGAGCGGCGCGCTGTTGCTCGCGATGAGCTTCGGCAAGGCCATCATCGCCTCCGACATCCCCGGCCTCCGCGAATACCTGGACGACGGGGTCGAGGGAGTCCTCTGCGACACCAGCAAGCCCACCCACCTCGCCCGCGAGATCCTGGCGCTGGCGCGCGAGGACGCCCGCCGCGAGGCGCTCGGCGCCGCCGCGCGCGAGGTCTCGCTCGAGAGCTACGCGTGGGAGGGGATCGCGCAGCAGATCGAGGAGATGTACCGCTAGCCGGCGCCTGCGGCTCAGGCCGAGCTGGCTTCGGCCGGCGGCCGCCCCGCGCTGCGCGCGACACGCAGGCCCTGCAGGCGCCGGCGCAGACCGCGCCATTTTCGCCACACCAGGCTGTCTCGGAAGGAACGGCGCGGGCGCCAGCCCGCCCAGGCGGTGCGGTCGAGGACCTCGAAGAAGCGCTCGCGCGCGGGATGCGTGCAGCTCCAGTGCCAGGGCTTCGACCCGGTGGAATAGTGCACGATCCAGGGGTCGCGGATCACGAGCTCGCGCAGCGCGGTCGTAAACGGATCGGTGTCACCCGCGGCGGGCTCCCAGCATTGCGGGATCTGGTTCCAGCGTGGATCGAGCTCCCCCCAGCGACCGGCCAGCACGGCGTTGAGGGCGTCCTGGTCCCACCAGCGGACGGCGTGCGCGTGGCGCTCGAGATAGCGCAGGAGCTGGCCCGCGAGCTGCTCCTCGCGCCAGAGCGCCAGGTCGAGCGTCATCACGCCCGCGTTGAAGTAGGCAAGGCGGGGGGCGAGCCCGAGCTCGCGATAGTTGAGGAGGCCGCGCGGCGACGAGACCGTCGGGGCGCCGGCGTCGCGCACCGCGAGCACGGGCAGGCCGCGCTGAGGCTCGGCCCAGAGCCGCGCGAGATCGGCCATGACACGAACGTCGGCGTCGAGATGGATCACGCGCGAGACGCTCGCCGGCAGCAGCTCCGGCGCGAGGATCCGGAAGTAGGTCGTGTGCGAGACGCGGCCCCGATGACCGATTCCCGCGAGAGTCTGCAGGCTCGGCGCGATGAAGCGAAGCTCGATCCTGGGCGAGTCGAGCGAGCGCTCGAGGCGCTGGCGATTCGCGGCGCTGATCCCTCCGTCCAGAACGTACGCCTCGATCACGTGTGGCTCGGAGAGCGTGTCGAGGGCCGAGCGCAGCGCGACGGCGAGCGGCATCGCGAAGGCGTCGTCGGCGGCGCAGGTGACGGAGATCCGATCGGCGTCGGCGCTCATTCCCCGGCCACCTGAGGGGTCGCCACGGGGCGCAGGCGCGCGAGCCAGCGCTCGAGCGGCTCGACGCGCAGGCCCAGGAACGCCCGCAGGAGGAGCTGCCAGCTCCGCAACCGCCGGGGCTCCTGGCGCAGCACCGCGATCGCATACTTGCGCGCGGTTGCGAGGTTCCCTCCCGCCACCGACTGGCGCACCCACTCGCACCAGTAATCGACGGCGCGCGTTTCGCTAGCGGGCGCGGTCGGCTCGCTGTCGCCCGAGACGTCGAGGCCGCGGCGCGCGCGGGCTTCGTGAAGGATGCGCGCCACCATCCGGCGCTGCTCGATTCCGCGCTGATGGCTCGTCTTTCGGATGTGCTGCCGGTAGTCGAGCAGCACCTCCGGCAGGTTCGCGAGACGGCCATGTTCGGCGAGCCGCAGGAAGAGCTCGAGATCCTCCGCGGGCTCGTACTCCGGGCGATAGCTTCCCGCGGCGAGCAGCACGTCGCGGCGCAGCATCGCTGCGGGATGCGGCAGCGCCTCGCCGCGTCCCGTCAGGAGTGCCCGTTCGATGCTTGCGTGCTCGAGCGGCACGTCGCCCTCGCGGATCGGTCGGCCGTCGGGGTCGATGCGCAGCACGCGCGTACCCACGGCGCAGCAGTCTGGGTGGCGCTCGAGGAAGTCGAGCTGCCTCTCGAGACGGGTGGGACGAGCAACATCGTCCGCGTCCATGCGTGCGATGAAGCGCGCGTTCGCGGCAGCGACTCCCTCTCGCAGCCAGACAGCGTATCCCGCGTGCGCCTTGCGAGAGAGCCGGATCCGAGCATCTCGCCTCGCATAGCCCTCGACGATCTGCATGGACCCGTCGGTCGAGCCGTCGTCGTAGATCAGGAACTCGAAGTCTCCGAACGTCTGGCCGAGTATGCTCTCGACCGCACGCGCGACGTACTCAGCCGCGTCGTAGACGGGCATCAGAACGCTCACCGCGGGCACGCGGACCTCGTCACGATCCGGCCGAAGCCGTGCGCGAGCCCCTTCCACAGCG
>Ga0184637_10000802_pt1 | contig 22352 bp, 19 predicted proteins | sample PLM3_127_b2_FD_133143 | JGI IMG/M metagenome (GOLD analysis project Ga0184637, IMG submission 133143) | Groundwater sediment microbial communities from an aquifer in East River, Colorado, USA - PLM3_127_b2 | ecosystem: Environmental > Terrestrial > Soil > Riparian zone | place: USA: East River... | reverse complement strand
TCGTGGCGGAACGGCCGCTCGGGCGGCGCCGTCGAGTAGACGCAGAACGCGTGCTTGCTGAGATAGCCACCGTTGCCGGTGCACAGGCCCACCGCACCGGCATCGTCGCGCAGCACCTCCACCATTCGCGCGATGCCATGCATCGAATAGTTGTTCATCGGACCGCCGCCGAACGTGAGGCCGCCGGTCACGGTGAGCGGCTGCGACTCGTCGAGGCCCAGCTCGCGTGCCGACACCCGCACCGCGCTCGGGAAGCAGCTGTAGAGATCGCGGTAGCCGAGGTCTTTCGCTTCCACTCCCGCCAGCTCGAGTGCGCGCCGGCCGGCGATGCGGATCGCGGGCGAGCGGTGCAGCTCGTCCCGCTCCGACATGAAGAGGTGGTCGTGCGCGTCGGTGGCGGCGTGCGGATACACCCACTTCTCGCGCGGCACGCCCAGCCGCCGCGCGACTTCTTCGTGGGTCACCAGCAACGCCGCGCCCATGTCCACGCGCGAGTTCGAGTTCATCAGCATCGGGTAGGGGAAGCTCACCGGTCGGTTCTCGGGGCCCGCGATGCGGATCTCTGCCGCGGTCTTGCGCTCGCGAATCCACGCGTTCGGATTCGCGGACGCCACCGCGCTGAATCCGGCCCACAGCTCCGAGATGCGCTGCAGGTGCGCTTCCACCGACTGGCCGTCGGCGTAGCGCAGCGCCACATCGAAGAGCGGGTAGACCTGGATCGGCATGCGAATCCCACGCGCGATCTCGGCCTCGTGGGAGAGCACCAGGTCATCCCCGATGATCTCGTCGGGCGTGCCCGGCGCGTCGCTCCACCCGGTCGGTCGGCCCAGCTTCGAGAGCCGCGCCCAGGTTCGGCCGCACTCGGCGCCGGTGAGAATCGCGACGTCGAGCGCGCCGCGCTGGATGTCGAGAAAGGTCCGGCTCGCCGCCGCCTGCACGTAGTTGCCGCCGTACTGGGTGAGAGCGGTCTTCGCGTCCGGGCAGCCGACGCGCAGCGCGACGGCCCGACCCGGATCGCTGTAGCGCCACATGCCGCGCATCACGCGGACGGCCCCCGCGCGCGAGAGCAGCTCGCGGCTGCCGGCGTCTTCGGCGGCGCGCTCCACCGCCTCCACCATCAGCTCGAGCGGCTCGCGCGCGGCGTCGAGGTCGTCGGTACGCTGCAGCACCTGCGCCACGCCGACCAGCACGGGAACCCTCATGCCGGTCACGGCAGATGCCGCCACACGAACTCGCCCGCCCGCTCGAGCGACTGACGGCCTTCCGGGATCAGATCTGACAGGCCGTGGAAGCCGTGGATCATCTCCGGGTTCACCTCGAGCGTGACGGCGACGCCGTCGCGTCCGGCGCGCGCGGCGAGGCGCGTCGAGTCGTCGCGCGTGATGTCGATCTCGCCGCACGAGAGCCACATCGGCGGCAACCCGGTGAGGTCGGCGTGGATCGGCGACAGCAGCGGCGCGCGCACGTCACCACTGGGGCCCGCGTAGTCGCGCCCGCGCGCGCGGATCCACTCCGGGTCGACGTAGGGATCGACGCCGCGCGGGTGGCGCGCCGAGTCGCCGCTCATCTCGAGGTCGTACCAGCCGGTGAGGCCGACGTACGCGGCGGGCAGCGGCAAGCCTTCGTCGCGCAGGCGCAGCAAGAGTGCTACGCCGATGCCGCCGCCGCACGAGTCGCCGCTGACCGCGATCCGATCGGGCGGCGTGCCCGCGTCGAGCAGCGCGCGATAGACGGCAAGAGTGTCGTCGAGCGCCGCCGGGTAGCGGTGCTCCGGCGCGAGCCGGTAGCCGTAGACGACCACGCGCGCCACGAACGGGCGCGACAGGCGCGCCGCGTACGGGACGTAGTGCTCGACGCCGGTCGACACGAACGCACCGCCGTGCACGTGCAGCAGCACGCGCGTCGACCCCGCGCTCTCGGGCGTGTCGACCCACGCGGCGGCGACGCCTCCAAGTGTCACGTGCTGCACAGTCGCGTCGCGCGGCACCTGCGTCGGGTGGATGCGGTGCATCTTCTCGCGCACCAGCTCGGGCGGATCGGTCGGGATCGCCAGACCCGGCTTCAACACCACGCGCAGCTGCTCGTACTCGGGGCTCGCCATGGGATCCTCGGTCGCGGGCGGGTCGCCAGCATAGACGATCCGAAGGGGTGCGGCGCGCCGTTTCGACGCTCGACGTGGATCGGGTCGGATCGGGGAATTGACCAGATTAACGACTATGATAACTATGGTCGGATGCCGGAACGGCCCCGCAGCCTTGCCCCCGCGATCGCCGACCTCGCGTTCGAGGCGGGCAAGATCGCGATCGTGTCCGGGCCGCGACAATGCGGCAAGACCACGCTCGCGAAGCAGCTGCTGAAGAAGAGGAGATCCGGAAACTACTGGAACTGGGACGACGTCCGCTTCCGGCGTCAGTGGGTAAAGGATCCGTCGACCACGCTCCCGTTCGATGCGGCGAGCGAGAGGAGTCGCGGCCGGCCGCTGGCAGTCTACGACGAGATCCACAAGGACCGGCGCTGGAAGCGCACGCTCAAGGGGTTGTACGACACGCTCGACCAGCCCTGCGACCTGCTCGTCACCGGCAGCGCGCGCCTCGACGTCTACAAGCGCGGAAGCGATAGCCTGCTCGGGCGGTACGTTCCATTTCGGCTGCACCCGTTCTCGTTGCGCGAGATGCGCACCGCCGCCGTCCTCACGCCGGACGAAGCGCTCGAGCGACTCTCCTCGGGCCACGCAGGGCGTTCGGAGCGGCGGGAAAGGGATCTCAGCGACCTGTTGACCTATGGGCCATTCCCAGAGCCGCTCCTGGGCCAGGACCAGCGCCGCGCGCGCATCTGGCGGCGAACCCGCGAGCAGCTCGTCGTGCGAGAGGACCTGCGAGACCTGAGCCGGCTTCCAGAGCTGTCGCGCATCGAGATGATGACCGCGCTCCTCCCGGCGAAGGTCGGCGAACTACTGAGCGTTCAGTCTCTCAGCGAAGACCTCGAGGTATCCCATCCCACGGTGACTCGCTGGCTCACCTACTTGAAGGCGCTCTTCTACGCCTACGAGCTCAAGCCGTGGCGCCGCAGCGTCGCGCGATCCCTGCGCAAGGCGGGAAAGCTCTACCTCTGGGACTACGGATGCATCGAGGATCACGGTGCCCGGTTCGAGAATCTGGTTGCGAATCATCTCCTGAAGGCGTGCGACTTCTGGACGCAGACGGGGGAGGGAGACTTCTCGCTCTACTTCCTGCGCGACAAGGAGAAGCGAGAGGTCGACTTCTTGATCGTGCGGGACGGCAGCCCCTGGCTGCCGGTCGAGGCGAAGCTTGGCGACACGGTGCCGTCGAGGAGCCTCTTCACCTATCTCGAAACCCTGGGACTGCCGCGCGGCCTCCAGATCGTGCGCTCTGCACACCGACGCCTGCACGAGCGGAACGCCCGGGAAGTGCTCGTTCTCGGTGCGGCCGAGGCACTCGCAGTTCTGGCGTGATCGGGGAGCCTGGAGCCGCCGAGGCGCACCGCTACTCGAGCATCTCCACCCGCTCGGCCAGATGGCCCTCGTGGATCGGACCATCCTCACCGGGATGAGCTGCCGAAAGGAACACGGCGTCTCCCTCGATGCCGTGCAGGGTCAGCGGAATGTCGACCTCGCTCAGGAGGGTCTCGATGAGCAAGGTGACGTGACCTGCCCGTGCACCGCCGCCATCTGGTTCTCGACCATGAACTTCGTGTAGCCACTGATGTCGGCGAGGATGAGGACGAGCTGCTGTTCGCGCGGTTCCATGGTTATCAGGAGCCTCGAGTCGGTAGAATCCGGCGCGCATGGTAACCGACGAACGATCGAGCTGGCCGCTGGCGGGCATGCGAGTGCTCGAGCTGGCGACCGACATCGCCGGACCTTATGCCGGCAAGCTGCTGTGCGACGCCGGGGCCGAGGTCGTCAAGCTCGAGGAGCCCGGCGGTGACCCGCTCCGATCGTTCACCGCCGCCGGCCGTTCGCTCGAGCCCGGCGAAGACGGCGTGCTGTTTCGCTTCCTGAACGCGTTCAAGCGCGGCGCGGTCGCCGATCTCCGCAGCGAGGAAGGTCGCCGTTTCGCGCGCGACCTCGCGGCAAGCTCGGACCTCGTGATCGAGAGCTTCGGACCGCGCGGTCTCGAGCAGCGCGGACTGGCGGCCGACGCGTTGCGCGCCGCGCACCCTGCTCTCTCGGTGGTCTCGATCTCGCCGTGGGGTCTCACCGGACCCTGGGCCGATCGCCCCGCCAGCGAGTTCATCCAGCAGGCCCTGTGTGGCTCGTCGCTTCGGCGCGGCCTCCCCGGCCGCGTCCCGGTCGCCGCCGGAGGCCAGATCGGCGAGTTCGCGACCGGCGCCTACGCCGGCGCGGGCGCGTTGGCCGCGTGGCTGTCGGCGCGGCGCACCGGTCAGGGCCAACACGTCGACGTGTCGATGTTCGAGGCGGTCGTGACCGTGCTGACGACCTTCTTCGGCCTGCGCGGCCACTGGATGAAGGGGCCGATGGCACAGGCCGCCGAGGCGCCGTCGATCGAGCCGGCGAAAGACGGCTGGGTCGGCTTCTGCACCTACACCGGTCAGCAGTGGCACGACTTCTGTGTGCTGATCGAGCGCCCAGATCTGGCGCAGGACGAGCGTTTCCTGCACAGCGCTCATCGCTTCGCGGCCCGGGACTTCCTCCAGCAGGCGATCCACGGTTGGTCGCGCGAGCGCAGCGTCGCCGAGATCGTCGAGCTCGCCAGCCTGCTGCGCGTCCCGAGCGCACCGGTGCTCGACGCGCGCGGCGTGCTCGAATGCGAGCACTACGCGAAACGCAGCGTGTTCGTCGAGAATCCGCACGGCTTCCGGCAGCCCCGGTCCCCGTATCAGCTCGGGCTCGGAGCCCAGCGTCCGATCGGCCGCGCGCCGCGGCTGGGCGAGCACACCGCCGCGATCCGCGCGGAGCTCGACGCGCTGCGGCGTGAACCGTGCGCGTCCGAGCCGGAAGGCGGCTCCGCGCTTCCGTTCGCCGGGCTGCGCATCATCGACCTCACCGCGTTCTGGGCCGGCCCGGTGGTCACGAGCTTCTTCGCAGACCTGGGCGCCGACGTCGTCAAGGTGGAGTCGATCCAGCGCCCCGATGGCATGCGCTTCGTCGGAGCGACCGGGAACCAGCCGCTATGGGAGTGGTCCGAGGTCTTTCACGGCGCCAACCCGGGCAAACGCAGCGTCACGCTCAATCTCGACACCGAGCAGGGTCGCGATCTGCTGCTCCGGCTGATCGAAGATGCCGACGTGATGACCGAGAACGCGTCGGCACGTGTGCTCGAGAACTTCGGTCTCTCCTTCGAGCGGCTCCACGAACGGAACCCTCGCCTCGTGCTGCTCCGGATGCCGGCGTGGGGTCTCGATGGGCCCTGGCGCGACCGGCCGGGCTTTGCCGCGAACATCGAGCAGGCGTCCGGCATCGCGTGGATGACCGGCTATGACGACCATCCGATGGTGCCGATGGCCTGTGATCCGATCGGCGGAATCCATGCGGCCTTCGCAGTGATGGCCGCGCTCGAGATGCGCCGCCGCACCGGAAAGGGACAGATCGTCGAGTCCTCGCTGATCGAGCCGGCGCTCAACGTCGGCGCGCAGATCGTCCTCGAGCTGCAAGCGTACGGAGCACTGCTAGGCCGCGACGAGAACCGCGGGCCGACCGCAGCGCCCCAGGGCATGTACCGCTGCCAGGCGCCGCGCGATGAGCGGGATCCGGAATGGCTGGCGATCACGGTCGCGAACGACGCACAGTGGCAGGGGCTTCGCCGCGCGTTAGGCGATCCGAGCTGGGCGAGCGACGCGGTGTTCGCCCGGGCGGCCGGGCGTCGCGCCGCACGCGACGCGATCGATGCCGGGATCCGCGCCTGGTGTGCCGAGCGACGCGCCGTCGACGCAGAAGCGCTCTTGTCTGCCGCGGGGGTGCCGGCCGGGGCCGGGGTGAACGCGCACTACCTGCGCTCGAACCCGCAGATCCAGCATCGCGGCTTCTACCAGGCGCTCGACCACCCTGTCACCGGCCCGACGCCCTATCCGAACCTGCCGATGCGCTTCTCGCGGTTCGGGGCCGGGCTCCACACGACTCCGCCGCCCACGCTCGGACAACACAACGACGAAGTGCTCGGCGGCGAGCTCGGTCTCTCTCCGGAAGAGCTCGCTCGCCTCCGCGCGGCCAAGGTGATCGGAGAGCGACCGGACTTCTGATGAGGCAGCGATGAAGAAAGCAACTGCGGATGCCGCGGGTCCGCTCGCCTCCGGCCAGGCGTGGTCCGATTTCTGCGACGGCATGAAGGCCGCCGGCCAGGACATCCTGCGCGCGAGCGCGCCGAAGACGCCGCTCGATCTCGCGGAAGGCCACCGCTACCTGACCCACGTGTTGCGCTCGGCCTTCGACCTGATCGTCGAAGGCGGCGATCCGCAGCATCCGCGGCTCCAGGTGAGCCTGGGCAGCGGCACGAAGCTCGGCTGGGACAACCCGGATAACCTGCACCACAACGCAGTGCTGCGCGGCGACTGCGAATACCGTCTGTCGGGAACGCGGGGCGACGCCCACTACTTCTCGCTCGGCGTCTACGCCGGTTCCTATGCGAAGGGCGGCGGTCGCAAGGTCGCGTTCGTCGAGATCGACTCGCTCGAGATCGGCGCCGACCGGCGCTTCGAGGTGGTCCTCTCTGCGCGCGCGCATTCGGGCAACTGGATCCGGCTCGAGCCGGACACCACGTCGATGATGCTGCGCCAGATCTTCTGGGATCGCGCGACCGAGCAGCCCGCCGAGCTGCGCCTCGAGCGGATCGACGCGCGCGGGCCCGTGCCGCCGCTCGACCCGGCGTTCATGGTCTCGGCGCTCCAGCGAGTGATCGGGATGGTGCGCGGCACCAACCAGATCATGTTCGACTGGGCGGATCGCTTCCGCGAGAGGCCCAATCAACTCATGCCCGGAGACGCCGCCGCGAACGAACGCCTGCAAGGCGTACCGGCGCAGACGCTGGCGAGCGGCTGGTGGGAGATCGGCCCCGAACAAGCGGCCGTGATCGATTTTCCGCCACCGCGCTGCCGCTATTGGAACTTCGTTCTCAGCAACTACTGGGGCCAGTCGTTCGACTACACGAGTCACGCGACGTGCGTGAACGCGCGCGGCGCGCGAACGCGGGCCGACGGAAGCGTCCGCCTCGTCGTCGCGCACCGCGATCCCGGCCTCGACGACGCCAACTGGCTCGACACGGCCGGCCACGCGTCGGGCGTCTGGCAGTTCCGGTGGCTCGAGGCCGACGGTGTGCAAGTTCCGACGCCGCGCGTCGTCGACTGGACGAGCCTCGGACGCGCCGCACACGGCGAGGCCGCGACCTCGGGCGGCGAGCCGGCTCCGAAGGCGTAGCGAGCCACCGCGCACCCAGTTCTCTCCGGTCGATAGCTGTCAATACAGAGTATTGACAGCTATCGCATTCGGCCGTAGCCTCGGGGGATGCGCCGCGATCGCAAGACCCAACAGCTCCAGCTCCGCGTCTCGCAAACTCAGAAGGAGTTCATTCGACGACAGGCCCGAGAGGCTGGCATGAACATCTCGGATTGGGTGTTGAACAAGCTGATCCCGTCCCGTCGAGCGGGATTTCACGAGCTGGTCGAGGCGATCTCGCGGTCGAAGCAGCCCAGCTACGTCTTCGCCGAGCTGTTGGATCTGCTGGCCGACCTGAACGCGAGCCAGCTCGAGGCGGTGGTCGCGCACGCCCCTATCGCTCACCTCGAGCCGTACTGGGCGAACTACCTCGCGGCGACCGTCGAGCATGCCGCTGCCCTCAAGAGGGTGAAGCCGCCGGACTGGACGCGGGATGTCGCTCCACTGGAAGAGCCCGTGTTCGGCTCCTCGCTGCTGAGCCTGCGGACGCACCTGCTGCTCAGTTCGCCGCCCGCGTTCAACCGGCGAAACCTGTTCATCGATGCGAACGTCGGAGGCCGCGTCTAGCAGTGGCGCCGCTGTCGTCGAACGACATTCTGCGCCTGCTCGAGCGCCTGAACGACGAGCTGGAAGCAGCGAGCGTCCGCGGAGTAGTTCATCTCGCCGGGGGTGCCGTGATGTGCCTGGCGTTTCACGCCCGCGATTCGACCCGCGATGTGGACGCCACCTTCGAACCGTCGGTCGCTGTCCTCGAGGCCGCGCACCGCGTCGCGGCGCGCGAGAACGTGCCGGAGCACTGGCTCAACGACGCGGTCAAGACCTACTTGAGCGACCACGGCGAGTTCGACGAGCTGCTCGAGCGCAGCCACCTGCGGGTCTTCAGCGCGAACGCGAAGTACATGCTCGCGATGAAGAGCATGGCGATGCGGGTCGGAGAGGGATATCAGGACGAAGCCGACATCCGCTACCTGCTCCGCCACCTGGGAATCGAGACGGTCGAAAACGCCCTGCACATGATCGGGAAGTACTACCCGCTCGAAGCCTTCCCGAAGCGAGCGCTCGCTGCCCTCGAGGAGATCCTCTCGGGAAGCCGCGGGTGACCGCACTGCGAGAGCTTGCCTATCACCGATCCAGCTCGTACCGGTAGGTCGCCATGAGACCGACCTGTTCGACGGGCTTGCCGTTCTCGAGCTTGGGCTGGTACTTCCAGGTGGATACCGCGCGGATCGTGTTGCGATCCCAGATGCGCGGCGGATTGGCATCGACGATCGCGATGTCCTTCACGCTACCGTCCTTCGCGACCGTGAACCGGAACGTGATCCAGCCCTCGATCCCCCGCTCCTTCGCTTGCGGGGGATAGTCCGGCTCGATCCGCACCTGCGGCACGGCGCTGCGGTCCGAGCCGCCCCGCGCGAAGACCGGATCGCCACCTGTCGGGAGGCCTCTCTCGCCGTCGTCGAAGCCCACTCCCGGCGGGGCGAGCTCCGAATTGTCGATACCCGGCATCAGGTTGATTGTCTTGGAGTCCAAGATGGTAGGAAGAAAACTGGGCGGCGGCTCGGGCTTCTCGATCACCGGCTTGGCGCGCGGGATCCTTGCGACCTCGGTGTCCGGGATGAGCCGGCTGAAGTCGATGTCGAGAATGATCGGGGTCAGATCCTTAACCTGACCGCCAGAGATCAGCATTCCCAGGAACCAGAACAACGCTACGGTCGTGCAGATCGACAGCGAGAACGAGATCGGTAGCCGGATTCCCGTCATTGTCGTGGACCCACGCTCGGCCCCGGGGTGTTCCCGGGGACGCAGCTCTTCGGTCCGCGCAAGCATTCTACGACCGCCGAGCGTAAAGGTTCCATTCGGATTTCTCCGGGTTGGAACGCAACTTGTGGTAAATCGCGAGTGAGTACGCGGCCCTCGGCCGCTTGCAGCCGAGCCGGATCGCGGTTGACCCGCGCGCGGCCCGAGGAGTAGGATGAGCGCGCCCCGCCGCGCCGCATGCGAGGCGCGCGGGCGCGATCGACCGCAACCAGACCACCCCGGGTTCTCCGGATGGAGGGATCTCATGTTGCCGCGATGTGCTCCTGCCGTTCCTCGGCTTCGTCACTACCCGCTCGTCAGCGCGTTTCTCGCCAGCCTCGTCGTCGCGAGCGCCGCGCTCGCCGACGCTGGATCGCTGCGCGTCGGCACCTGCCAGCGCGACATCACGCCTATCACGGCTCCGCTCCAGGCGGCCTACCAGGCTGCGTTCGGCGCGCCGGGCGTCGTGAACCACACCGACCCGATCTTCCTGGCGGGCTTCGGCGACAACCGCCCGGCGACCGGCTACCACGACCGGCTGTGGGCGCGCGGGATCGTGCTCGACAGCAAGGGCGTGCGCGTCGCGATCGTCGCGCTCGATCTGATCGGCTACTTCAAGAACGAGATCGACACGGCCCGCGGGATGATCTCGCCCGCCTCCGAGATCGACTTCGCGGTGGTGGCGAGCACGCACCAGCACGAGGGCCCCGACACCCTCGGCATCTGGGGCCCGGACGCCCTCACCTCGGGCATCGACTTCGGCTACCTCGACTTCGTGAACGCGGCGATCGCCGACTGCATCGACGCCGCGGCCGGAGCACTCCAGCCGGCTCGCGTCTACTACGCCACCGCGAACAGCGCCGGCCTCTCGCTGGGCACCGACGCCGAGGACGACGGCTTCGGCGTGTCCGACGGAAAGGTCCTCGCGGGCGACGCGGCGCTCGCCCCGGCGACCGGGGGAAGGATCGTCGATCCGAACCTCGCCGTGATGCAGCTCGCGAAGCGCGAGGAGCCGTTCGACGTGATCGCGACGCTCGTGAACTTCGGAAGCCATCCGGAGAGCCTGGGCTCGAACAACCCGCTGGTCACCGCCGATTTCCCGCACTACGTGCGCGAGCGGCTCGAAGCCGAGTACGGCGGCCTCGCGATCTGGCTGTCGGGCGACCTCGGCGTCCTCCAGGGCCCGCTCGACATCGACGTCCTCGACCCGAACACCGGACTGGCCGCGGTGCGGCGCACGTTCCGCTTCGCGGAGGTCCACGGCACGCAGCTCGCCGAGCGCGCGATCGCGGTGACCGACGCGGTGCGCTTCGACCCCGAAGGGATACCCAGCTCGAGAAACGGGGAGCCCGCGCCGAAGATCGCCTTCTCGAGCGTCGATCCGGTGGCGGTCCGGCTCGACAATCCGTTCTTCCGCTTCTTCATCGCGCTCGGCGTGATCGACTCGCGGCGGCAGCTCTTCACCGACGGCGTGCCCGACCCGTCGATCGGAGCGCTCCCGCCGCCCGCGGACTTCCTCCCGGCCGCCACCGGCGAGGATCTGCACACCGAGGTGAGCGCTGTGCGGATCGGCCGCGGCGCGTTCGCCGTGGTGCCGGACGAGCTCGACCCGCAGATCGGCTTCGGCTACCGCAACACGCTCGCCGCGGCCACCGGCGCCCGGCACACGTTCATCGCGGGCCTCGGGAACGACGAGATCGGCTATCAGGTCCCGTTCGCGAAGTGGGACGACAGCTGCCACGCCTGCGCGTCGTACATCATCCTCGGGGTGCCCCAGTTCTGTCCGCTGTTCCCGAACATCGACTGCAACACGGTCTTCCAGAACAACGTCGGGCAGCAGGTGGACCCGTCGGTGACGAACGCCATGCTCGAGGCGATCGACGGGCTGTGAGCGCGCCGACCGGGTGACCCGGGCTCCGAGGATGAGGCCTGTACCGGCCGCGCTGATCTTCGCGGTCGGGCTCGCCGCGGTGTTGCCGGCGCGCGCGCACGTCGTCTACGGCGGGACGACGCTGCGCCAGCTCACGCTCGAGTCCGACCTGGTGGTGCGAGCCCGCATCGTCGACCCTGCGGCCGAGCTCTGGCTCGAGGAGCCGCTGCTGCGCGAGGCCGTCGTCTCGGCAGAGGTGCTGGAGATCCTCGACGGCACGCGCGAAGCGGAAGAGCTGCGCTTCGTGCAGCACGGCCATGGCGTGCCGCTGTACGAGAAGGGCGACGAGGTGCTCCTCTTCCTCCAGCGCATCGAGCGGAGCCGCGAGCTCGCGGCGAGCGGCGTGGCCTCGCGCATCCGCTTCGTCTCGGTCCAGGAGGCCGGAGAGCAGTTCGCGCTCGACGCTGCGACCCGCGACGCGTTCACGGCAGCGGTGCGGGCCTACGCCGCGCTCGAGCAGCTCCCCGCGGAGGCGCGCCTCGACGCGCTCCGCCGCATCACGGTGGAGCTGCTCGCCTCCCGGGAGCCCGAGCTCGCCGGCTCGGCGCTGCGCGATCTGGTGCTCGCGCGCGACCTCCCGCTCCTCACGCGCGAGGACCTTCCCGCGCTGGAGCCGCTGCTCATGCGCGCGGCGACACCGATCGGTGTGCGCATCGGCCTCGTCGCCGAGCTCGAGCGCCGCGGCCTGCTCGCCGGTCCACCGCGCTGGGCAGAGCTCGTGCGCACGACGAGCGGCGCCGACCGCCTCGCCGCCGTGCGTGCCGCGGGCGCGCACCCGAGCGAAGCCGTCGCGAAAGAGCTCACGCCGCTGCTCGCGAGCGAGGACCCGCTGCTCGTCGCGGCCGCCGCCGTGGCGCTCGGGGCGCCCGGGAGCGAAGCCGCCGTCGCGCCGCTCGCGGTGCTGCTCGGGTCGCCGGAGCCGCGCGTGCGAGCGGCCGCGATCCGCGGCCTCGGGAAGGTCGCCACGACCGGCGCGCGAGAAGCGCTCGCGAAAGCGGCGGCCTCCCATCCCGACGCGTCAACGCGGCGCCGGGCCGGCGCGGAGGTGAAGCTCCTCGACCGCAGCGCCGCGTCGGGAACGAAGGTCGAGGCCGACGTCAAAGGGGATGCGCGCTGAGGGTCGGCGGCGACTCCTGATCTCTTCTCAGGCTCTCACCAGCCACAGCGAGCTCGCGCCCTTCATGCCGCCGAACAGCTCGGGCTGCTTCGCCGGGTGCAGGCGGTAGTCGGGAAGCCGGCGATGGAACGCTTGCAGCGCCACGCGCAGCTCGCGCCGCGCGAGATGGATGCCGAGGCAGCGATGCGGGCCGAGCCCGAAGCCCATGTGCCGGTTCGGCGTGCGGTCGTAGATCAGCGCGTACGGGTCGGGAAACTGCGCCGGGTCGCGGTTCGCGGCCGGCGTAGGGCACGCGACGATCTCGTTCGCGCCGAAGCGCTCGCCGCGAAACCCGAGCTCGCGCGTCACCCGCCGCGGCGTCGTCACGATCGCGTGGTAGCGCACCAGCTCTTCGACCGCGGTCGCGACCTTGCCGGGGTCCTCCATCACCGCGACGAACTCGCGCCGCGCGCGGCCGCTCTCCGCAAACGTTTTCACGATCAATCCGAGCGTCGATGCCACGGTGTCGAGCCCGGCCATGAAGAGCAGGAACAGCGTGTCCTCGAGCTCTTCCTGCGTGAGCGGACGACTGCCTTCGTATCGAGCGGTGAGCAGCTTCGAGACCAGATCGTCCGCCGGCTGCACGCGCCGCTGCTCGAGCAGCCCGGCCAGGTAGGCGTAGATCTCGCGCCCGACCGTCGCGCGCACCTGGAACAGGTTCGGCACCGAGAGGGAGCCGTCGGGCTCGAACGGCAGCCCGAGCTCGCGCGCCTTCGCCAGCGCGAGCGCATGGCCGCGCGCGTGCCCGTCGTTCGCGTGCATCAGCGCGTTCTTCCAATCCATGATCTGCGGGTAGTCGGCGGGCGGGAAGCCGGCCAGCTCGCAGAAGATCACCGTCGGGAACGGATCGGCGAAGTCGGCGACGAAGTCGAACTCGTCGTTCGCGAGCATCTTCTCGAGGAGCAGGCCCGCGTACTGCTCGAGGTGCGGCTCGAGCTTCTGCATCTCGTTCGCGGTAAACCACGGGTTCAGCAGTCGCCGGTGGCCGGTGTGCGCCGGCGGGTCGATCGCCTGCGGAATCCACGGGCGCACCGGGTAGCTCGCCGTCTGGCTCGAGAACTCGGACGTGTTGCGCAGCACTTCGGCGATGTCGTCGTAGCGCGTGAGCACCCACGCGCCCGCCACGCCCTGCCCGAGCGGCGCTTGGCCCGTGTGCGCCACGGGCAGGTGCGCGCGCAACAGGTCCCAGGTCTCGAACTCGTGCTCCAGGAACTCGGCGGACGAGAGGTCGAGCGCGCGCGCCGCCTCCAGCGCCCGCTCGCGGGGATCGGATTCCGACATCGAACCTCCTTGAAATCTCGGCAACCGATGTCGAATCTTCAGGGTCCCAAGCCTCCGCCTGGCTTCGGAGCCACGCGGATCACCGCGACGTAGTCGGCCTCGCTGTTGCCGGCGAGCGTATCGCCCCAGAGGTGGATGTAGCCAGAAGCACCGGCATAGCGGCCCGTGCCGCCGGTGATGACGTGGAGGCTGCTGACCTCCAGCTGTGGCGAAGCGCTGTCGTAGGCCGCCGAGATCTTCGACGTGATGTCTCCGCCGTCGAGGTGGAGGACCTCGTCCTCCTGGACGAAGACGACGTGGCTCGGGTCGGAAGGGGTGAGGCGCTGCACGACGGTTTCCCCTGTTCCACGGATCCCGCCGCTGTACGTCTCGCGCGAGCAGATTCCGACTGGCGAGGGGCACTCGGACCGCCGTAGACCTCGAAGTGGATGCGACCGCTCAGCCGATCGGGCGAATCGTTTCCACGCGTCACGTGGCTGCATGCGACACAGAGCGCGCCGAGACCGAAGAGCCACAGCCGCGCGGTGCCGCTCGAGCGGGAGCGCTGAGCGATGCGCGCCGGATTCGCCACGAAGGAGTAGCCTCCGCCGCTCGTGAGGAGTTTCTCATGCACGCATTTGAGCATAGGAGCATAGGTAGTTTAGGCTGGACTCTTGCGACGTCCGAGAAGTAGCATTCTGTCCACTATCCCCGCAGCGGGGGCGTGAGGCGCCCCGCCCTCGCCGCTCTTGTGGCAGCGCCGCAAGCAGGGCTTCGTACTTCCGTTCGACCGTTGGCTCCGGAGCCGAAGCATTCCAGCGACGCTGCCGGAGCATCCTTGCCTGGAACCGAGTGCGGTGCGCGAGGTGGCTCGCGACTTCGAGCGCGGGCGCGTGCACCATTCGCGCCTGTGGGCGCTTCTCGTGCTGCGCGAGTTCATCGGCTAGTGCGAGGCTGGCGGAGCCGCGCGCGCAGCGAGCCGAAGACAGGCAACGACGGACGGATGGATCAGGTCAGGCGCTGGAAGATGTTGAGCAGGAGCTGCTCGTAGACCGGGTGCCCGATGTGGTTGCTCGGAATGAGCTGCGACGGGAGCGTGATCACCTGCGCTCCCGAGCTGCGTTGTTGGTACAAAGCCGTGGCGTACCCGTTGTAGCCCGGCCAGAGGGAGAACTCCGGCTCCCCGTTCCAGTTCCACCACTCCTTGCAGGCGCTGCTCGGGACGGCCGACCAGACGTACGTGTCGGCGGGAACTCCCGTGTGCGGACTCGGGAGCACGAAGGGCTTGCCGTCCGCCGCGAAGTCGATGAGCGTCCCCGACGCCCATTCCGCGAACGCCGCGGGCAGGACGTCCCCATCCTGGAGGCCCGTTCCCTCGAGCAACCACGACGTCTCGGCTCCGACGTACAGCGGCGCGTCTACCCAGGCACCTGGCGACACCTGCATAGCACCCCACAGCGTGTTTCCGATCACCTCGGTCTCGCGCAGGACACCCGGCATCGTCATGCCAGTACCCGCGACCTCGCTCTCCGCCCCGGGAACGCCGAACTGGGGATCCTCGAGCTCGTAGAACGTCCGATACGTAGTCATCTGCGACGTCGGGTTCAGCCGCACGCGAAACCCGGCGAACTCGTTGGCGGCGAAGAAGCCGTTTCCACCCAGGCTCAGGAAGCCTTCGACCGCGGCCAGCGCCGCCGTCGGGACGTATTCGAACTGTCCGATGAACACGATCAGGTCGTAGGCCGAGCGGAGCGACGACCCGGATTCTGCGGCAAGCGCTACGAGGTCCGTGTATTCGAACACGTACCCTCGCTGCCGCAGGAAGCGAGTAGACTGGAAATTCACCGTGGCGCGGTCCAGGCCGGGACGCAGCAGGCTCACCGTCCGGCGAGCGACGCTCGGGTACCCGTAGATCGATTGCCCTCCGAAGGAACCGTATGCGGCTCCGGTCAGCGAATCGTGCACCCAGAGCGTTCGCGATCGGGCGCCCGGTGTCGCGCTGGTGATGACGAAGCGCGCGAGGTGGTTCTGAGAAGGAAACCGGTTGTACGTGTTGAGTCGATTCTCCGGCTGGATCGCGCTCGGATCGATGCTCACGCGGTAGAGGCCGGGCTCCAGGCCATCGGTGAAGAGCACCTTCGACGGAACGAAGTCGGCGCCGAGCTCGCCGGCATCGTCGACCCTCCCGAAGCGGTAAGTCCTGACCGGCACCACGAGCACTGCTACGGTGGTAGGCGTGTCCTCGCGGGCGAGGGTCAGGCTCACCGTCGCCTCGGATTGGAGCGCGAGGAAAACGCGGACCGGTTCGCCCTGCGCATAGGTGAACTTGTCCGTGTAGATGCCCTCGAAGGGAGTCTCCGTCTCGACGTCGCACGCGAACAGAGGGGCTACGGCCAGCGACACTCCGGCGGCGCCCGACGCGCGCAGGAAATCGCGCCGGGTCTGATGCAGGGTCATGCGCGCCCCCTGCGAGCGGCCGCGCGCCGGGCCCGGCCGATACGGGCGGGAACGACCGGAAACTGGACACCCTTCGCCGGGCGCCTGCGTCGCTCGAGCAGAGCCAGCGCGAGGCAGCCCGCGGTGATCATCTCCGTCGTGCCGGGCTCGGGCAAGAATGTGCGCCTCTCCTCCTGACCCTGCATGCGGAAGATCGCCGTGCCGGAGTTCATGGTCACAGCGAGGGTCTCGCTGACGGTCGCGCTTCCCGGCTCGTTCAATGCGGCGACCTGCAGCGTCGCAGGCGCCGGGATCGACTCGACTCCCGCCAGCACGAGCGGGAACGCGTCTGCGAAGAGCCAGCAGAAGAGGCCACTGCACGAGATCGTCCCGCTGCGGTCCAGGAACAGCGGACTCGAAAGGACTACCTCGTCCAGCGTGTCGCTCAGGGTGCCCGCTGCGATTCCCTGCTGAACGACCGCGAACGGCCCCGCCAGGGTGGCGAGGAAGGGCGACGCGTCGGTGGTCAGCGAGAAGCTCAGATCCGAGATCTCGACCGGTCCGGGCAGTACGTCGCCCTCGGGTGTCGCTGGAACCGAGAGCAGGAAGCTCCCGGAGTCGATCGCGCCGGCAGGGGGGATCTCGATCAAACCACCCGCGACAACCACCGAGTTGTCGAGATCGAATTCGATCTCGACACGAGGTGTCTGTGCCGTCGCAGCCGAGCCGCAGAGGAACGCACACCCTGCGACCAGAGTCCGCGGCGCCCGATTCATCGCCGTACTCTACACCGCGGCGACGGTCTGGTGTCGAAATGTTGTGAGACTTCGGAGCCGGCCCTCGAGCACGTCGAGAGCCCGCGGTTCGAGCTGCTCGATCGCTGAGCGGCTCAGCGATAGGGCTTCACCGGTGCCTCACGCCTGCGCGAGGCAGGACTCGTCGAATCCCCGTTCGATCGTCACCACCTCGCCCTTGTCGAGCGCCTCCTTCGTCTTCAGCAGCAGGAGTCCGGTCTCCCAGATGTCGGACACGTCGGAGCCCGGGTTCGCCGACGCGTTTCTCGGGCGCACCATCTCGTAGTTCTCGGTCATGTTCGCGTCGTGGCCGTGGTCGCGGTGGAAGGGCGCGATCACGCGCTTGCGGCTCCCGACCTCGATCACCAGCCGGTGGAAGTCGTCCATCGCGATCAGGCAGTCGTTGCGATGCGCCGAGAACCGCTCCTTGTCCCCCTCGAACGGCTCGCCCTTCGTGGAGAACGTGATGACTCCGATGCTCCCGTCTCCGAACAGGAACGTGACCGCGACGTTCTCGTCCGGCCGGTCGAACTTCGTCGGCTGGATCACGATCGGGAAGCGCTTCTCGGCCGGCGCCATCTGGTAGATGAAATCCGTGTAATGACACATGTTGCCGACGACGCGCCCGCCTTCCTCCGGCTTGTAGTACCAATGGTCCGGCGGCAGCGGCGCTCGCGACACGGGCCAGCTGAGCATCGCGGTGCCCGTCTGGGCATCGAGGCGATCCTTGATCATCCTTCCCAGCGGGCTGCGCGGCCGGTTGAAGCCCAGCCGCACTTCTCCGCCGGTCCGCCGCATCGTCGAGCACAGCAAGCGCAGCTGCGATTCGGTCACGACGTGCGGCTTCTCGATGTGGACCGCCTTCCCGTTCTCCAGCGCACGAACGGCGTACTCGGTGTGCGAGTTGTGATTGGAGGCGATGTAGACCAGATCGATCGCGGGGTCGTCGAGAAGCTTGTCGGGATCGGTGGTGTAGTAGTCGAGCCCATAGCGCTGGTAGAGCATAGGTAGTTCTGGCTGGACTCTTGCAACGTCCGAGAAGTAGCATTCGCGGACTGCCAAAGCGCGCTTCCTCGTCCTATCCTCGATGATCGACCAGCACTTCCAGGCCCCGATTGGCCGCGACGCCACGCCCGAGGAGATGGCGCAGAGGCTCGTCTTCCTCGGGAGCCGTATGGCGCGCTTCGTGAGCAGTCAGAACCTCTTCGTCGACTACGCCTACGAGGCGCGGATCGACGCGGGCCTGCGTTCGGCACTGCTCTGAAGACGGTTGACACGGGCGGGCGCGGCGGAATAGGGTGGCGCTAGGGAACCCCGCGTCTCCGACGGAGCCGCCGCGTCACCCGGGAGGTTCGCATGCGCACCCGCCCCCCCTCGCTCCTCCTCGCGCTCGCGCTCGGCCTGGGGCCTTCCGGCGCGGTCGCCCGTACGCTCGTCGTCCACCCCGGCGACTCGATCCAGGACGCGGTCGACCAGGCCGAGCCTGGGGACACGGTCAAGGTCCTGCCCGGCGTCTACACCGGCACGCCGGGCGATCCCTGCGTCGTGCAGGTGAGCCAGAGCGGGCTCACGCTGCGCGGGAGTCGGGACACCGTGATCGACGCCGCCGGCCACACCTTCGGCGTCTGTGTCGGCGAGCGCGGACCGATCGGGCCGGAGGGCTGTCCCCCGGTCACCGTGCACGGCTTCCGCTTCGAGGGCTTCACGGTCCGCGACGCCGGTTTCACCGGCGTCTTCCTCGTCGGCGTCGACGGCTTCGAGCTCCTCGGCAGCCGCTACCTCGACAACGACGAGTACGGGCCCTTTCCGGTCTGCTCCGCGCACGGCCGCATCGTCGGCAACTTCGCATCGGGCCACGACGACGCCGCCATCTACGTCGGCGACGACGACGACGTCGTGGTGGAGGGCAACTTCGTCACGGACAGCACGATAGGCGTCGAGATCGAGAACTCCGAGAACGCGATCGTGCGCAACAACACGCTGATCGGGAACACGGCGGGCGTGCTGGTGGTGGTGCTGCCCGGCCTGCCCAAGCCCTTTACCGAGGACGTGGCGATCGTCGGCAACCTGATCGCGCGCAACAACCGTCCGAACCCGTTCGGCCCCGGCGATCCCGACGACCTCGCGCAGCTCCCGGTCGGCACGGGCATCCTGAACGTGGGCGGCGACCGCGTCCAGATCCGGGGCAACGCGATCCACGAGAACGACAGCTTCGGCGTCGGCCTGATCGGCAATCCCTTCGTCTTCTTCGACGCCCGCATCGAGCCCTTCGTGGATGGGAACGTAGTGCGGGGCAACGCCATCCTGGCGAACGGCTCGGCCCCCGATCCGGACCGGCCGACCACGCCGGGCGCCGACATCGTCTTCCTCCCGAACGTCGCCGTCGGGGGCGTGACGCTGATTCCCGATCCGGATCCCTCGGACAACTGCTTCGCCCAGAACCTGTTCGGCACCGACTTCCCCGCCGGGGTCACGAGCGCGTTCCCCTGCCCGTAGCGCCGCGGGCGGGCGGCGGCGCGGCTCGGGGCGGAAGGAGGATCGGTGGAGGTTCAGGTTCAGCGCCGAGCCCAAGCGCTGGATTAGTCCGCGAGCTTCACCGGTAGCCTGCGCCAGTTTCGACGCACTGATTCGCCTCAGACGGAGAGCACCCGGTGCTGATAGAGCTCCCCGTCGCAAAAGCCGAGCTTTCGGTAGTACGGCCGCGTGCCGACGGCGGAGATCACGGCGAGGCTCGCGTAGCCCGCGCGGCGCGCGATGCGGACGGCCTCTTCCACGAGTGCGCGGCCGAGGCCTGTGTGCTGCGCAACGGCGTCGGCGCGCAGGCCGAGCGGCAGCGACGCGCCGTACACGTGCACCTCGCGGATCAGCGCGCAGCCGGCGAGCTCGGGCCAGGGGGCATCCTGCGCCGCGAGCGCGAGGCGCAGGAAGCCGGCCACGCGATCGTCGGCGGTGACCCACTCGAGGAAGCGCTCGCCGCCGATCGAGGTCGCGTAGGCGGTGTCGACCAGGCGCAGTCCGTCCGCCGCGACGGCCTCGCCGCGGATCTCGCGGCTGCGGATCTCCTGCGCGCGCCCGCCGCGCGCAGCGAGCGCGCGCTCCGCCACTTCGCGCAGGTTGGCAGTGTGCGTGCCGGCCGCGACGTCGTGCGCGGAGAAGTCGCGGATCACGCGCGAGAGGCGACACCAGCGCGGCGTCGCCTCGATGCAGCCGGCGAGCAGATCGACGAGCGTCTCGTCGCCGTACGGCTGCCATTCGCCGCGCGCGTGGTGCGCGGCCAGCGCCGCGCTCTCGACCAAGAGGCACGGGTAGAGCTTCAGCTCGTCGGGGCGGAAGTCGGGATCATCGAACAGCCGGCGGTAGTCGGCGGCGTCGGCGGCGGGACTCGCGCCAAGCAGGTTCGGCATCCAGTGCGCGTGCAGCTTGAAGCCGGCGGCGCGCAGCCAGCGCAACGCGCGCCGCGTTGCCGCGACGTCGTGCCCGCGCTGGTTCGCGAGCAAGAGCGCATCATCGAGGCTCTGCACGCCGAGCTGGATCTTGGTCGCGCCGAGCCGGCGCAGGCGGAGCGCCTCGCCGGCGTCGATCGAATCGGGCCGGGTCTCGAGCACCAGGCCGACACAGCGCGTGGTCGCGGATTCGTTGCGCCGCTGCGACGCGGCGAGCGCCTCCCAGCTCGACGTCTCGCTCGCGTGCAGGAGCGGTCCGCCGTGCAGGGCCGCCAGGTGGCGCGTGATCAAGCGGTTGTAGGCGCCCGCTTCGAGCGCGCGGCCGTCGAGCGGCGCGAGGCTGTGGAAGTTCGAGGACGCCTCCCCCGCCGCCGCGCGGCGATCGCTGCCGGCGCCGAAATCGCACAGCGCGTCGAAGCAGCGCGCTACGAACCAGAGCTGATAGGGCTCGGGATAGTGCGACCAGGTGCCGCCGAGCACGATCAGCTCGACCTTATCGGTCGGGTGCCCCATGCTCCGGTACGCGGCGAGGCGATTCCAGGTCTGGAGATAGGGATCGAAGCGGTTGTCTTCGGCGCGCTGGGCCCCGGGCTCGTCGGCGAGGTAGCTCTTCGGCATGCGCACGTCGTTCGGGCAGAAGATGCAGGTGCCCGGGCACGGAAACGGCTTCGTCAGCACGGTGACCGGCGTGACGCCCGACAACGTGCGGACCGGGCGCAGCCGCAATCGCCGCACGAACTCGTCTTCGGCGGCGCTGGCCGACGCGAACGCGCGAAAACCGGCGATGATCTCCGTCTTGGAGAACAGGCCCCGCCCGTGCTTCGGGTGCCGGCGCACGATCCGGTCGAGGCTTTGCGCATCGAGCGCGGGCGCACGCTGCACCGCCTCGATGATCGCGCACAGCGCGTCGCGGTGCGGCGCGGGATCGAAGTCGGCGCGGGAGCTGCGCGGGCTGCCGTGCGGCATCTAGCGAAGGTATCGCAGCGCGCGATGAACGAGGCCACCGTCCACGCGCTCGCCGCGATCAACCGCGCGTTCTACCGCGACCACGCGGACGAGTTCAGCGCGGCGCGCACAGCGCCGTGGCCCGGCTGGGAGGCGCTGGTTCCGGCGCTGCGCGACGCCGCGCGCGCCGGCGCGCTGCGCGTGCTCGACGTCGGCTGCGGCCACGGCCGCTTCGCGCGCTACCTCGCCGAATCGCTTCCGGCCGCCGCGATCGAGCTGTGCGGCGTCGACGCCAGCGAGCCGCTGCTGGCCGCCGCACGCCGCGCGGGCCCGCCCGGCGCCCGCTGGGAAACCGCCGACGTCGTGGACGCTCCCGACGCGCTGCCCGCCGGCCCGTTCGACCTCGTCGCGTTGATCGCGGTGATCCACGGCGTACCGAGCCGCGAGCGGCGGCGCAGCCTCCTCGCCGCGTGCGCCCACCGGCTCGCGCCGGGCGGCCTGCTCGTCTTCACCACCTGGCGGGCCACGGATGACGCGCGGATCCGGGAACGGCTCCTCGACTGGAATTCCTACAGTGCGCGGGCACGTATGCCGATCGATTGCTCACAGCTGGAGCCCGGCGATCACCTGATTCCGTGGGGCGACGGCGACGACGTGGTGCGTTATTTCCATGCTTTCGACGACGCGGAGCTCGCGACCTGCAGCGAGGGCCTGCCGCTGGCCCTGGAAAGGCGCTATCGCGCCGATGGTCGAACCGGCGACCAGAACGAGTACTTCGTGTTTCGCGCGCGTTGATCGGCGCGGGGTGGCGTCGATGGGAATTCAGAGCCCCGAGAACGAGCCTGCGCGACGGCGCCTCTCCGGAGCCGATGCGCTCGCGCGCGCGCTCGACGCGGGCCTGCCGGTGCGCTGCGTGGTGGTGCCCGAGGGCCCGCTTCCGGCAGAGCTCGCCGCGCTGTGCGAGCGCGCCGCAGCGGCCGGCGCCGAGATCCTGCGCACCGGCGAGCGGCGCCTCGCGCGCCTCGCGGGCGACGGCGAGATCGCGGCGCTGGTCGGCCCGCCGTGCGACGCCGATCTCGACGCGGTGATGGCGCGCGGCGGTGTCGTGTGGCTGATCGTCGGGGCCCGCTATCCCGGCAACGTCGGGGCGGCGATCCGCACCGCCGAGGTGAGCGGTGCCGAC